>Ga0213881_10000292_pt1 | contig 37362 bp, 41 predicted proteins | sample BarmaccoBMER_R08_FD_160104 | JGI IMG/M metagenome (GOLD analysis project Ga0213881, IMG submission 160104) | Barbacenia macrantha exposed rock microbial communities from rupestrian grasslands, the National Park of Serra do Cipo, Brazil - ER_R08 ...
CTCAGACGTGACGTGAGCTTCTCCAGTTGCGCAATGGCTTCGAGCCCGTTGCGATACGAACCCTACGACGCCTCCATAGGAGTCCCGAATGTGGTGGTGGACGGCTCGCCCAACGCCTCGACGGTTCTGACGCTGTCCCATTGGCCCCAGTTGAGGGCACCGGACGGGCTCGCCGACGACCTGTCCACCTAGATGGCGTTCCGCTACCTCGACAGCGGCGCCGCGTTGCATGGGAACGCCGAGGTGGTGACCAACAATCACTTCGACCAGGACGGCCTCATCAGCGTGTACGCCTGAGCCGACCCGATGATGCACTCGCTCGTCGCGCCCTGCTCGAAGACGTCACCGCCGCGGGAGACTTCGCGACCTACCGTGACCGGCGCGCCGCCCGCGTCAGGACACCGCTTCACCGGTGGCACCCGGTTCGACGGCATCCACCCGATGGCGCTGCACAACGCGACCGATTGAACCCCACCGGCAATGATCGACACTCAGGTCCGCGACGGCGGGATCGTGTACCTCACGCGGTACGGCCGGCGGGTCGGTGCTGTGGTGCCGGCTGAGGTGCTGGACCGCGACGAATCGACCGTGCCCTGAGAGCAGGCAATCACCGAACTGGAGATCGGCGACGCCGGAACCGTCCCCCGGCATCACCGGTGTGGGGGCACCCGGTTCTGATCAGTTATCTGTCCAGGTGACACGGAGCACGACCACCCGCACGACAGCTGAGTGGACGGTGTATTCGATCACCCCCAGTCCCCGAAATGGCTGGTCCATCGATCGCTCTTAGGACTGTAGGTCGCGTCCTCGGTGGGATCTTGGGCAAGGCGCCGGACCTTGCCAGCCAGCGCCTGCTTTGCTCCCAATGGAAGGCTGTCGCGGAGTTCCTCCGCGTAGGAGGAAAAGATCACCTCGTAGCGCATTCGCCCTGACTCACCATCTCTGCACGCAGCTCGGCTGCGGTCTTGGTGAGCACGGACTGGTCGCCGTCGATGAGGCGCTGTCCAATGTACTCGGCGATCGGGTCGGGGTGGGCGTCAAGCACCGCACGAGGCCACCAACGGCGCACCACCTGGATGAGGCGGTCAACATCGAATGTCTCGGCAACCCCGACAAGAACCGCCCGGAACTCGGCCTCGAATGCGGCACGGTGCTCCCCGTCAAGAGCCCTCCAGACTGCTGGCCCGCTCTTGTCCAATCGAGGCACGGATGCAGTAGGGACCAGATCAGTCATGCACGCAGACCCCCCGACCGTGACGAAACAGGGCTGATAGGTCAGACGTCCAAGCGGGTGCAGGGTTGAGTGCGGGCCCGGCGCAGCGCGGTCCCTGTTACGGCCGGGACGAGCTGGACGTGCTGCTGGACGGGTGTCAAGTCCACCCGAAGGTGTTCCCGCGAGGGAAGGCGCTAATGATCGTCGGCGCCTGGCGGGATGAAGGGAAGGTTGGGTGGGGGACCGTGCTCGATGAGGTTGAGCAGCGCGTCGGTGTCCAGACGGGTCGAGACCAGGTCGCCGAGCAGGTCGAGTTGAGCAGCCCGCATAGCGGCGAAGCTGGTGTCGGGCGCTGGTCGGAAACCGGGCCGGCCGGCAAGGCAGGCCACTCGGCGCAGCAGGGCGCGACGGAAGGCGTCATTCTCCAGCAACCCATGCCAGTGGGTGCCCAGCACGTGATTGCCATCGGAACCCTCATCAGCACCAGAAACCAGCGGGGGATCGCCACGGTGCACCACCCGGCCGTGATGGATCTCGTAGCCGGTGACCGGCTCACCCAGTGCGGTCCCAGCCGCACGCCGCAGGTGTTTGTGCTGATCGAAGACAACGTCAAGATCGAGCAGTCCCAGACCCGATACCTCACCGGCGCCGGACTCGACGTGATCGGTGATGCGGCGCGCCAACATCTGGTAGCCGCCGCAGATGCCCAGCACCGGACGTCCCGCGCCAGCGTGTGCCACCACGGCGGCAGCCAGCCCACTCCGGTACAGCCAGGACAGGTCCGCCACAGTGGACTTTGAGCCGGGCAGCACCACCAAGTCGGCGTCGGCCAACCGGGAAGGCTCGGTGACGTAGCGCACCGCCACCCCGGGCTCGCAGGCCAACGCGTCGACGTCAGTGCCGTTGGAGATCCGCGGTAACCGCACCGCGGCCACCCGCAGCCACTGGCTGCCGCATGGCGGAGCCGCTCGCCCGACCACACCGTCGGCGACGTGGGCCAGTGAGTCCTCGGCGTCGAGCCACAATGCCTCGCAAAACGGCAGTACACCGTAGCTGCGCCGGCCGGTCAGCACCTGCAACTGGGCCAGGCCGGGGGCCAGCAGGCTCGGATCGCCGCGGAATTTGTTGATGACGAATCCGGCCACCAGCGCCTGATCGGCGGGGGAGAGTAAGGCCACGGTGCCGAACAGATGCGCGAGTACCCCGCCACGGTCGATGTCCCCGACCACCAGCACCGGCAACCCAGCGGCCCGGGCCAAGCCCATATTGACGATGTCGGTGCTCCGCAGATTGATCTCGGTGGGCGATCCGGCGCCCTCGCAGATCACCACCTCGTGCTCGGCGCGGAGCGCAGCCAACGCGCTCATCACCACGTCGAGAAGGTCAGCTTTGCGGTCCCGGTAAGACGCGGCGCAGACCGTGCCAACCGCCTGCCCAAGCACCACGATCTGGGCGCACTGGTCGCTGCCCGGTTTGAGCAAGATCGGATTGAGCCGTACGTCAGGCTCGATGCCGCACGCCGCAGCCTGCATTGCCTGAGCCCGGCCGATCTCCCCCCCATCCGGGGTCACCACCGAGTTGTTGGACATATTCTGCGCCTTGAACGGCGCCACCGATACCCCACGACGGGCCAGCCACCGGCAGATCCCGGCCACCAGCACGCTCTTGCCCGCGTCCGAGGTGGTGCCGACGACGAGCAGCGCTCCCCGCATGATTACGGCAAGGTCAAAATCTCTGCCCCCTCGGCGGTGACGACCAGGGTGTGCTCGAACTGCGCTGTGCGCTGCTTATCCCTGGTGGTCACCGTCCACCCATCTGGCCACACGTCGTAGTCGATCGCACCCAGCGTGATCATCGGCTCGATGGTGAAGGTCATACCCTCCTCCAGAACGGTGTCCACGTCTGGCTCGTCGTAGTGCAGCACGACCAACCTGCCGTGGAAGGAACGACCGATGCCGTGGCCGGTGAAGTCGCGGACCACTCCATATCCGAAGCGCTTGGCGTACGCCTCGATGACCCGGCCGACCACGTTGAGCTGCCGGCCCGCCCGCACCGCACGGATCCCGCGCATCATCGCCTCATGGGTGCGCTCAACCAGGAGGCGGTCCTCCTCAGAGACGTCACCGGCGAGAAAGGTGGCGTTGGTATCGCCGTGCACGCCGCCCAGGAAGGCGGTGACGTCGATGTTGACGATGTCGCCATCCTCGATCACGGTCGAGTCCGGGATGCCGTGGCAGATCACCTCGTTCAGTGAGGTGCAGCACGATTTGGGAAAACCCCTGTAACCCAGCGTCGAGGGATACGCGCCGTGGTCGAGCAGGAACTCGTGCACCACCCGGTCAATGTCATCGGTGGTGACGCCGGGTGCCACAGCTCGGCCGCCCTCGGCGAGCGCCTGCGCAGCGATCTTTCCCGCTACCCGCATCGCCTCAATCACCTCGGGCGGCTGGGTCCACGGTTCGACGCACGGGGTGGGCGCGGTCTTCCCGACGTACTCCGGCCGCTGGATCACCGGGGGAACCGGACGTATCGGAGTCTGCCGGCCAGGACGCAACGGGGTTCGCACGGGCATGCCCCCCACTCTATGCCCCGATCACCCTGGGTTCAGTGCGGACAGGAAGCGCCCGGAAACGTCCAGAGCCGGGCTGGATGAGCCGGCACCGACAACGAGAGTCGCGAACGCAAGATCACCGCGGAACCCGACGAACCAGCCGTGCGCGCCGGTACGGTCGTCCTCCGCGGTCCCGGTCTTACCGTACAGCTGGCCCTGCCCCGCCAAGGCTTTCGCGGTGCCCTGGGTCACTGCTTCCCGCATCATCGCTCGCACCGCGTCAGCTACTTCGCGCGGTATCGGTGCCACCGGTCCGAGCGCCATCTGAGTCGGCATTCCCCTGAGGAGAACCGGGGTGGGCAGCTGCCCGCCCGCTGCGATCGTCGAGGCCACCAGCGCCATGCCGAATGGACTGGCGAGTACCCGGCCTTGCCCGAATCCGTTCTCCGCACGCCGCACCGTCGACTCCGTGGGGGGAACCTGACCGGTGACGGTGGTGACGCCGGGAATGTTGTAATCCATCCCGATACCCATCTGGTGCGCCGCGTCGGTCAGTGCGCTAGCTCCCAGACGCGCTGCCAGCTGCGCAAACGTGGTGTTGCAGGAGCGGGCGAACGCGGTGTGCAGGGGCACCGTGCCCAGGTCGAGGAAGTGGTCATTGGGCACTACCCGCTCCCCGACGATGGTTCTCGCCGGGCAGGCCACCGGCGAGTCTTGCGTGACCTGCTTGGATTGCAGCGCGGCCGCTACCGTGACAATCTTGAAAGTGGAGCCCGGCGGATAGCGTCCGGTGAGCGACAGCGTGCCTTGCGCGTCAGCCACCTTGTTCTGCGCGACCCCGAGGATTTCCCCCGTGGAGGGCTGGATTGCCACGATCATCGCCGGATTGGGCACCGCGGCGACAGCGTGTTCGGCGGCGGCCTGCACGGCGCGGTCAATCGTGGTGGTCAAGGTCAGCAGCGGACGTGGCTGCTGGGCGGCGAGAATTTCGACCTCGTTGCCCATCGCGTCCACCGTGGCGATGCGCCAGCCCGCGGCGTTCTCGAGCTGCTCCTCGACCACTTTGCGGATACCCGGCACCAGCTGGGAGGCAAAGTCCCGATCCGGTCCGAGCAGCCGCTGCTGGGTGGGGAAGCTCACACCGGGCAGCTCGTAGATCCGATCCCGCACCGATTGGTAATCCTGCTCGCGAAGCACCGCCACCGCACTGGGCACTCCCGCCGGAGCCGCATTGGCGCCCGCGATGATCGATTGCTGGGTAAGCTGGGGGTCGAAGCGCCCCAGGACGGCCGCCAGCTGGGCGGCCACCCCGGGCAGATCCGGGGCCTTGCCGCGGTCCAGCGCGACGGTGACCACGGTTTGCGAGGTGAGCAACGGTGTCCCGGCCCGGTCAACTACCGGGGCTGGGTCGGCCGGCACCTCGCGCAGCGTCACCCGTTGCTGCGCGCCGAGCCGCGGATGCAGCACCGCTGGACTCCACCGCACCGACCAGCCCTCGGTGGTAGTGGCGGGGACCAGCTCGAAGGCGCCCGGGTAACGCCACTGCCGGCCCCTCTCGAGGTCCCAGACCGCGGAGAAGGACGCCGAGGCGACGTCGCCGCCGGAGCGGACCTCGCCCAGGGTCAGCTGCACGCCCTGCGGCTTCAGTTCGTCGCGGACCTGCCGAATCAGCTCGGTGGCGGCCACCGGGTCGTCGGTGAGCCGCCCGGCTCCGGCAGCGTCACCCCGGGCCACCGCGTCCAGGAACGCCGCCGCTGCGTCACGCGGATCAGCCCCAAAAATCCCGCAGCTGACCAGCAGCGGTCCCGTGAGAACTCCCGTCAGGACCAGCAGCAGAGCGGATACCAGACGTCGTCGGCGCACCGGCGCGAGTATGCCCATTGACGGTTCAGAACAGCACCGTGGCGAAGCAGCCCACCTGCGTGAAACCGACTCGGCGGTACGCAGCACGGGCCGGCAGGTTGTAGGCGTTGACGTACAGGCTGGCGACTCGGCCCATCCGCTGGAGCCGGGCTACCACGGCTGCGGTCGCGCCCGCCGCGAGGCCCTGCCCGCGCCAACTCGGGTGCACCCACACCCCTTGGATCTGACCCACCGTGGAGGATATCGCCCCGATCTCGGCCTTGAACACCACCTCACCGGCCTCGAACCGAGCGAATGCCTGACCCGCCGCGATCAACTCCGCTACCCGGGCCCGGTAGCCGGCACCACCGTCGGGAAGCCGAGGATCGACCCCTACTTCCTCGGTGAACATCGCCACGGCGGCCGGCAGATAGCGATCCAACTCGTCGGGACGCACCGGCCGCACCAGTGGGTCGCCGGGCACCCGGGGCTGCTCGGCAAGCACCATCAGCGGTTGGTTCGGACGCTCCTCGCGGGCCGGTCCCCAGCTTTCGCACAGCTCCGACCATAGCCCAAGCACCTGATCCGCCGGTCCCACCATCGACGAGCAGGCCCTGGCCCGCCGCGCAGCTCGCTCAGCGAAGGCCCGGATCGCCGACCGTCCCCCACACAACGGGACGAGGTTGGCGCCAGAAAAACACAACCCGTCCAACCCCCCGCCGTGCCCCCTTTCTGGACTCCTGGAAAAACCCCACAGTTCCCCGCCGAGCCGCCACGGATTCAGCCCACTGTTTTCGATCCGGGCGGCCACCATGCAGGACATCACCGGGTCAGTGGCCAGCGCCGCGCGGACGCCGCGCACGTCACGGTCATCCAACAGGCGCGCGCCCGCGTGCTTGAGCACATCACCTAGCGTGCCAGAACAGCGGGTGAGCGCCACTCAGGTCCCCTCGCGCCCTGCGGAACCCCTTGAGGAACCCTCTGCCAAGCGGAAGGCCTCCTCGATGAGCGTCTCGACGATCTGCGCCTCGGGCACAGTCTTGATCACCTTGCCGCGGACGAAGATCTGGCCCTTGCCGTTGCCCGATGCCACCCCGAGGTCGGCTTCGCGGGCCTCGCCGGGCCCGTTGACTACGCAGCCCATCACGGCTACCCGCAGCGGCACGTCCATGCCTTCCAGTCCCGCGGTCACCTCCTCAGCGAGCTTGTAGACATCGACCTGGGCTCGCCCACAGGACGGACAGGACACGATCTCCAGCCGGCGGGTCCGCAGGTTCAGCGACTCCAAGATCTGAAGTCCGACTTTGACCTCCTCGACCGGCGGCGCGGACAGCGAGACCCGGATGGTGTCCCCGATGCCCTGGCTGAGCAACGCCCCGAACGCGGTGGCCGACTTGATGGTGCCCTGAAACGCTGGGCCCGCCTCGGTGACCCCGAGGTGCAACGGGTAGTCGCACTGTGCTGCGAGTTGCTGGTAGGCCCGCACCATGACTACCGGGTCGTGGTGCTTCACCGAGATCTTGATGTCGTGGAAGTCGTGGTCAGCGAACAGGCTCGCCTCCCACAGCGCAGATTCGACCAGTGCCTCCGAGGTCGCCTTGCCGTACTTGGCCAGGATCTTGGAGTCCAAGGACCCGGCGTTGATGCCGATCCGGATCGGGATGCCCGCGTCCTTCGCGGCCTTGGCGATCTCGGCCACCCGGTCATCGAAGCGCTTGATGTTGCCGGGATTGACCCGCACGGCGGCGCAACCTGCGTCGATGGCGGCAAAGACGTACCTGGGCTGGAAATGGATATCGGCGATCACCGGGATCCGCGACTTGCGCGCGATGGTCGGCAGCGCCTCGGCGTCGTCAGCGCTGGGGACGGCCACCCGCACGATGTCGCAACCCGCCGTGGTGAGCTCGGCGATCTGCTGCAGGGTGGCGTCGACGTTAGCGGTGAGTGTGGTGGTCATCGACTGTACGGACACCGGGTGCTCGCTGCCCACGCCCACCGGGCCCACTTGCAGCTGGCGCGTCTTGCGGCGCTCGGCGAGCACTGGCGGTGGCAGGGCCGGCATGCCAATCATCATGGGAAGCCTCGTCATGGGCGCAAGCGAATCGGATGGATGATGTCGGCGGTGATGGTCAGCATGCTCACCCCGATGAAGACGATCGCGACCGCGTAGGTCAGCGGCATCAGCCGGGTGTAGTCGACCGGCGGTCCGTTGGGGCGGCCAGTGGCTCGGCGGACGGCGTTGCGGACACCTTCGTAGACGTTGACCGCGATATGCCCGCCGTCCAGCGGAAGTAGCGGCAGCAGATTGAATATCCCGACGAACAAGTTCAGCGCCGCAAGCAGGAACAGGAAGAACCACCACGCGCCGAAATCTGCGGCATCGCCACCGAGCACGCTGGCCCCGACCACGCTGACCGGGGAGTCCGGTCGGTTCTCCCCGGCGATCCGGTCGAGCAGCGACGGAATTCGGTGTGGGAACTGCTGGAGCGCCTGCGCGGTATTGACGAACATGGTGCCGGCGAAGGTCACGGTCTTGCCCACCGCGTCCACCGGGCCGAAGCGCAGCGTCACGGGACCCGGACGCGGCGGCGAAACCCCGATCGCGCCGACCAGCTGGTTGCCCTGGCCACCTAGCTCCGAGCTCCGGACCTGGGTGACATCGATCCACACGGTAAACGGCCGCTGTCCGGTCCGCTTAATCAGGAGCTTGGTCGGACCGGAGCGGCTCTTGATGGCCTTGGCCAGCTCATCGAAGTTGCTCACGGGTTTATCCGCCACGGCCAGTATCCGATCAGCTGGCCGCAGGCCGGCGTCCCTGGCCGGTGCCTGGCACGAACCATCGGGTATTCGGATGCACTGGCTGACCGCGGACACCACCGCAGCAGGGGGCTTGGGGTTCAGGTTTGGCAAGCCGGTCGACACCGCCATCACGTAGATCAGCACGATGCCCACGGCGAAGTGGGTCAGCGAGCCCGCCGACAGCACCACCACCCGCTGCCAGGTGGGAAAGCGGAAGAACGCCCGCTTGCGGTCGTCCGGGTCGGGGAGCTCGTCCAGCGCGGTCATCCCCGCGATATCGCAGAAGCCACCGGCCGGAATCATTTTGAGGCCGTACTCGGTCTCCCCCCGGCGGACGGAGAACAGGGTGGGGCCGAAGCCGATGAAATAGCGGCGCACCTTCATTCCGAAGGCCTTTGCGCTGTACATGTGGCCGGCCTCGTGCAGCGCGATGGAGACCCCGATGCCGACCGCAAACAGCACTACCCCCAGCACGAACGTCACGCTCTACTCCTTACGTGGCTCTTTTTAACGTGGGCTCCTTAACTGGGGTCTCCTGCCAGCTCGGGCGGGTCGCCCCGCCCAGCAGCTCCGTGGCCCTGCTTCGAGCCCAGTCCTCGGCGGCCAGCACGTCCTCCACCGTAGTCGGGTCGGCCCGCCACCCTTGCGCCTCGTGCAGCACGGCCGCCACCGCCTCGACAATCCCCCGGAAGGAGATGCGGCGCCCGAGGAAGGCGGCCACCGCCTCCTCGTTGGCCGCGTTGAACACGGCGGGAACGCACCCGCCGGCTGCACCTGCCGCCTTGGCCAGTTCGATGGCGGGGAAGGTCTCGGCGTCCACCGGTTCGAAGGTCCAGGCTGCTGGACTGCCGAAGTCGCAGGCCGGGGCTGCGTCAGCAACGCGGTCCGGCCAGCCGAGCGCCAGCGCGATCGGCAGTCGCATATCCGGCGGGCTGGCCTGGGCGATCGTCGAGCCGTCGGTGAAGGTGACCATCGAGTGAATCACCGACTGTGGGTGCACCACGACGTCGATACGACCGTAAGGGATCCCGAACAGCAGGTGAGTCTCGATCAGCTCCAGGCCCTTGTTCACCAGGGTGGCCGAGTTCACCGTCACGACCGGCCCCATCCGCCAGGTCGGGTGCGCCAGGGCTTGCTCGGCTGTGACCCCGGCCAACTCCTCGCGGCGCCACCCGCGGAACGGCCCTCCGGAGGCGGTGAGCACCAGCCGGGACACCTCCGCCCGGCTGCCGGCACGCAGGCACTGGGCGAGGGCCGAGTGCTCAGAATCCACCGGCACGATCTGGCCGGGTGCGGCGGCCCTGGTGACCAGAGTGCCCCCAGCCACCAGAGACTCCTTGTTGGCCAGGGCCAGGGTGGCGCCGCTGCGCAGCGCGGCCAGGGTCGGCGCCAGGCCCCGGGAACCGGTCACGCCGTTGAGCACCACGTCGGCGGGCTGAGTCGTGACCAACTCGGCTACCGCCTCGGGGCCCACCAGGATCCGGGGCATCCGATAGCCGCCCCGGTCGTAGCCGCGTCGCTGCGCCTCGGCGAACAGCGCCAGCTGCAGATCCTGTGCGGCCCGGCCGCGGACGACCGCGACTGCCCCGGCCCCGGTCTGCAGCACCTGCGCAGCCAGGGCCTGCGGGTCAGCCCCGCCGGCGGCCAGTCCGACCACGCGGAAACGCTGCGGGTTGCGGTGCACCACGTCCAGCGCCTGGACGCCGATCGACCCGGTACTGCCCAGCAGCAGTACTGAGCGTGGCCGATGCGGTAGGTCCATCCCGGTCATTGTTCCCGACGCCGAGGCCGTTAACACGTGCAAGGTAGCTCGACATAGATCACACTAGCTCTGAGGAACACACGGAAGGAGCGGGAGCATGGGCTTTCTCGGATGGATTGTGCTGGGGCTGGTCGCCGGCGCCATCGCAAAGTTGATCATGCCGGGTGACGACCCCGGCGGCATTATCATCACCATGCTGTTGGGCATCGTCGGCGCCTTGATCGGCGGGTACCTCGGCAGCCGCTTTTTCGGAGTGGGGCTCGAGTCGTTCTGGAACCTCCAGACCTGGATCGTCGCGATCATCGGGTCGCTCATCCTGCTGGGAATCTACCGTCTGGTCGCCGGGCGTAGAGCAGTCGGGCGCTACTGACCCCGCAGGGCTGGCGGGGCCGGCACGTCGCCGGATCCCGCCAGCCCCTCGGAGATATGGGACAATGCCGCCGTGGCCCTAACCGACCAGCACCCCGCTGAGGCGCACTCGACTCACCACGGCGTGGACCCGCACGGTGTGGACCCGGACCGGGAACCGTCAGCCGACTGGGGCTGGCACGGCACCTTCCCCCGGGCCGGTCCTATCGCGGGGTGGTTCACCGCCTTCGCGTTGTTCGCGATGCTCATCGGAAACCACCGCAGCCACGTTGAGGACTTCTACCTGATCGGCCTCGGCACGCTGCTCGTGATGATGCTGATCGGTAGCCACCTGAAGGCCCGCAAAGTCAGGCGGCGCGCGCGGATGTGACGCGCGCGGATGTGAGCGGTTACCGTGCCCGAGCGGTTCGCACGCCTGCGACGTGCACGCCAGCATCGACGACGCGGTGTTCTCACTGGAGCCGCTACTCGATGGGGCCGACCGGGATCGGGCCGACCGGGATGCACACTAGACCGGTGCGTCAGGTACTCGACCGGTGCGTCAGGTACTCGTCAGGACATCGGCGAGGGTAAATCGGATAGGACGTGCTAGCTGGTCGTAGGTACAGGAGCGCGGTTCGCGGTCGGCACGCCAGCGAACGAACTGGGTGGTGTGCCGGAATCGCACGCCTTCCAGGTAGTCGTAGCGAACCTCGACGACGCGCTGCGGGCGCAGCGGTGTGAAGGAGCGATCTTTGCCGGCGTTCCAGCGACTGGTCTCAGACTTGCGCGGAGTGCGCTCTCCCTCCTCCTGCCGCGTCCAGGCCCACGGGTGGTCGTCGAACGTGGTAACGAGCGGCTGCAGCTCGGTAAACAGTTCCCGGCGCCGAGCCAGGGGGAACGCCCCGACCACGCCCACCGACACGAGGACGCCCCGGTCGTCGTAGAGGCCGAGCAGTAACGAGCCAATGGCGTCCGGACCGGACTTGTACGTCCGGTAGCCAGCGACGACACAATCGGCGGTGCGCTCATGCTTGATCTTGGTCATCACTCGCTTGTCGGGCTGGTAGCACAGGTCGAACCGCTTGGCGATGAGCCCGTCGAGCCCCGCGCCTTCGAACTGGTCAAACCAGCGGCGGGCGAGGTCGTAGTCGTGCGTCGCCAGCGTGACATATACCGGTGCGGCGGCGCCAGCCAGCGCATCTTCCAACGCCGCGCGTCGCTCGGCGAGTGGCCGCCTGGTGAGGTCGTCGTCGCCGAGCGCGAGCAGGTCGAATGCGACGAAACTGGCCGGGGTCTGCTCGGACAGGAGCGTGATCCGGCTGGCGGCAGGGTGGATACGCTGTTGCAGCGCCTCGAAGTCGAGGGTGTTGCGTTCCTGATCGGCGATGACGATCTCGCCATCGATCACCGCGCGGGGTGGGAAGTTCGCCAGGACGGCGGCGACGATCTCGGGAAAATAGCGGGTCATCGGACGTTCGTTGCGGCTGCCAATCTCGACCTCCGCACCGTCGCGAAAGATGATGGACCTGAAGCCGTCCCATTTCGGTTCATAGTGCTGATCAAGGGGGATCTCAAGTGCAGGCTTGGCCAGCATCGGCGCGACGGGCGGCATGACGGGAAGACGCACAAGTCTCAGTGTCCTCGTCCGCCGACCAGGCCGCCGGCAGCGGAAGTTCCGGTAGCCCTACCGGGAGATGTGGCGCTTTTCGTGACGTGGAAGGCGGGCCTGCGGCAACTGGACGGCTGGCCTGCCCTGACCTATGGCACGCGCGGAGTGTTGACTTGCCGCAGGTGGGGCGGGGCGCGGGTACCTAACCCAGGTTGACAGAGACGGGGAGTGCGGCGATGGTCGTGCGAATCGTGGTCGCAAATAGCGCGTAACTATCTGCTGGAAGGTGAAACGGACGTCTCGTCGTAGGCGAGGTTACTTGTTACTTGCTTGCCACTTCTAAACTGAAGGAGAGTAGTAGCTATCTGGCCTCAAGCCGTCGCTATTGACTCGCCACACATCGGACACCCTACATAAGCGAGATGACAGATATGGCCGAATTATTCAGTTCCGATCAACCAGCCGCGGCGCGGCTCAACCAGATATCTTCGCTACTCAACCCGTGGGCGATACGTACCGCCGTCACTATGCGGCTGCCTGATTTAGTGGCTAATGGTGCGGACACGACCAGCGAGTTAGCGAGTCAGTCCGGTGCCGACTTAGATGCTCTTGGCAGGCTTATGCGGCATCTGACGTTTTTGGGACTGTTCCGCACCACTGCGGCTGGCTGTTGGGAGGTGGCAGAGCTCGGTGAGATCCTGCGGGACGGCCATCCGATGAGAATCGCCATGGACTAAGCTGATGATTTTGTGCGCAAGGTGGACCAAAGCATTTACGGCCTGCTGGACGCGGTGCGCACAGGTGGTGCAGTCTGGGAACGGTTGCACGGACGGTCGTTCTGGAAAGAGCTGGCGTTGGACTCTGAAATCGGCAGGAGCTACAACTTCCACATGGCCGTACATGCAGCCATGTTCGGCCCGGCTCTCGCCCAAAGCTACGACTGGTCAACCGTTCAGCATCTCGTCGACGTGGGTGGGGGTACGGGTCATACACTGGCAACGATCATGAGTGCTCATCCGCACCTACGCGGAACTCTGATTGATCTGCCCGACCCGATTGCGAGTGCGACTGCCATCCTTGAAGCAGCCAACGTGGGCAGCCGGTGTGTGGTGGCTGCGCAAAGCTTTTTCGACACGCTGCCCTCCGGCGGCGACGTGTACTTACTCGCCAACATCATCCACGGTTGGAGCGATGGGGAAAGCATCAAGATCCTGCAGCGGTGCGCGGATGCGGCTGGTTCGGGCGGGCGAGTGCTGCTGGTTGAACGCGTCATCGCCGGTGACGCGGATGAGACCGTGCAGGCCGCCATAAGCCACTTGGACTTGTGCAGTCTGTTACTGTTCGGCGGTCGGGAACGGAGCGAAGAAGAGTTTCGCCAGCTCTGCACCACAGCAGGTCTGCGGCAGAAGGCGACGCATGCTCTAACGGACTGTCCCTGGCTGTCGCTCATGGAGTTTGTCGTCGAGGACTGAGCCATGAGCTCGTTATCGGGAGTGTGAGTGCCCGCCGGCCCGGCCCGCGCGAGCACGGCCGTCAGGTCGCGCGAGCAATCGGGACCGGCCCGAGCGGGCAGGCGAGTGGAACTTGGCCAACGTCCGCGCTGCCGCAGGCGGCGTGCTTGATCCCATAAAGGCGAATTCAGCAACGAAGCACTGTGACACGCTGTGTAGTTCCGCCTGATGCTTGACGTTGCGATTTCAGCTGATGCTTGACGTCGGCCTGATCGGTTGTTCTCTCGCGGTCCTATGTAGATGGTGGAGGGATCGGGCACACCTACTGCCCACCAGCCACGAACAAGCACGACGCGCCATCGACAACCTCTTCAAACCACGCAGACCGGGAAAACGTGGGCACTGGGGTGGCACCGAGTCTTGAGCGTGCACCGGCGCCTGATGACCACGCTCAGCTCGCTGACTGCGGTGACGCTGCGAGCTGGCCGCAAGCGGCGGCGATCTCACGGCCGCGGGTGTCCCGGACGGTGCAGGGCACTCCGGCCGCGCGGACCCGCGCCACGAACTCCCGCTGCACGGGCAGTGGGCTGGCGTCCCATTCGCTGCCCGGGGTGGGGTTGAGCGGGATGAGGTTCACGTGCACCAGAGCGCCGAGGCGTTCGTGCAGCAGCCGGCCGAGCAGCTCAGCCCGCCACGGCTGGTCGTTGACGTCCCGGATCAGCGCGTACTCGATAGACACCCGGCGCCCTGTGGTGTCCGCATAATGCCGCGAGGCGTCGAGCACCTCGGCCACTTTCCACCGGCGGTTCACCGGGACCAGGATGTCCCGCAATTCGTCGTCCGGGGTGTGCAACGAGACCGCAAGCGTGACCTGCAGTCCTTCGGCGGCCAGCCGCCGGATCGCCGGCACCAGGCCCACGGTGGACACCGTCACTGACCGCTGGGACAGACCCAACCCGTCCGGTGCAGGGTGGGTGATCCGGTGGACCGCGGCGACCACCCGCTGGTAGTTGGCCAACGGCTCGCCCATGCCCATGAAGACGACGTTGGACAGCCGGCCAGCTCCGCCGGTAAGCGCGCCGTCGCGCATCGCGGCTGCGGCCGCGCGTACTTGGTCGACGATCTCCGCGGTGGACAGGTTACGGGTCAGTCCACCCTGCCCGGTAGCGCAGAACGGGCACGCCATCCCACAGCCGGCCTGGCTGGAGATACACACCGTGGCCCGGTCCGGGTAGCGCATCAGCACGCTTTCAGACAGCGCCCCGTCCGCCGCACGCCATAGCGTCTTCCGGGTCATGCCGCCCTCGCCGCAGATGTGCCGCATCGGGGTGGCCAGTTCCGGCAGCAGCGCCGCGACAAGCCGGTCTCGCCGTGCCGCAGGTAGATCGGTCATCGTGGTCGGATCGGTGCTCAGCCGCGCAAAGTAATGCCTGGCCAACTGATCAGCGCGAAATGCCGGTTCTCCCAGCTCCGTCATCACGGCACGGCGTTGATCACGGTCGAGATCAGCAAGGTGCCGCGGCGGCATGCCCCAGCGCGGAGCATCGAACACCAGGGGCAGCGCAGTCATCGCGTTTTCCAGTATCCCACAGTAATTCCACAGTACGGACGATGGGCTCGCGGCGCAGGTGCACACGGTAGCGGATTTTCCCGCTCAGAGACCCCGAGCCGGTTCCAGATGTTGGGGCTGGCCAGCACGCCCGTCGGTCACCGGTCCATTGTGCCCGCGCGGCATCTACCGGAATCGAATCGTGTTACCACGTGGTCTAGTGTTACCACGTGGTCGAGGACATGTCGTTCGTCCCGGGTTTGGTGTGCTGGATCGAAGTGTCGAGCAGCGATCCAGCTGGGAGTCGGGACTTTTATGCCGGGTTGTTCGGCTGGACCTACCAGATCGACCCAGACCCGCGCCGTGGGCACTACACCACCGCGCTGCGCGCGGGCCTGCCGGTGGCCGGTCTGGCGGGCATTCCGGTGCAGGCAGAGCAACCCGTGGCCTGGAGACTGTATCTGGCGAGCGCCAACATCATGCACACCGCCGAGGTGTTTACCGGGTGGGGCGGTCAGGTGCTCTATGGACCGGCGGATGCGCCCGGACAGGGTAGCGTACTCATCGGGGCGGACCCAACCGGCGGTGTGATCGGCTTCTGGGAACCCGGGCCGCCGTGGATATTCCACACTACCGATCCCGGGTCGCTGATCTGGGCCGAGTTGAACACTTGGGATGGCGCGCGGGCCGATGAGTTCTACGCGAACCTGTTTGGCTATCACCAGCATCAGATCGGTGACGGCCGCTACGTGGACTACACTAGCTGGTCACGTGGGGGGCCGACAATGTTGGCCAGGCTTCAGATGAACGAGGGTTGGGCCCCCGGAATCCCTGCGCACTGGATGCTGCACTTCGCGGTGGACCCGCAGACCGGCACTGACGCCGCGGTCAATCGGGTCCTTGAGCTGGGCGGCCGGGTGGACATTTATCCCTACGACACCGAGTTGGGCCGGATTGCGCGGGTCGCCGACCCCTTTGGGGCCACCTTCGCCCTGATCGACCCCACCACTCGGGTCGTGCCGCCACCGACCAGCATTGCCGATCAGGTCGGCTATTTGGGGAACTGACCCAGGGAAGCAGTGAGAGGCCGGGTTCAGCCGCTGACCGGAACGAACAGGTTCAGCAGCAGCCAGGCCACGACCGCCGAGGGCAAGAGCGAGTCGATCCGGTCCATCAACCCACCGTGGCCGGGCAGCACGGTACCCATGTCCTTAACGCCGAGATCACGCTTGATCAGTGATTCGATCAGATCACCTCCGGTCGCGGTGAGCACGATCGCCGCCCCAAACAGCACCCCGTACCACGGCTGGCCACTCAACAGAAAGGTCACCGACAGAGCACCCGCAGCAGTCCCGGTCACCAGCGATCCGAGAAAGCCCTCCCAGGATTTCTTCGGACTGATCGAAGGTGCCATCAGGTGTCGCCCGCCCAGCACACCCGTGGTATAGCCCCCGACGTCCGAAGCCACCCCAGCGAGCATCAGGCACAAGGTCCGCGCCGCACCATCGGCAGGAACCACCAGCAACGTTGCGAAAGCGGCGAATCCGGCCACGTAGGCCGCGCTGAACACCGACGCGCTGACGTCGCGGACGTAGCCTGCCGCGCCTCTGGGGAAGCGCCACACCAGGCAGCCCAGCGCAGTAATCACGAACGCGAGGAGTATTCCGTCCCGACCAAACGGCCAAGCCAGCCACACCATCGCTTGCCCGCCGACCAGGACCGGTGGCAGGGAGATCCAGATACCGGCCCGGCGCAATGCCCCGGCCAGCTCCCAGCTGGACACTGCCACCGCCGCGGCCACGATCCCGATGAACACCTGTCGCACAGTGGACAGCGCCACCAGGATCCCGGCGCCCATGAGCAGTCCGACGGCGATCGCGGCCCACAGGTTTCGGCCCGCCCGCCGGACGCGGGGACGCTCAGCTGGGTGCACAGCGGAAGTGGAATGCTCGGGCAGTCCGCTGGCAGACACTCAGACCTCGAGTAGTTCGGATTCCTTGTGCTTGACGAGCTCGTCGATCTGCCCCACGTACCGGTGAGTGATGACCTCGAGTTCCTTCTCTGCCCTTGTCACGTCGTCCTCACCAGCCTCGCCGTCGCGAGAGATACGAATAAGCTGTTCCTTGGCTTTGCGACGGATATTGCGAATGGATACCTTGGCGTCCTCTCCCTTGGTATGCGCCACCTTAACCAGATCTCGGCGGCGTTCCTGGGACAGCTGCGGGATGACCACCCGGATGATCATGCCATCATTGGTAGGGTTGACGCCCAAGTCGGAGTCCCGGATCGCCTTCTCCATCGGCCTGAGCTGGCTGGGGTCGTAGGGCTTAATCACGGCCATCCGGGCCTCCGGGACCGTCACGCTGGCCAGTTGGATCAATGGGGTGGCCGAGCCGTAGTAATCCACGACGATCTTGGAGAACATCGCGGGACTGGCACGACCGGTACGCACCGTAGCGAGGTCCTCCTTGGCCACCGACACGGCCTTCTCCATCTTCTCCTCGGCGTCGAGGAGGGTGTCGTCGATCACGGCTGCTCCTTGTAACTAGCCCGATGCCCGTTATGCCGCAGTGCTGACCAGGGTTCCGATTGGCTCACCACGCACCGCACGAGCGATATTGCCCTCGGTGAGCAGATTGAACACGATAATCGGCAGCTTATTGTCCATGCACAGGCTGAAAGCGGTCGCATCCGCCACTTTAAGTCCGCGCTCAAGCACCTCGCGATGAGTGATGTGAGTGAACATCGTGGCCAAGGGATCGATCTTGGGGTCGGCGGTGTAGACCCCGTCGACCGCCTTGCCCATGAGCAGGACCTCGCAACCGATCTCCAGCGCCCGCTGGGCACCGGTGGTGTCGGTGGAGAAGTAGGGCATACCCACGCCAGCCCCGAAGATCACCACCCTGCCCTTTTCAAGATGCCGGATGGCCTTACGCGGAATGTAGGGCTCGGCGACCTGACCCATCGTGATGGCCGTTTGCACACGAGTATCGATCTTGTGCTCACGCTCCAGGAAGTCCTGCAGTGCCAGGCAGTTCATCACTGTGCCGAGCATTCCCATGTAGTCAGCGCGGGAGCGTTCCATGCCGAGCTGCTGGAGCTCTTCGCCGCGAAAAAAGTTCCCGCCGCCGATCACCACGGCCATCTGCATCCCGCCTGCGACCACTTCGGCGATCTGCCGCGCGACAGCCTGCACCACCTCGGGGTCTACCCCGACTCCACCGCCGCCGAACATCTCCCCACCAAGCTTGAGAAGCACTCTGCGGTATCCGGGACCCACCAGCCGGTCGGCATTCATCGGCGCGTCAAGCCTGGCCGACCTCGAAGCGGGCGAACCGCCGCACAGTCACCCCGGTCTCGTCCAGAAAAACCTTGACGGTCTTTTTGGAATCCTGCACGAAAGACTGCTCCAGCAACACGGTATCCCTGAAGAAGCCGTTGATGCGGCCTTCGACGATCTTCGGCAGTGCCTGCTCGGGCTTGCCTTCCTGGCGGGCGGTCTCCTGCGCGATACGCCGTTCATCCGCCAGCACATCGGCCGGCACGTCGTCCCGGGTGACATAACGCGGCTTCATGGCGGCCACCTGCATCGCCACCGCACGCGCCGTCTCCGGCGAACCACCGTCGTACTCGACCAGCACGCCCACCGCAGGTGGCAGATCGGAGGCGCGGCGGTGCAGGTAGGTAGCCACCTCGCCGTCGAAGGACACCACCCGGCGCAGCTGTAGCTTCTCGCCAATCTTGGCCGAAACAGCCTGCACTGCGTCGTCGACCGTGCCACCGTTGCACTCTGCTCGGGCGAGCGCTTCGGCGTCGGCGGGCCGGACCCGGATCGCCGCAGCAACAATCTTGCTGGCAAGCTCTTGGAAGTCGGCGCCCTTGGCCACGAAGTCCGTCTCGCAGTTGAGCTCGATCATCACGCCGCCCTCGGCGGCCACCAGTCCATTGGCCGTGGTGCGCTCGGCCCGCTTGCCGACGTCCTTAGCGCCCTTGATGCGTAGCAGTTCAACCGCCCGGTCGAAGTCGCCGCTGGATTCTTCCAAGGCCTTCTTGCAGTCCATCATCCCGGAACCAGTCAGGTCCCGGATTCGCTTGACATCGGCGGCGGAGTAATTCGCCATCGTGGCTTTACCGTCCTGGAGTTCGTTGTCGGATCTGGATGGGGTGCGCAACCGACCTCTTAGGCCTGCGACACGCCGTTGTTGGCGACCATGTGTTCGGCCGGCGGCAGCGCGACTTCCCGCTCCGTAGTGTTGGCGGAAACAGTGTTGCCAGAAACAGGATCGCCGGAGACCATCAGTTCCTGCTCCCATTCGGCCAGCGGCTCGTCGACACCGGCACTGGCTCCAGGCTTGTCCGAGCCGTCGGCTCCGGCGGAGCGTCCGGCCCGCGACATCAATCCGTCGGCGGTGGCATCGGCCACCACGCGGGTGAGCAGTGCCGCAGAGCGGATCGCATCGTCGTTGCCCGGGATAGGATAGTCGACTTCGTCTGGATCACAGTTGGTGTCTAGGATGGCCACAACCGGGATGCCCAGCTTGCGGGCCTCACCGACGGCAATCTGCTCCTTCTTGGTGTCCACTATCCATACCGCACTGGGAACGCGTTGCATGTCCCGAATCCCGCCCAGGGTCTTCTCCAGCTTATCCTTCTCCCGGGTGCGCATCAGGATTTCCTTTTTGGTCAGCCCGGAAAAACCGCCCGTCTGCTCCATGGACTCAAGTTCTTTGAGGCGCTGCAGTCGCTTGTGTACGGTGGAGAAGTTCGTGAGCATGCCGCCCAACCAGCGGTGGTTCACGAAGGGCATGCCCACTCGCTGCGCGTGATGCGAGATCGCTTCCTGAGCCTGCTTCTTGGTGCCGATGAACAAGATCGAACCACCGTGGGCCACAGTCTGCTTGATGAACTCATAGGCCCGGTCGATGTAGGTCAACGTTTGCTGCAGATCGATGATGTAGATGCCGTTACGCTCCGTGAAGATGTAGCGCTTCATCTTCGGGTTCCAGCGGCGGGTCTGGTGCCCGAAGTGCACGCCGGAGTCAAGCAGCTGCTTCATGGTGACGACGGCCATAGCCGGTGCACACCTCGATGTGTCAGGCGCGTCGGCTGTCGTCGGCGCGCTCATGCGGTTGTCGCGGCAGGCCGGGTCGGTCTGCCGCCCTGGCGCCAGGCCGACGGCCGGACCCCGTGCGATCATGACCGCAACGAAGACCGCCGGACGCCGAGGCCCCGGTAGGGCGCAGCGCTGGCGCGCGAAGTCGACTCGCATGCGAGTCGCTCCTGAAGTGTACGGCGTGCCCACGCCCGATCCCAGCCGAGGTGGTTCCACGCTCACTCAGTTGTCCGCAGCTATCCACATTCCCCCGCTCTATCCCCAGTGGTTGGCCTCGTCGCTGGGCAGCCGGATCCGGTACGGGGAAGCTGTCGCCGTGTCTAGAATTCTGATCTACGCCATGCTCATGGCGGTGTTGTCCGGTGGGTTGTCTAGCAGATCGGCGGGCCTGACCGGCCTGACCGCCCGGCCCGATCACGCGATCCGGACCGACCAGGCGAGCCCGGCCGATCCGGTGGCTCCAACCGGTCGAGGTCACCGGATTGATCTCGTGGTCCGGGCGGGGCCCGACGACGGCGGCAACAAACCCGCGCCGCGGTTCGTCTGGCCGCTTCCCGGTTCCCCGACCGTAGTCCGAGCTTTCCACCCGCCAGCGTTCCAGTACGGACCGGGGCATCGCGGTGTCGACCTGGCCGCTGTGGCCGGCACCCCGGTGCTCGCCGCTGGTGCCGGCACAGTGGCGTTCGCCGGGACAGTGGCCGGCCACGGTGTAGTGTCAGTGGACCACCCAGGTGGGCTGCGCACGACATACGAACCGATCTCGCCAACCGTCACCGTTGGCGACCGGGTGGCTAGGGGTGAGCGGATCGGCACCGTGCAGCCTGGCCACCCGGGCTGCCCTAGCACCGTCTGCCTGCACTGGGGCGTCCGCCGCGGCCCAGAACAAGACAGGCAATACCTGGACCCGCTGCGACTGCTCGCCGCGGCGCGGGTGCGCCTATTACCGATCGAGGGCCCACCGGTGATGCCCGCATCCCGGTGATGCCCGAATGCCACTGACGCCGGGGGCGTCAGCCGAAGGAGGATTCCAGCATCTTGCTTCGGAGCCGTAGCACCGCCCTGGTGTGCAGCTGGCATACCCGGGACTCGGTGACACCGAGCACCCGGCCGATCTCGGCGAGGGTGAGGTTCTCGAAGTAATAGAGCGAGACCACCACGCGATCCCGGTCAGTGAGTTGCGAGACCGCTTCAGCAAGCAGGCGCCTGCTCTCAACCGAATCAAGGAATGCGCCCGGTTCCTCCACGGTGTCATCGGGCAATGTCTCGGCGATCGACGTGCCGCCGCGGCCCACGGCCATGAGTTCATCCAGCGCGACCACGCTGGTCAGCTGTAGCTGGGCATAGAGTTCCCGCAATTCGGCAATGGTGATACCGAGTTCGGCAGCTACCTCCGCATCGGTGGCAGAACGCTGCAGCCGACTCTCCAGGCGTTCCAGCGCACGCTCCACCTCGCGGGCCCGGCTGCGCACCGAACGGGGCACCCAATCCTGAGCGCGCAATTCATCCAGGATCGCCCCCCGGATCCGCTGCATCGCATAGGTCTCGAACTTCAAACCACGCCCGGGCTCGAACCGGTCGATGGCATCCCATAGGCCGAACACGCCCGACTGCACCAGGTCCGCGATGTCCACATGGGCGGGCAGTCCGGTCCCGACCCGGCCGGCCACGTACTTCACCAAAGGCGCATAGTGCAGAATCAGCCGATCGCGCACGGCCGCGTCGCGATGCTGCCCGTAGGCCTGCCACAGCGCGACGATGCCGGCTTCCACCTCCTCGGCCCTGACCTCAGCAGTCCCGCTGCAGGCCCCGGAATCGCCAGTGGGCACGGCTGTCAAAGTGCGGCCACGATCCCCGGAGTACTCAGGAACGGGGGTGGCTCCGGTCATGGATCGCCTTCAGCCTCTCGACAGTGACATGCGTGTAGAGCTGCGTGGTGGCGAGCGTAGCGTGACCGAGTAACTCCTGAACGGTGCGCAGATCCGCGCCTCCCTCCAGCAGATGAGTAGCGGCGCTGTGCCGCAGGCCGTGCGGACCCATGTCCGGCGCGCCCGGCACCGCACGGACCATGTCGTGTACGACGGTCCGAATGATCCGCTGATCGACCCGTCCGCCACGCGCTCCGAGGAACAGCGCCGCTGCTGAGTGGGGATGCGCGAGCGCAGGGCGCCCTTGTTCGAGCCAGCGGAGCAGAGCGCGCTGCGCGGGCAGCCCATAGGGCACTGCGCGTTCCTTGGCGCCTTTACCGAGTACCCGGACCAGGCGCCGCTGCGTGTCGAGGTCGCTAAGATCAAGACCACAGAGCTCAGCGACGCGTATCCCGGTCGCGTACAGCAGCTCCACAATGGCGTGATCGCGCAGCGCAATCGGATCCGCCTCGGTGGCACCGCGTTGCGCGGCATGGAGAGCCGCGGCAGCCTGTTCCGGATGCAGCACCACGGGCAGGGCTCGCTGCGGCCGCGGCGCGACCAGCCGCGGCCCCGGGTCGCTGCCGAGTACTCCGGCTCGGGTAGCCCAGGCGGTGAAGGCGCGAGCTGCCGCTACCCGTCGCGCCAGCGTGCTGCGCCGATGGCCATTGCGGTGCTGCGTGCCTAACCAGCCACGCAGCAGTGGGAGGTCCAACGTCGCAAGATCATCATGGCCCGACTCCACCAGGTACTGCAACAGGGCGGTGACGTCGCCGCGGTAAGCCCGCACCGTCTGGGGTGACAGTCCACGCACGGACCGCAGATAGGCCGCGAAGCGCTCCCGATACGCCGCCAAGGCGTCCGGTAGCAAGTCGGGTGCCGGCCGGTCCTCGCTCACCCGCGGGACGCTGCGCTTTCGACGGCGCCACGTCAAGCACCGCCACGCCCGGTGTCGGGCAGCACCCGGTGCCAACCGCTCACCCCGCACCCCACCAGTCCCCGCAGCTCCAACAACGGCAGCGCGGAACGCACCCGGTGTAGCGGCACCCCGGAGTCGCGTACCAACTGCTCGGGATGCCGGGGAGCCCTTGCGGGCAACGCCTCGTACACCGCCCGCAGCTCCGGGCTCAGCCCGTCGGTGCGCAAGCGGGGTGTGGTCAGCGGCGGCGCGAGATCCGCCCCGAGCCGCCCCACTGCTTCCACCACCTCCGCTGCCCGAGTGACCAACACCGCCTGCTCCTCACGTACTAGCAAGTGGCAGCCGACGGATAGCGCCGATGTGACTGGACCCGGCACCGCCATCACAACTCGGCCCAGCGCGGCTGCGGCGGAGGCGGTACTCCGGGCGCCGCTGCGCACGCCGGCCTCGACCACGACGGTGCCGGCCGCGAATGCGGCAATCAGGCGGTTGCGAACCAGGAAGCGGTGCCGCGCGGGCCTGATACCTGGCGGATACTCGCTGATCACTGCACCGCCCTCAGCGATCCGGTCCAACAGCCCCTGGTGACCTGCCGGATAGGCCCGATCTAGCCCACAGGCTTGCACCGCAACAGTGCGGCCCTCGGCGGCCAGTGCGCCCCGGTGCGCCGCCCCGTCAATGCCGAACGCGGCACCGGAGACCACCGCAAAACCGTCCTCGGCAAGTTCGTAGCCGAACTCGGCCGCGACGTGCTCGCCATATCCGGTCGCAGCTCTCGCCCCCACCACCGCCACCGTCCGCTCGCCCAGTTCGTCGAGGCGACCGGCTCCCCGCACCCAGAGCGCCACCGGGGCACGCCAGCGCTCGTCGGTCTGGGCAACGGGCATAGCGAAGCAGGTGAACGCCTCGGCGGGCCACTCGGCGTCCTCGGGAACCACCAACCGGCCCCCGAGCGCGGCGATCGCGGATAGGTCGGCCTCGGCCCGATTCTCCGCCCGTCGGGCGCTGGTCTCTGCGACCACCCTGTGGGGTACCTGTCCCGCGGCCACCAACCGGGCCGCCCGCACCGGACCGACCTCGCTGACCAACTCGGACAGCGCGGGAGCGGGGGGCTCGGCAACCCAGTTGAGGTACGCCCGGGCCCGGCGCAGCTCGCGCTCTCCCGGCCTCATGCCGCCCTCCGTTCCCGCAGACCCATCGCGACGCTCACGTCCTCGACCAACGGGCAGTCCCGCCCAGCCAGGTCAGCTACCGTCCACGCCAACCGCAATGTGCGATCCGCCCCTCTGGCGGTCACCAGGCCCCGATGCAGCGCCGTCGCGATGGGCTCGGTTACTGCCCGTGGCAGCCGGAACCGCCGCCGCAATACCGGACCGGGCACCTCGGCATTCATGCTCCAGCCGGTGCCCGCCCACCTCGCACGGGCGGCGGCGCGAGCCTGGAGTACTCGTTCGCGCACCGTCGCAGTACTCTCCGGCTCTGCGTCGGCCTGGCCCATGTCCTTCACCGGACGCATCGCCACCCGCAGGTCCACCCGGTCCAGCAGCGGCCCGGACAATCGACCCAGATATCGCCTGCGGGCCGACGGGGCACAGGTGCAGTCCCGCTCGTCAGGCGGAGCGCACGGGCAGGGGTTCGCCGCGAGCACCAGCTGACACCGTGCCGGGTATCTCACCACCCCGTCCCGGCGGGCCAACCGGACCTCGCCATCCTCCAGCGGAGTGCGCAGCGCCTCCAGCGACCGTGGCCCAAACTCAGCAACCTCGTCGAGGAACAGCACCCCACGGTGCGCTCGGCTTACCGCGCCGGGCTTGGCCAGGCCCGAACCACCTCCCACCAGCGCGGCCACCGAGCTGGTGTGATGCGGCGCGACGAACGGGGGCACGGTGATCAGCGGGGTCTCCGAGGCGAGCAGACCGGCCACCGAATGCACTGCGGTCACCTCGAGTGCCTCCTGATCGGTGAGCGCTGGCAGTAGCCCAACCATCCGCTGGGCCAACATGGTCTTGCCCGTCCCCGGCGGGCCGGTCAGCAGCAGATGGTGACCGCCCGCAGCAGCGACCTCCACTGCCCAGCGAGCGTCGCCCTGTTCCAGCACGTCGCCGAGGTCCGGGACCGCCGTCGGCGGTGCCGGACGCAGCGGACCGGGACGCGCCAGCCCGGCGGCGGGGTTTCGCAACCAGTTGAGCACCTCCTTCAGGCATGTCGCACCGTGCACCCGCATCCCGTCAACCAGGGAAGCCTCGGCGAGCGAGGCGGTCGGCACCACCACCTGGCCGATGCCTACCCGGCGGGCGGCAAGTACAGCCGGCAGCACGCCTCGCACCTGACGCAGCCGGCCGTCCAGGGCCAGCTCCCCGATCAGCACCAGCCCCCGTAGCCGCTCAGCCGGGATCCGGCCGTCCGCGGCCAGCAATGCGCAGGCCAGCGCTAAGTCGTAGCTGCTTCCACCCTTGGGCAAGGTGGCTGGCGACAGCGCGAGGGTCATCCGGCGCGGTGGCCACCGCTCACCCGAGTTGAGCACCGCAGCCCGCACCCGGTCCCGCGCCTCGGACAAGGCGGTATCGGGCAACCCAACCATCTGCAAATTCGGCAGACCCGGACCGATATGGGCCTCGATCTCCACCAGCACCCCGTCGACCCCGTGCAGCGCCATTGCCCAGGCGCTAGCAAGCGACATCAGAACGCACCTCGCAGGTGCTCCACGGTGACCGGCCCATCCTGCGGGCACAGCACCGCCAGCACGTCGAAGCGGATCTCGCACCAGCCGACCCGGTACGCGCGCAGCCACGCCGCCGTGACCCGCCTTATTCGAGCCGCCTTCGCCGGCGTCACGCCCTCGGACGGTTCCCCATACCCGGTCCCCGATCGGGTCTTGACCTCGCAAACGACAAGGCGCTGGCCATCGGTCGCCACAAAATCGACCTCGCCGTCCCGGCAACGCCAGTTGCGGGAGAGCACCACGAGCCCGGTGCCGGCGAGATAGTCCGCCGCCAGATCCTCGCCCCACCTGCCCAGCTCGTCACTACGGCGGTCCGCCGCCTGTGCTGTTGTCTCCATTCCGACCTCCCGTTCCTCGGCGATCTCCGGCCACGAGACTGCCGGGCCGGGGCGGCGCGGTCGACATCGCGCAGGCAGATCTGGGGACAACCGGGGCGGGTGTGGATAAGCGGAGTGCGCAGAGCGGGCCGTCCACGGGAAGTGTCAGGGTGGCGAGCTAACGCGGTTGTCACGTGTGGCGGGAGGTCACTATGCAGTACCCATCATCGGTGCACTCCTCATGCTCCTGATCTGGGCGCGATCTCGATCGAAAGAAATGGTATGTACCTCCGGACGTTCACCGACGATTCGCTCACCATCCGTACGGCCACTTATGCACGCCAATCCCTCCTCGACCAGCTCAGCCCGCGTCGGTTCGGGCGCTTCGCGGAAGTACCGGTGAGAAATCTTACCGTGATCGGCCCAATTGCCGCCCGCAATCCGCCCAGCACCGGAGATCACCGTAATAGCGATCAACGGACCGAGTGGGCCTACGCAGAGGCTTTGATAGTCGCGACCACCATGGCGACCTCACCATTCACGACGCCGGAGCCCGATACCAACACTGACCGAGAGTCGGTGGTTACACCCCTCGGCCCCGATCTGTAACCGGCCGCAGCCCTGAAGTAATGGCGGTGACCAATCAGCACTGGACCGACACGCAGTAGGTCGTCGGTTGAGCCACGCCCATCTCCGGACCGGCAGCCTCCGCAACGAGGAACAGGAGCAGCTCTCACGGGCGAAAGACCATTCTGTATTGTACCGGTGTCGTATCATCCATGCCGATCGCGATCAAGTATGCCGCCGACATCGACGCACTTTACAAGGAGACGCAGGCCATGACCAAGACACTGGGGCAGGCACCGTTCACTATTGTCGACGGGCCGCGACGTCACGCCAGGTACGCCGAACTCGCAGCGGACGCCCCGGTACACCACATCGTGCTGCCCACTGGACAGCCGGCTTGGCTGATCACCGGCTACGACGAGGCACGCCAGGCACTGCACGACCCGCGGCTGGTCAAGAGCGAAGCCGGGCTGGCGACTCTGTCCCGGGACCGGCTGATGCCCGAGACAGTTGCGACGCTGGGTAGTCACATGCTCAACCGCAACCCGCCGGACCACACCCGGCTGCGCCGGCTGGTCAGCAGCGCGTTCACCCGCCACCGTATCGAGCAACTCGCGCCGCGCATCCAGCAGATCACTGACGAGCTGCTCGACGCGATGGCCACCGCGGCGCAGGCCGATCTGATCACCTCGTTTGCGCTCCCACTGCCCGTCACCGTGATCTGCGAGCTGCTCGGTGTTCCGGCCGATCGCCGCGTGGAGTTCCACGACTGGTCTACCACCGTGGTGACCGGCGCGCTGGCCGAGCCCAACGCGTACATCTCAGCCGCGACCGCAATGGTGCGATACCTGCGAGAGCTGCTTGAGGTTAAGCGCGGCGTTCCCTCCGATGATCTACTCTCCGCGCTGGTGGCGGTCCGCGATGGCCAGGATCGGCTGTCCGAGGACGAGCTCACCTCGATGGCGTTCTTGATACTCGTCGCCGGCTACGAGACCACAGTCAATCTGATCGGCAATGGAGTGCACGCACTGCTTACCCACCCCGAGCAGCTGGCGCTGTTGCGCGCACAGCCGGATCGGTTACCGGACGCAGTCGAGGAACTGCTGCGCTTCGACGGTCCCCTGCAGGTGGCGACCTTCCGCTTCACCACTGAGCCGGTGGACATCGGCGGGGTCACCATCCCGGCTGGCGAGATCGTCGTTCCCGGTCTGCTGGCCGCCAACCGGGACCCCGCCTGCATAGCGCGGCCTGACGCGCTGGACATCACCCGCTCAGATAACCCACATCTGGCCTTCGGCCACGGCATTCACCACTGCCTCGGCGCAGCACTGGCCCGGTTGGAAGGCCGGATCGCGCTGGGCACCCTGCTCGCCCGCTTCCCCCGGCTGCGGCTCGCGGTGCCCGCTGAGCAACTGACCCGGCGACCGAGCGTACTCATGAACAGTCTGGACGAGCTCCCCGTCATCCTGCGCTGAGGAAATCGCCACAAGCAGGGCGATCAGCCGCTGAAGGGGCCGCCTTCAGGCAGCCGCAGGTCCGGTTTGTCCACTTCCTCAATGTTGACGTCCTTAAACGTGAGCACTCGGACGTTCTTAACGAACCGGGCGGGTCGGTACAAATCCCACACCCAGGCATCGGACATCCGCACCTCGAAGTACACCTCGCCCTCGGCGTTGCGGGCCTGCACATCCACCACGTTGGCCAGATAGAAGCGCCGCTCGGTCTCAACGACATAAGTGAACTGACCAACGACGTCGCGGTACTCCTTGTAGATCGACAGCTCCATCTCGGTCTCATACTTCTCGAGATCCTCGGCGCTCATCGACGGCCCATCGATCGCTTCATTGGGTGCTGGCTCCTCCTGCTCGTGCCGTTTCGTAGTCGGCGACTCCCCCATTCTGGACCACTGCCCGTCCCACTACTGGTCCCCCTATCGGCGTTACGCTGGCCCGTGCGCTCCGGCGCGGTGGGGCAGTCAGGCCGTGCAAACGTGCCGCCAGCATGACGTTGACGTAGCTAAACCGGTGGTCAGCGCAGGGGCCATGCGCCAACAGGGACACGTTATGCTCCGGCGTGCAGTAGCCCTTGTGCTCGCCGAAGCCATACTGCGGCATCCGCTCGTGCAACTCGCCCATGATGCGGTCGCGGGTCACCTTGGCCAACACCGAGGCCGCTGCCACGCAGGCCGCAGCCCGGTCCCCACCGATCACCGCCATGTTCGGGGCGGTCAGGCCGGGCACCCGGAATCCGTCGGTGAGCACGTAACCGGGGTGTACGACAAGGCCAGCGACGGCGCGACGCATACCCTCCAGGTTGACCACGTGCACGCCCAACTCGTCGATCTCCTCGGGCGGCATCACCACCACACTCCTGGCCACCGCCCTGGTGACGATCAGGTCGTGGTAGTGCTCCCGACGCGCCGCGGTGAGCAGCTTGGAGTCGGTGAGTCCGGTCAGAGCCGCCGCATCGGCCGGCCGCAGCACACACGCCGCAACCACCAGCGGACCAGCGCAGGCCCCTCGACCGGCCTCATCCACCCCAGCGACCGGGCCCAAGTCCTTGCGGTGCAGGACAGCCTGCAGCGCCCACGTGCCGCCGTCCCTGCGCACCACTGCCCTCGGCGGCCGTGGTAGGGCCTGGCTGGTGCTACGCGCCACGGCCGGCACTCCTCGTCAGCGACGCCTCTCGGCGACCGCCCGCTCCCGCAGGGCCCGACCGCCTCGCAGCACCGGCCAGCTCAGCACCAGGCCAGCACCCGCTGGAAGGCCGAGGGGGCCGTAGGGCATGAGAGGCCCGCGAGCCTCCGGCGCACCGAGCGCGTTGGGATGCTGCGGATCCGGGTCGGAGATACCCTGCCATCGCGACAGCGGAAGCACGATGACACGGGCCTTGCCGATGACATTGCTCACCGGCACCGTGCCCAAACGCTGGTCTGCCACGTGTCGCCGGGAATCTGCACTGTTGTTCCGATTGTCCCCCATCATCCATAAGTTGCCCTGGGGCACTGTGATCGGGCCGAACTCTTCCTGGGGTTCGTGCCCGTTGAAGACGGCGTAGGGCTCGGTCAGCGCAGCGCCGTCAACCATGACCCGGTTCTGCTTATCACAGCACTGCACGGTCTGGCCACCCACCGCGATTACCCGTTTGACGAAGTCCCGTTCGTCCGGCGGCGCGAGGCCGATCAGTGAGCCGGCCTGCTGGAGCCCACGGATCAGAACATTGTTCGACCGCTGGTCGGAGAACTCACTGCCCCATGAGTCGGTACCGCGAAACACCACCACGTCGCCTGGTCTCGGATCATGAAACCGGTAGATCAGCTTGTCGACCAGTACCCGATCGTTGGTGCAGCCGGGGCAGCCATGCAGGGTCGGTTCCATGGACGCCGAAGGGATCACGTACACCCGGGCCAAAAATGTCTGGATCAGGAACGTGAGCACCAGCGCGGTGAGCACCAAAATCGGCAACTCGCGCCAGAACGAGCCCTTCTTTCGCTTAGACAGGCGATGCCGGTGCACGCGGCGGCCGGGGGAATCGCCGGGATCGTCGCCGCGAGCGGATTCGGTCAAGCGAGCCAGGTGGGCCACGTCCTCAGGCTATCGACAGGCGACCGGTGCCGGGGATCAGGACGCAGACGGCGTCTCACGCTTCTCCTTGATCTTGGCAGCCTTACCCCGGAGGTCGCGAAGGTAATACAGCTTGGCGCGTCGCACATCACCGCGGGTGACAATTTCGATCTTGGCGATGTTGGGGGTGTGCACTGGAAAAGTGCGCTCCACACCCACGCCGAAGGACACCTTACGCACGGTAAAGGTTTCCCGCACTCCCCCACCCTGACGGCGGATGACCGCGCCTTGGAATATCTGTACCCGCTGACGCGAGCCCTCAATGACGCGGACGTGCACCTTGAGGGTGTCACCAGGCCGAAAGTCGGGGATATCGGACCGCAATGACTTCGCGTCCAGGGTGTCCAGGGTGTTCATCGGGAGTCCATCCTCGTCATCGTGTGCTGTGCACGGTCTGGGGCACCCTCAGCGGGCGCGAACAGCGGTTTCGGTGACGGCAAGGACGTCCACCCTGGGGCAGTCCCTTGCCTTACTCCGGTGTGACAACCGGACCAGTGTGCCAGACGCTGCCACCCGCGACGAAACCGGGCAGTTGATGTCTGATGGTGATGGCGGGGGGCGAGAGGCGGGATTCATCCGGGCGGCGTGACGAAGCCCTCGAGCAACGCTCGGTCCGCGCCATCCAGCGCACCGGGTGGCAGCGCCGCCAGCAGGTCGGGACGCCGCGCCGCGGTGCGCTCCACCGCACGGTCCCGGCGCCAGCGAGCGATCGCGGCGTGGTTGCCCGAGCGGAGCACGGCTGGCACCTCCCGTCCCCGCCACACCTCGGGACGGGTATAGCAGGGCCCCTCCAGAAGGCCGTCGGAGAACGAGTCCTGCATCGCCGAAGCAGGGTTGCCCAGCACCCCGGGCAGTAGCCGGGCAATCGCCTCGACCATCACGAGCACGGCGACCTCACCCCCGACGAGCACGTAGTCACCGATCGAGATCTCCTCCACGACGACCCGGTCGGCCGCGTCGTCGATCACCCGCTGGTCGATGCCCTCGTAACGGCCGCAGGCAAAAACGAGCCGGGGTCGCGCAGCCAGCTCGGCGGCCAACCGCTGGGTGAATGGCCGTCCAGCGGGGCTGGGTACCACCAACCGTGGCGGCGGCTCACCGGCGAGTACCTCATCCAGCGCCACACCCCAGACATCGGGCCGCATCACCATGCCGGGTCCACCGCCGTAGGGCGCGTCGTCCACCGAACGGTGCACATCGTGGGCCCAGTCCCGCAGATTATGCACCGTGAAAGCGATCAGGTTCCGCTCGATGGCCCGGCCGAGCAGCGCCTCCCTGGCCGGTGCCAGGTACTCGGGGAAGATCGTCACGACCTGAATCAACACAGGGCAACGCCCTCAGTCGAGCAACCCGGCAGGGGGGTCGAGCACCACTCGGCCACCAGCCAGATCCACCTCAAGCACAATCGCCCGCACGAAGGGCACCAGCGCCTCACCGCAGTCTGTCTCCAGCACTAGCAGGTCGCTGGCCGGGGCATGCACCACCTCGCGCACCGTGCCCAGCGCCTCGCCGTCGGACCCAACAGCGATCAGACCCTCGAGCTGGTGATCGTAGAACTCGTCGGGGTCGGCCAAGTCGGGCAGCGCCGTGGCGTCGACGGTCAACAAGAGACCGCACAGTTCCGCTGCCGTATCTCGATCGACTATCCCGGCGAATCGCACCAGCAAGGCTTTCCCGTGCGGACGGACAGTCTCCACCGTGAGAGTGCGGCCAGTGTCACCGCGCAGCTTCGCACCGACAGCGAACCGCTGCTCAGGGAAGTCGGTGCGCACCTGTACCGCCACTTCCCCACGGAGGCCGTGCGGCCTGCCGATCCGGCCGACTACCCGCTGAGTACCCACGCCCGTAATGTCACTGCCCGGCTGCATGGTCAACGCCTCAACCACCACCGTCAGCGATCGGTGTCGACGACGTCGACGCGAACCCCACGCCCGCCGATACCGCTCATCACCGTGCGCAACGCCGTGGCAGTGCGCCCGCCCCGGCCGATCACCTTGCCGAGATCATCGGGGTGGACATGTACCTCGAGAGTGCGGCCCCGCCGCGTGGTCACCAGGTGGACACGCACATCGTCAGGATTGTCGACGATTCCCCGTACGAGATGCTCGAGCGCGTCCGCCAGCATGCTCACACCTGGCCGTCCGCGACCGTCACAGTGTCCTTGTCGTCCCCCCGGTCGTCGGCCCCGGCCCGAGCCGTTCCTGGAGCCGTTTCTGGGGCCTTGACTGGAGCCGCCTGCGGGGCCTCAGTGACCGTGCTGGTGTCGGCCTGGCGGGCAGCCTTCTTCCGTGGCGTGGTGGCCTCCGTGGTCGGCACCTCACCGGCCTGCGCCAACGCCCGGTTGAACAGCTCGGCCTTGCCTGGCTTGGGTTCAGCACGCTGCAGCGTGCCCTCACCACCTGGGAGACCTTTGAACCGCTGCCAGTCCCCGGTGATCTGGAGGATGTGTTGGACCGGCTCGGTGGGTTGGGCCCCGACACCGAGCCAGTACTGCACCCGCTCAGAGTCGACCTCGATGAGGCTGGGGTGCTCCTTGGGGTGGTACTTGCCGATTGCCTCGATCGCCTTGCCGTTGCGGCGGGTACGGGCGTCGGCGACGACGATCCGGTAGTACGGCTGGCGAATCCTACCGAGCCGCATGAGCTTGATCTTGACAGCCACGGGTCGAGCTACTCCTGTCAACGCGCGAGTGTTCACGGTGAGCGCGCATGGCCCATGGTGGGGGCACGGACCGATGGTGCTCGCGAGGTCAGTGGTCGCAGCGCGATAAGTAGACCCGCCGCGACAACAGCGCCTCATTCTGCCAGACCATCCCGGTCCCTCCGTATCGCCCGTCCACAACCAGCGGGTGTACTGGACACGAAGACCGGATACGCCGAGCGGGGATCACCCGTGCAGTACACCCTGAGTGAGCAGCAGGAGCCCGATCGCGGGCAGGAAGTTGTTCGCCTGATGAGCGACGATGCTGGCCAGCAGGTTGCCGGTGAGCAACCGCGCCAGCGCGATCGGCAGCGAGATCACCACTAGCAGCGGGGTGCGCAGCAGCTCCAAGTGAGCGAAGGAGAACAACACCGTGGTCAACCCGAAAATCGCCCAACGATTCCACAGCCAGTACTCCATCGCCCGCCACAGCACACCACGGTAGATCACCTCCTCGCACACTGGCGCGACCAGCCACACCGCAAAGAACAGGGTGAGGCCCAACCCGAGGGGCAGCCGCAGGCCGTCGAACACATCCCCCACCGCTGAGTTCGCCTGGCTCGTGCCGACCCAGCGGGCCCAGAGCGCCGCAGCCGGCAGGGTGACGACCAAGCCAATGACGCCCAGCGCCAGCCCGAGGCCGACGTCGCGCAGTCGCCACCGCACCGACAGCTCGCTGCGCAACCGTTCCAGCAATTCCCCCCGGCCGAGGAGCGCGGCACCAGTCGCCGCGACCCCGCCGGCCACCACCGTGGGCACCACGAGCGCGGCAACCAACGCCCCGCCGGGCCATCGCATACCCACACCCACGTGCCGGGAGACCAGCGCGAAGGGCACCAGAACCAGCATTGAGACCGACAGGAAGGTCACTTCCGCGACCACGAAGCAGGCGAGCATGAGCCAGCCACGGCGGGTATCCCGCAGGACAGTGCTCACAGCGCCCGGCCGCGCAACAGTAGCAATGTCGGGTCCCGCAGCGTGTCCGGATCCAGCCGTGGGTCGGTGCGTGTGACCAACAGATCCGCCGGCGCGCCGGGCACCAGGCCGGGGACGCCCAGCCAGTCCCGGGCCGCCCAGCTCGCCGCCGCCAGCGCCTGCGCACCGGATAGCCCGACGGTGCGCAACGCGGCGATCTCATCGACCAAGCGGCCATGCTGAATGCCACCACCGGCGTCGCTACCGGCATAGAGCGGGACCCCCGCCTCGACGGCGGCACTGACGGTGCCCCGGGCCCGGGCGTGCAGCGCGCGCATGTGCGCGGCGTAGCGCGGGTACTTGCCGGCGCGGTCGGCGACTGCGGGGAAAGTCTCAATGTTGATCAATGTGGGAACCAGAGCAGTCCCTCGGGCGGCCATCTCGGCGATGGTGCCGGCGGACAGGCCGGTGCCGTGCTCGATGCAGTCGATTCCGGCGGCGATCAGACCTGGTAACGCGTCGGCGCCGAAAACATGCGCGGTGACTCTGGCCCCAGCGGCGTGCGCGACGGCGATTGCCTCGACCAGCACGTGATCGGGCCACAGCGGCGCGAGGTCGCCCGTCGAGCGATCAATCCAGTCACCAACCAGCTTGACCCAGCCGTCCCCGGCCGCTGCCTGCTCCTGCACGGCCTGGGGAAGTAGCGCGGGTTCATCCAGCTCCACGCCGATAGACTGGATGTAACGCTTGGGGCGGGCCAGGTGGCGGCCGGCCCGGATGATCCGCGGCAGGTCGACGCGGGCCTGTAACGGACGGGTGTCGATCGGGGCTCCGCAATCTCGGATGAGGAGGGTGCCGGCGTCCCGATCGATCGCGGCCTGCTCGGCGGCCTCGGCCAGGCTCGCCGGCCCCTGGGCGCCAATGCCGACGTGGCAGTGCGCGTCGACCAGTCCCGGGAGCAAGTAGCCGCCGTCGCAGACAGTAATCGCACCGGGTACCGGCTCGGCGCAGATCACCCCGTCGGCCACCCACAGATCGCCGGGTTCCCCGGCGGGTAGCAGCACCCCACGCAAGTGCATGACCTGGGGTCCCCGCATCCTCAGAGGCCCAGAAAAGAACCCAGAAGAGAACACCGTCATTTCTTGCGGAACTTCAGTTTCGACGGGTCGAAGCCGGGCGGCAGTTGCTCCAGACCAGACAGATTGGACAGGTCGGGGAGCTCCGTCATGCTCCCGGGTAAGCCGCCTGGCAATCCTCCAGACACCCCGCCGCGCGTCCTCGGCGGCGTCGGGCCCTGTCCCTTGCCCTTCTTGCTCTTCCGTCCCTTGCGGCTGCGGCGTCCGGGACCGGTCCCGGGGAAACCGAACCGGCCGGCCATCTGTTGCATCATCTTACGGGCCTCGAAGAACCGTTCAACCAGCTGATTTACTTCGCTGACCGCCACTCCGGAGCCCCGGGCGATGCGCTGGCGCCGGGAAGCATTGATGATCTTTGGATCGGCCCGCTCGGCGGGGGTCATGCCGCAGATGATGGCCTGCAGCCGGTCCAGTTGCTTGTCATCGACCTGAGCAAGCTGCTCTTTCATTCCAGCCGCGCCGGGCAACATGCCGAGCAGGTTGGCGATCGGCCCCATCCGGCGGATGGCCTGCATCTGCTCGAGGAAGTCTTCCAGGGTCAGCTCACCACTGCCGATCTTGGCGGCGGTCTGCTCGGCCTGCTCAGCGTCGAAGGCCTGTTCGGCCTGCTCGATGAGGGTGAGCAGATCTCCCATGCCCAGGATCCGGCCGGCCATCCGGTCCGGGTGGAAGACATCGAAGTCCTCCAGCTTTTCCCCGTTGGACGCAAACAGGATCGGCGCACCGGTGACTTGCCGCACCGACAGTGCCGCGCCACCACGAGCGTCGCCGTCCAGCTTAGTCAGCACGACACCGGTGAAGCCGACACCGTCGCGGAAAGCCTCGGCGGTGGTCACCGCGTCCTGGCCGATCATGGCGTCGACGACGAACAGTGTCTCGGTGGGCTGCACCGCGTCGCGGATGTCAGCGGCCTGGCGCATCATCTCCGCATCGATGCCCAGCCGGCCGGCGGTGTCCACGATGACGATGTCGTGCTGGCGGGCCCGAGCCTCGGCCACCCCGCGGCGTGAGACGTCGACCGGGTCGCCGGCACCATTACCTGCCTCTGCCGTCTGACCGGTCGCTTGCGCGCCCGACTCTGCTCTCTGACCGGTCGCTTGCGCGCCCGGATGTGGCGCGTACACCGGCACTCCGGCCTGCTCGCCCACTATCTGCAGCTGGGTGACCGCGTTGGGTCGCTGCAGGTCGGCGGCGACGAGCAGGGGGGTATGGCCCTGGTTACGCAGCCAGCGGGCGAGCTTGCCGGCCAGCGTCGTCTTTCCGGAACCCTGCAGACCAGCCAGCATGATCACAGTCGGGGATATCTTAGCCAGCTCAAGACGCCGGGTCGCCCCGCCCAGGATGCCGATGAGCTCCTCATTGACAATCTTGATGACCTGCTGGGCGGGGTTCAGCGCACCTGAGACCTCGGCGCCCTTGGCGCGCTCTTTGATCTGCCCGATGAACTGGCGGACCACCGGCAGCGCAACGTCGGCCTCGAGCAGTGCGATGCGGATCTCGCGGGCGGTCGCGTCGATGTCGGCCTCGGAGAGCCTGCCCTTGCCGCGCAGGCCGGACAACGCTGACATGAGCCGGTCGGAGAGGGTGTCGAACACGCCGGTCGCACTCCCTGGGGGTCCGGCGGGGTGATGGCCCCGGAGTCTGACTGCTTCTCCGGCCAGCGTAGCCGCGCCGCCGTGGACGCGAGAGCCTGGATCGCCGGCAGCCCAGGCCCCACCCCGGGCTGCCGGCGATCCGGCAAGGGCTCCTGCGGTCGAAGCGGCACACCCGCTGCCCGATTCTTCGGCCCGGGCAGCAGCCCCGCGTTCGCCCGACCACCGCCGAGCCACCCGACCAGCATGCCGCCGGCAGGTACCGTCGGGGAGCGTGAATACCCGCAATCACGGCTAGGTAGGACTACTCGACTTCACTAAGGCGGCTGGCGGGTCGAGCGGCACGGGAACGAAACGTGTGGATCGCCGCCGCAGCTCGCCGTAGCCGGTGACGTGGACGGCTGCGGTTTCGACCCGTGATCGCTGTTGTGGAAGAACCAGCCGACCGGCAGGACGAGCCAAGGCGGCTCAGGAGACTGCGCCAGCGAACCCGCGCCGAGCGCACGGTGCCCGCCATCTACCACGGATGCAGCCCAAATCTGGCCGTGGGTTGATCTGCTTGCGGGTGCCGGCCTACCGGTCCGGGCCGCTCCCACTGTCGAGGTGCCCGGGACATGTCGAACATGCCCGCGTCCTTCGCCGGCGGCGGGGGTGAGCCATCCGACGGCTCGACGTGCTCGGCGTGTTCAGCCTGCTCGGCCTGTTCAGCCTGCTCGGCCTGTTCAGC
>Ga0213881_10000293_pt1 | contig 37062 bp, 28 predicted proteins | sample BarmaccoBMER_R08_FD_160104 | JGI IMG/M metagenome (GOLD analysis project Ga0213881, IMG submission 160104) | Barbacenia macrantha exposed rock microbial communities from rupestrian grasslands, the National Park of Serra do Cipo, Brazil - ER_R08 ...
GAGTTCGTGACCACGAAAAAGACAACCGCAATTGTCGCTAGCACGGTCAGGCCCCCCTTGCCCATCGTACTGGCTACTGCCCCTCATTCGGGGCTACTGACTTACGAAGAGTAACACTAGGTGATAGAAGAGGTGCCTACAAGGCCCAATGTATCTCTGATGGCGTATTAGTACGGACCAGAATGGGGGACAGGTACTTACTTAATGGATCCGTGCTACTTAGGTAGCCCGTTGCCGGGTAGCGCTCAGCCCAGTCACTCTTGTCACTCCACAGCCGTCCTCCATTGTCGCTCGCCTGGTGATCAGGTACATCTGGATCTTGACCGTCGGGAGGCGCAGTGCGCTGGCTGAGAAGGTGTGCGTCGTTGGTCTTCGCGGTCGTGCTAGCCACTTCCTCGGCATGTGCAGCGGCTCCGCCGCCATCTTCCAGGGCGGCCTCGTGTGCGGTAACGAAGACGGCGAACGTGGCGGTCCCGATGCGTGACGGCACCGTGCTGCGTGCCGACGTCTACCGGCCGGCCATCGCTGAGGCAGTTCCCGTGATCTTGATGCGGACGCAGTACAGCAAGGACGCTGCACAGGTTGAGGCCGGGCGATATCAGCATCCGGAGTGGTTCGCGTCCCACTGCTATCTCGTCGTGATCCAGGACGTCCGGGGACAGGGCGCCTCAACAGGAACGTTCTCCGAGTTCACTGATGATCGCAATGACGGCTATGACAGTGTCGAATGGGGCTCGCGGCTGCCCGGATCATCCGGAAAGGTCGGTATGTACGGGTCGTCCTACGTCGGCGCGACCCAATGGTTAGCCGCCGAGACCGGTCCACCGCACCTGGCCACCATCGTGCCGGCCAACACTGCGTCGGACTACTACGAGGGTTGGACATACGAGCATGGTGCGTTCCGGCTGAACTTCATCGAGCCGTGGGCAATGGAGATCACGGTGTCGGCGGCCAAAAGTCGTGGTGACGCCAAGGTCGCTGAGCAGCTCACGCGGGACTCCTTGGACGTCGCTACCTGGTTGCGGTATGCGCCATACCGCAGTTTCCCGCCGTTGCACCCAGGCGACGGTGTGGTTGCGCCATATTTTTTTGACTGGATCTCTCACCGCGCTGACGGTCCGTACTGGCAGCGATGGGCGCCACAACAGTATTACCCCAAGATCGGCATCCCGGTGCTGCACATCGAAGGTTGGTATGACGCATTTCTCTTCGGTGGCGTGCGCAATTTCACCGGCATGGTCAGCTCCGGTGGATCAGCGTCCGCGCGCCGTGATCAACGGATCGTGATCGGCCCGTGGGATCACCTCGGTTGGGGCCGGCCAAACAGCTCTGCAGCACCGATGCTCAAGCAGATCGGACCGGTGGGCAATTCCCCAATTAACGAACTGATGCTCGCCTGGTGGGATCACTTTCTTAAAGGCGTCGACAACGGTGTCAGTAATGGGCCGACAGTCAATTACTTCGAGATGGGCGCCAATGTGTGGAAAACTACAACGTCCTGGCCAATTCTCGGTACTCGGTGGATAAAGTATTATTTGTCCAGCGGCGGGCATGCCTCGTCGGTGACGGGCGACGGTCAACTGCTCGCGACTGAGCCAATTACCACGCAGCAGCCTGATACCTATGACTACGATCCTCGTGACCCCGTGCCCAGCGTGGGCGGCCATTCCTGCTGTGCGGCGCTGAGCGGTACCCAAGGCCCCTATGACCAGCATGCCGTGGAGCAGCGACCCGATGTACTGGTGTACAGCAGCCCGCCGCTAGCCACCGACACCGAAGTGACCGGGCCGGTCAGCGTCACGCTCTACGCCAGCTCGTCAGCCCCCGACACCGATTGGACGGCGAAACTGGTCGATGTGCGTCCCGACGGTACGGCCGTCAACCTGAACAACGGCATCCAGCGGGCCAGCTTCCGGGAGTCGAGTAGTGCACCTTCACCGATCGAGCCGGGCAAGGTCTACCAGTACACCATCGCAGTGTGGCCGACGAGCAACCTTTTCCGCGCCGGTCACCGGATCCGCTTGGAGATCTCCTCAAGCGATTTCCCGCAGTTTGATCCAAACCCCAATACCGGCTCGTGGCTGGGCGACAGCACCACGACGCAGATTGCCCACCAGACTGTGCTGCACGATGTCGAGCACCCGTCAGTGCTGGTATTGCCCCTCGTTCCGGCTGCGGCGTCGGGCAAGTCCAGCGCCACATTCCCGATCAGTACCGCGCGCTGAAGCCCAGCCGGAGATCCTGAAGGTCCTGGTCCTTGGTCTCTACGAGGGCTTTGGTGCACAATAGGCTGAGCAGCGATATCGCGCACAGCATGATGCCGATGGAGAAACTGCCGAAAGCTGCCGCCAATGGTGCGGCGACCAGCGGTGGTATCGCGCCGCCCGCAATGCCGGCCAGGTTGTAGCTAATACCGGCCCCTGTGTAGCGAAATCTGGTGGGAAAAGTCTCAGGCAGCAGTGCGCCGACAGGTCCGTAAGCAAGCCCCATCATCGTCAAGGTGACGATTACGCTGACCCCGAAGGCAATCGGAGTGCGGGTATTGAGAAGGGGAAATAACAGCAACGACCACACCACCGCTGCGCCGCAGGTCAGCATGACCACGATCCGGCGGCCAAGCCGGTCGGAAGCTATCGCCGACAGGATGACACCGGCCGCCATTGCCGCTCCCGCGCCGATCCCGATGGACAGCACCAGAGCGCGGCTCAGCGCCGCCCCGGTGGGACTGGTGCCGTAGCTGGTGAGATACGTCGTACCGGTGTAAAACAGAGCGAAGATCATTGTTAACGTCCCGGCGGACAGCAGGATTTCCCGCGGCGCTTGGCTCAACGCTTCCCGCAACGGCGTGCGCGTCGCCAGCCGTTGCCGCTGATCGTGTCTGAATACCGGGGTCTCTTCGATTCTCCACCGGACATACATCCCCGCTCCGAGCAGCACGGTGCTGATCAAGAACGGGACCCGCCATCCGTAGTCAAGGAATGGCTGGTCGGTGTTACCGAGAGTGAGACCAGTGATCAAGAAGGTAGCGCTGGACAGAGCTAGCCCGATCGGCGCTCCAAGCTGGGGAAACATTGCGTACCAGCCCCGCTGCCCCGGCGGTGCGTACTCCGCAGCAAGTAACGTCGCGCCGGCCCACTCGCCCCCCACCGCCAGGCCTTGTGCGAACCGCAGCATCACCAGCAAGACCGGTGCTGCTATGCCGATTGTCGTGGCCCCGGGAAGAAGCCCGATCAGCACAGTCGCCATACCCATGAGCAGCAGCGTCGCGATCAGTGTCTGCTTGCGGCCGTACCGGTCTCCGTAATGCCCGAAGATCATCGCTCCGACTGGTCGGGCGACGAAAGCCACCGCGAAGGTGGCGAAGGACGCCACCGTGCCGGCGGTCGAGCCCAGCGCAGGGAAAAAGACTTTTGGAAAGACCAGCGCGGCGGCCGTGCCGTAGAGATAGAAGTCATAGAACTCAATGGTGGTACCGACACAACTTGCAAGCGCCACCCGACGCATCCCAGCGACTCCGGGTATTACCGCTTTTTTGCCATTCATTCCACCACTCTCTCCCGCAATCAGGGCTAATCACCATCACTGTGCCGCCTCGCCAGCTCTTCGCCAGTAGCGTGCACTCGTACGTGTACTAGACCTCTGTGCAAGAGAGGAACCATCAGCAGTCGCCAAATACCTCGTGCGTTCCCAGATCGTGGCCCAGCAGCCCTGTACCGGCTACCAATCAAGCTCCCGGCCTGGGCCTGAAGGTGGACAGCAGGGAGGAGCTGGACGCCTGGGCCGATTGGTTCGAAGAACAGGGCGTCACACACTCGCCGATTGTCGACGCAACGTACGGTTCGGCGCTGACCTTTAAAGATCCCGACCTGTTCCAGCTCGAGATGTTCTACCGCCCAAACCATCCGTGAGGGCAACCCCGACATCGAGACGGAGCGGGTTAATTGCTGGTCCGGAAACCCGTATACGGCTCCGTGGCGCGGTGAGGCCAGTAGGTCGGATCGAGGATCAGATCGGCGCGGCCGGCGGTGGGAGCGATCAGACGAGCGTTGCGCTCGTCGCTGCCAGCGGTGCGTGCGGCCGCTTGTTCCGGGGTACGCCCGTATCGGCGGTGCCGGGCGGTCAGCCATGCTCGACGGGTGTGCTCGTCGGGTGCCAGAAACCACACCTCGTCCAGCAACCCGCGAACTGCTGACCACGGCTCGGTATCGAGCAGCAGGTAATTACCTTCGGTGACGACCAGTGGCACGTCAGGCGGTACCGCGATGGCGCCCGCGATCGGTTCTTCGATCGCACGCCGGAACTCCGGGGCGTAGACGGTGCCGGCGTCTGGCGTGCGTAACCGGTGCAACAGTGCGACGTAGCCGGCAGCGTCAAAAGTGTCCGGCGCACCCTTGCGCGCCGCACGGCCTAACCGTTCCAGTTGGGCCTGCGCGAGGTGGTACCCGTCCATACCCACCAGGACCGCGGCGCCACCGAGCCCGTCGACCAGCCGACGCGCCAGCGTTGACTTGCCGGCTCCTGGCGCTCCGGTGATGCCTAATATCCGCCTGCCTGCGCCACTGGCCAGGGTCTGCACGCGGGCTACCAAGTCAGGCCACTTCACCCCCACGGCCATATGCGCACCCCGTAACGTGGATGAACATGGATTCGCCATCGTCCAGGTTTTTGTTGTGGCGCAGGAGGACGTAGCGTGGCAACTTTTGAGACGGTCTATCGCCGCAGCTTGGCTGATCCTGCTGGCTTCTGGGAAGAGGCAGCACGTGACATCGAGTGGATCAAGCCTGCGGAGCAGGTACTGGACGCCTCCGGCGCGCCTTTCTACCGGTGGTTTGCCGGTGGGGTGCTGAACACCTGCCACAACGCGGTCGACCGGCACGCCGATGGCGGTCGCGGTGACCAGATCGCACTTGTTTACGACTCGCCGGTGAGCTCCACGATCCAGCGTTTCACATATCGCGAATTGCGAGCAGAAGTCGCCCGGTTTGCCGGGGCGCTGGCCGCACGTGGCGTGGGCAAGGGCGACCGCGTGGTGATCTCCATGCCGATGGTGCCCCAGGCGGTGATCGCGATGCTGGCCTGCGCGCGCCTCGGCGCGATCCATTCGGTCGTGTTCGGTGGGTTCGCGGCAGCCGAACTGGCCAGCCGCGTCGACCACGCCAAGCCCAAGGCGATCGTGTTCGGCTCGTGTGGGATCGAGGGTGGGCGCGTTGTCGAATACGCTCCCCTGGTCAACCGCGCGCTGCAGCTGTCGGCACATCAGCCCGAGTTCTGCATTGTCGCTCAACGACTGCAGGCCAAAGCTGAGCTGCTCGCCGGCCGGGACGTGGACTGGGACAGCGCGATCGCGGAAGCCGAACCCACTGGTTGCGTTCCGGTTGCGGCGACCGACCCCTTATACATCCTGTACACGTCCGGGACGACCGCCCAACCCAAGGGCGTCGTGCGGGACAACGGTGGTCATGCCGTCGCCTTGCGCTGGTCGATGACCAACATCTATGACACCGGCCCCGGCGAGGTGTACTGGGCGGCGTCGGATATCGGCTGGGTGGTTGGTCACTCCTATATCGTCTACGCTCCGCTGCTGGCCGGCGCCACCACCGTGTTGTACGAGGGCAAGCCGGTCGGTACCCCGGATCCGGGAGCATTCTGGCGCGTGGTCGCCGAGCACGGGGTCAAGACGTTGTTTACCGCACCGACTGCGATACGGGCGATCAAGAAGGAAGACCCACACGGAACGTACTGCGCCCGCCACGACCTGTCGACGCTGCGCTACCTGTTCCTGGCTGGCGAACGGCTCGACGCCGACACCTACATCTGGGCTTCCGATTTGCTCAATGTCCCGGTCATCGACCACTGGTGGCAAACCGAAACCGGTTGGGCGATCGCCGCGAATTGCATGGGCATCCAGCCGCTGCCGATCAAGCCTGGGTCCCCTACCAAGCCGGTGCCCGGTTGGGACGTGCGGATTCTCGGTGAGGACGGTGTCCAGTTACCGGTGGATCGCGACGGTGCGGTGACGGTCAAGCTGCCGCTGCCTCCGGGTGCGCTGCCGACACTGTGGCAAGCCGACGATCGGTACGTCGAGACCTACCTGTCCGCACACCAGGGCTACTACCTCACCGGCGACGGTGGCCACATCGACGCTGACGGCTACCTGTTCATCATGGGTCGCACCGACGATGTGATCAACGTGTCGGGTCATCGCCTGTCCACCGGCGCAATCGAGGAAGTCATTGCCTCACATCCAGATGTCGCCGAGTGCGCCGTGGTCGGCGTGCAGGATGAACTCAAAGGCCAGGTGCCGATCGGATTCGTGGTGCTCAAAGCCGGCGCCGATCGCGATCCCAGTGAACTCCACGCTGAGCTCGTGCAGCTAGTCCGTGATCAGGTCGGCCCAGTGGCTGCGTTCAAGCGAGTCGAAGTCGTCGCGCGGCTGCCCAAGACCCGTTCCGGGAAGATCCTGCGGGGCACCATGCGCCGCATTGCCGATGGTCAGGAATACACCGTCCCGCCCACCATTGATGACCCCAAGATCCTCGACGAGATCACCCAAACCTTGGCGGGCACTTCCCAACGGTCCTGATCGGACGACAACCCTCGAGAGGAGCATGCGGCACTCAGCAGCTGCCCGCACGTAACTCCGGGAAGTCCTCATCGCGGTACTCACTGTCTGGCCGGGCGTGCGGGTCGGCATATAGCTGCGTCTCCCGGTGCCGCAGCTCAACACGGCGGATCTTGCCTGAGATGGTTTTGGGTAGCTCGGCGAATTCCAGCCGGCGGATCCGCTTGAACGGTGTGAGGTGGTCCCTTGCATACCGCAGGATTGCTAGCGCCGTCTCGGCTGATGGCCGGTGGCCGTCGGCCAGCGTCACGTACGCCTTGGGGACGGCCAGCCGCACTGGATCGGGTGAGGGGACCACGGCAGCCTCGATGACCGCCTCGTGTTCGAGGAGCACGCTTTCCAGCTCGAATGGTGATAGCCGGTAATCAGAAGCTTTGAAGACATCGTCGGTGCGCCCGACGTAGGTGATGTAGCCGTCGGTGTCCCGGGAAGCGATGTCACCGGTGTGGTAATAGCCGTCGGCCATCGCCGCCGTGGTGCCTACCTCGTCGTCGCGGTAGCCGACCATGAGACCCAGTGGGCGCGGTGACAGATCCAGGCAGATCTCGCCCTCTTCTGCGGGCTCGCCGGTCACGGGATTGATCAGCACGACGGGATAGCCCGGCGCCGGGCGTCCCATCGATCCGGGCTTGATCGGCTGTCCGGGTGTGTTGCCGATCTGCAGCGTTGTCTCGGTCTGGCCGAAGCCATCCCGGATGCGGATCCCCCAGGCCTTCTCCACCTGCTCGATGACCTCCGGGTTGAGCGGCTCACCAGCGCTCACCAGCTCGCGGAATCCAACCTTGATCCGGTTGAGGTCGGTCTGGATGACCATTCGCCACACCGTTGGCGGCGCGCAGACGGTGTTCACTCCGCAGCTGGCTATGGTTTCCAGGAGAGCGTCGGCGTCGAATCGGGCGAAGTTGTAGATGAACACCGTTGCCGCTGCATTCCACGGCGCGAACACATTTGACCAGGCGTGTTTGGCCCACCCCGGCGAGGAAATGTTGAGGTGAATGTCGCCAGGCTGCAGCCCGATCCAGTACATCGTGGACAGGTGGCCTACGGGGTAGGACGCGTGGGTGTGTTCCACGAGCTTGGGCTTGGCGGTGGTGCCGGAGGTGAAATAGAGCAGCAACGTGTCCGATGCCTTGGTCACCCCGTCGGGCCTGAACTGTGCTTGGGCTTGGCAAGCGTCCGCGTAGTGCAGCCAGCCCGCCACCGGCTCACCCACCGCGATACGGGTGTACTCGCCGGGGACGTCGTCGAACTTGCCGGAATCAGTAGCGCGCACCACGACGTGCCCGGCGTTGCCCCGATCGATCCGGTCGCGCAGGTCGGCTGACGCCAGCAGTGGCGTTGCCGGGATGAGCACCGCACCCAGCTTCATCGCCGCCAGGATCGTCTCCCACAGCTCTACTTGGTTAGACAGCATGAGAAGGAGCCGGTCCCCGCGTTTGACGCCGACGCTACGTAGCCAGTTGGCGACCTGGCTAGACCGCGCCGACATCTCCGCAAACGACCAGCGCCGCTGGGAGCCGTCCGCCTCAACGATCCATAGTGCTGGGCGCTGCGCCGACTCCGCGTCCGTGGCCAGGGCGTCAACATGGTCAAGCGCCCAGTTGAACTCGGTCACCTCGGGCCATCGGAACTGCCGGTACGCACGGTCGTAATCCGGGCCGGCCGCAAGCAAGAAGTCACGGGCAGCCAGGAAAGCGTGGTAGTCGGCGCTGGGTTCGGCAGTCACCGCAGGATCCTCCTTGAGCCTGTCTGGCAGTGACAAAAGAGCAGGTCCCATCGTGACGAGCCCACGGATGGCTCGCCATGGTGTTAGGGACATTGAATGCGGCACGGTGATACAACCGCACCCGCTTGCGGTGAACTAGTGCGCGATACTGTCGATGAGCCGGCGAGCTCCCTGCCGTAACAGATCAGCACCGACAAAGTAGCCGAGGGCGGCCGGTTCTTCAGGAACGCCCCAGTGATGGGAGTCCAGCCACTGGCTGCCGTCGAGAGAAAAGACCTTGCCTCGCAACGTCAGCTTGCCGTTGGGCTCGCTGCTGGCGTAGCCGGCGATGGGGGAGTTGCAGTGACCCTGCAGGGCGTGCAGCATGGCCCGCTCAGCGGTGGCGTGCCGGTCGGTCTCGGCGTCGTTGAGCTGTTCGACCAGCGCCCGGATGCCGGCGTCCTCGGTGCGGCACTGCAGCGCGATGATCCCCGCGCCGATGGCCGGGCACATCATCTCCAGAGGCAGGATTTCGGTGATCCGGTGAGCTTCGTTGACCCGATGCAGGCCGGCCACCGCAGCCACGATCGCGTCGAAGTGGCCCTCGTCGACGCGCATCAGGCGGGTATTGACGTTGCCCCGCAACGGCTTGATCTCCAGGTGCGGGTAATGCAGGCGTAGTTGGGCCGCGCGGCGCACCGAACTGGTCCCGACCATGGCACCGGCGGGAAGCTCGGCCAGTGGTGCACCCGTGCGCGAAATGACCGCATCGCGGATGTCTTCTCGCGGCAGGAACGCGGCGAAACTCAGACCCTCGATCACCGGCACGTCACCGGGAATGTCTTTGAGGCAGTGCACCGCTAGATCGACACATCCTTGCAACAGGTTGCGATCGATCTCACGGACGAACGCGCCCTTGCCGCCCAGCTTCGCTAGGTCACCCATCCACTGGTCACCGCTGGTCGTCACCTTGATCAGCTCGGTGGTGACCGTCGGCTCCAAGGCCTCCAAGGCCGCGGCGACCTGCTCAGCCTGGTGCAGTGCCATCGGGCTGGAGCGGGTGCCGATTCGCACGTGGGCCATACCAGAACTGTACGCACTGATCAGTAAGGCCCCTCAATCAACCCATTCAATGCGACAGTTGGTGCCGTCTCGCGCCGGCTTGCCGGCCGGACGCGGAGCCGCGGTTGCGCATTGTTGTCAGGCTGCCAGGATGGTGGACCGTCAAATGTGGGGCTACAACGAGGAGGATCACGACGTGAGCGAGCTGACGCGGCCCACCGTGGAAGTACCCGACGGGCCGGCGCCCACCGAACTGGTGATCGAGGATCAGGTGATCGGCGATGGACCCGAAGCGATCGTCGGATCCCAGATCAGAGCGCACTACGTTGGCGTCGCCCACTCGTCCGGGCGACAGTTCGACGCATCGTGGGATCGGGGTTCCCCGCTGGAATTCCGGCTTGGCACCGGCCGGGTGATCAAGGGTTGGGATGATGGGATTGTCGGAATGCGGGTGGGCGGCCGGCGCCGGCTGACGATCCCGCCGCACCTGGCCTACGGTGACCGCGGCGCAGGCGGGGCGATCAAGCCCGGCGAGACGCTGGTCTTCGTGGTGGATCTGGTCAGCGTCAGTTGACGGCGCTAGAGATCCACCACGATCCGGCCGCCCCGGCTACGGGACACGCAGATCGTCATGGTGTCGGCGCGCTCCTGATCGGTCAGTACCCGGTCACGGTGGTCGACCTCACCGGACAGCACCCGGGTCCGGCAGGTTCCGCAGAAGCCCTGCTGGCATGAATAAGGAACGCCGGGTACTGCCTGGCGAACGACCTCGAGGGCAGAGACCTCGGCGGGCACGGTGAGCACACGGCCGCTGCGCTGCAGGGCGATCTCAAAAGGTTCGCCGTCGACCACCGGCGGTGCAGTAAATCGTTCGAACTGCAACGCGGCCGCCGCACTGGCCGGGAACGCCTGCCGGACGCTGGCGATCATGGGCGCAGGGCCGCAGCAGTACACGGTCGCTCCCGGCGGTGCCTGTTCCAGCAGTTGCGCGCCCGCCGGAAAGCCGTGCTGATCGTAAGGTCGTATCTGGATCCGGTCTGGGTCCAACGCGCTGAGCTCTTCGAGGAAGGGCATTGAAGCCTGGGAACGCCCGGTGTAGATGAGCTGCCACGGTGCACCGTCGGCTGCTGCCTGCTTGACCATCGGCAGGACCGGCGTGATGCCGATCCCACCCGCGAGGAATAGGTAGCCGGCTGCAGGTACAAAAGGAGGTGCGTAGGGGAAGGCGTTGCGCGGACCGCGGATGGTCAAGATGCTGCCGGGTCCGACCGAGTCGTGCAGCTCTTGCGACCCGCCGCCACCATCGGCGAGCCGCCGTACCGCGATCCGGTAGCAGCGGCGGTCGGCAGGATCGCCGCACAGCGAGTAGTGGCGGCGCCGGCCGGACGGCAGCAGCACTTCGAGATGGCTGCCCGGTTGCCAGCGGGGTAGTTCGGCACCATTTGCGGCGACCAGCCGGAAGCTGCGGGCGTCGGCCGCCTCAACGCGTACCTCATCCACCACCAACTGCAGGTCACGATCCACCGGCCGCGCCTGGGGCCGCCGGATGTAAGAACCGCTGGCAAGCCATTCGAGAATGGTTATCAACTTTCCTAGCAGCGTGAACAGCCGGTCGGGATGCTGACGACCCCGCAAGTCGGGAGGTGCGACCACGTTTGCTCCCATGTCACACCGCCGCGGCGTTCGCTGCAGAAGAGCTGGCCAGGTACGCGACAGCCTGCCCAGTGGAAAATTCCTTCAACGGGTGGTACCGCGGTCGGTGGTACCTGAGTACCCCGCGAACGATCTCGTTCGCAGGAGGTAGCAGGTGCCGGCGGCTGGCCCGGAAGTAGTACCGCCAGCGCGCCTTCTTGCGCAGTCCGGTCAGCTCAGGATCGGTACGCATCAGGAAGACCACACCTCGTACCCACAGCCACAACATGATCGGCCAGGTGACCGTCATTCCGCGGATGCGGCGCAGGTAGCGGCCGTCGAGATGGGTGAACAGATCGAAGGCCACCGCACGATGCTCGACCTCCTCCGCGCCGTGCCAGCGCAGCAAATCCAGCATCGTCGGGTCGGCACCAGCTGCGTCGAGTGCTGGGGAATTGAGCGCCCAGTTTCCCAGCATCGCGGTGATGTGTTCGATCGCCGCGATGATCGCCAGCCGCTCGATCAGCCACTCTTCGCGCCGCTTGGAAATGAGGTCGCGATCGCCCAGGGCTTTGAAGAACATCCAATCGATCTGCCGCACGTAGGGATCCGTGTCGATGCCCTTGGCCTTCCAGTGATCGAGAACACCCTGGTGAGAACGGGCGTGAATGGTTTCCTGGCCGATGAAGCCCAGGACCTCCTCGCGCAGTTTGTCGTCGTTGATATAGGGCAGAGCTTGAGTGAACACGTCGACGAACCACCGCTCTCCCGCCGGTAGCAGAAGGTGCAGCACGTTGATGGTGTGTGTGACGAACGGCTCGCCCGGCACCCAGTGGGTAGGCAAGCTGGCCCAGTCGAAGTCGACATCTCGCGGTGTCAGCACGAGGTTATCCACGGTCCGGTGCACCGGGGCGTTGCGGCGGCGCAACATCGGCATCTCCCTTCCGACCTGGGGGCGTTATCGTGGGATGAGATCGGTCTTGGCAAGCGCACGAAGCAGGCCTGGCGTCAACCGGGAGGCCAGCAACCCGGCCTTGGCCTCGACGGTGATCGGGGCGATGGTGGCATCGCGCTCCACCGCGCGCAGGATGTCCTGCGCTGCGTGGCGCGGGGTGAAGTTGCGAAGGCGGTAGAGCATGGTCGCGCGCTGCTTCGCCGCCTGCTCCTGGGCGGCGTCGAGCCCCACGTAGCGTGCGCTGTTAGTGATGTTGGTGTGCACGAAACCCGGGCAGATCGCCACCACGCCGACGCCGGCCTGGGCCAGTTCCCCACGCAGGCACTGGCTGAGTGCGAGCACCGCGGCCTTGGTGGTGGCGTATGCCGGAAGCGACCTGGTGGGTAGGTAGGCCGCAGCAGAGGCGATGTTGACGATGGTGCCGCCCAGCCCACCTTCCACCAGCAGGCCGCCCAGCACCTGGCAACCGTGGATGACTCCCCAAAGGTTGACGTCGATGATCCGTTCCCAATCAGCAACCGTGGTCTCGAAGAACGGGCCTGCGACGGCGATACCGGCATTGTTGATCACGATGTCCGGGATGCCGTGGTTTTCCCGCAGAATCGTGCCGAACTTCTCCATCGCGCCACGATCGGAGACATCCAGCAGATAAGCTCTCGCGCGCGGGCCGAGAGTGTTGGCCAGCTGCGCGGTGCGCTCGGCTGCCTGCTGGTCGATGTCGGTGACGATCACCTCAGCCCCGTGCTCGGCGAATTCCAGCGCGGTCGCCCGGCCGATGCCGCTGCCGCCACCGCTGATCACCACCAGGGCGTCGGCGAAGCGGGGCCGCTCGCGCTCGGTGCGCCAGGCCCGGCGCAGGCCGCGGGCTTGCGCGCCGCGTTCGGTGTAGTCGATCAGCTCGCTCGCGCAGCGGGCCACAGCATGCGGGTGGGTGCGCGGAAGCCAATGGCCGGCTGGCAGCTTCCGCACCGCCAAGTTGGGCACCCAACGGGCGATGTCCGTCTGCAGCGAGAGTGAGACAAACGGGTCCCGCTGCGGTGCAAGGACTTGTACCGGGACGTCGGTCGTCCGGGCAGGCAGGGCGGCCAACCGGGCCATGATGTTTGCCCGGTAGAGCTGTAAGCCGTTCACCCCGTTCGCTGCAGTGGGAGTGCCCGCGCCGTCTGTCCGAGCCAGCACGCGCTGGATAAGTCCGGCGCGCCAGGCCAGCTCCGGCAACAATGGCAGCCGGAAAAACGCGATATACCAGCTCGAGCGCAGCTGGGTGACCAGCTCCCGGAACGCTCGAGGTGTCGGCCGGCGCACCCGGGCCCGCAACCAGTGATCGGCGTGGTGCAGGCACGGCCCTGAGATTGACGTGTAGGACGAGATCCGGCCTCGCAGCAGCTGACCGGTCACCGCATGCCATGCCTGCACCGAGCCCCAGTCGTGAGCCAGCAGGTGGACCGGGCGGTCCGGGCTGACTGCGTCGATCACCGCAGCGAGGTCCCGGACGAGCTGGTCGAGCCGGTAGGCCTGGCGACCGTGAGGCCTTCCAGACTCACCGGCGCCCCGAACGTCGTAGGCCACCACGTGATAGCGCTGCGCCAGCTCGGCGGTCACGCCGTCCCACAGGGTGTGGTCATCGGGATAGCCGTGCATGCAGACCACGGTGGGTGCGCCGGGCAGGCCGGACTCGTGCACCCGCAGCGTCACGCCATCGGTTGCGGTGATGTCTCTGGTCATGATGCAGCCGCCGCTTGCTGCCAGCGGCGCACGTGCGGCAGGTCGTCGTCGAGCCAGTACGCGTCGCCGCTGGGAGTCACCACCAGAATCTCCTCAAACTTCACGCCCACGTCACGGAAACCGATGTGCGGTTCGACGGCCCACAAACCGGGTGTTGCCGGATGGTTCGAGATCTCGCCATCGGCCCACAGCGGTGAGCGGTGGTGCATCCGTTCCAGGATCAGGTCACCGACAAGGGTTTGCAGCGAGCGGATCCCGAACCCGGCGGCGATGAACTGGGGCAACCGCGAATGCACTGTGCCAATCTGGTGAGCGATGACCCGTCCGGGATAGACCCGGTGACGATTGTCGTACCCGTGCCGGTCGATGAGTGCGTCGACATCACGGTAGATCTGCCGCAGCGGCGCGCCCTCGCGCACCCTGGTGACGATCAGCGTGCGGTACGCGGCGAGGTCGTGCATCAACTGCTCGTAGACCGGGTTGGTGCCCAGGCAGCCGGCATAGCCAATGTCAGCCATATACCCGTCACGTACGGGCGCGCAGTCGAGGATGAACGGCATGCCTTCTTCCAGCCTGCGGTGTGTGGGAAAGAACTTAACCGGAGTCCAGAAGTTGTGGAACGCGGTGCGGTCGCCGAACCACGCAAACGGGACGTGGAACCAATCCTGCACTCCGCGACCGTGCAGGTACTCGCGCATCCATTGCACGGCTTGCTTCTCCGTGACACCTGGCTGCAGCGTCTGGGCGACTGATTCAGCCGCCGCGTAGGCCAGCTGCTGGACCTCGCGGAACTTCCCTAGATGGGCGGAATCGGTCAGTCCCTTACCGGCCACTGCGCCACCTCCTGGAGCGATGTTCCTACTCCTAGGTAGGAACTTTCTACTGCGTGGTAGTTTTGTCAAGTGGAGAAGCCGACGGTGGTCCCGCTGGGGGCAAAGCGCCCGGGCCGGGGCGGCCGCAGTCGGGCAGCCCATCTGGGCCCCGAACGCCGGCGTCCACTGATCCTGGATGCTGCGTTGGAGGTCTATGTCGAGCGTGGCTATAAGGGCACCTCGATGCAGGCGGTGGCCGACGCCGCAGGGGTAACCAAGCCGGTGGTCTACGAGTGCTTCCGGAATAAGGATGAGCTCCTACTGGCATTGCTGGACCGGGAAGAGCAGCGACTGCTTGCAGCCGTCTCCGACTCATTTTTGACTAATAGCGTTTCTGACAATCTAGAGGCGGTGCTCGCTGCCGGACTGACGGCATTCCTGGCCGGCGCTCGTCAGGCACCGAACTCCTGGCGGGTGGTCTTCGACTCTGGTTCGGGTTCGGGTTCCGTAGTGGCAGAGCGCGTGCGGCGCGGCCGAGAAGGGGCGGTCGATCGATTACGCGAGCTGGTACGTCAGCACATGGTGGCCGGTGGTCTCGACGACATCGAGCGCAAAGCACCCGTGGTCGCAGAATTGATCGCTTCGGTTTCCGAATCGTGTGCCCGTATGCTGGTGGTCGAACGCTATCCATGGACTGCCGCCGAGCTGGCGACTTATGTAGCCCGCTTGCTCGCCCGAGGGCTCAACCCAGTCTAAATTTCATGGCGCTTAAATTTATCTAACGTCAGCACGGCGAACTCGTGGCGGGCGTAACGTCACCCACATTAGGTTCGATAGCCATATCGGGTTTGAGCGGTCAACTCCACCGCCCAGGCACGTTGCTGCGGGCCAGCGGCGGGTGGCCCGCATGGTGACACGCAGCGCCTCACCCCCCGCCAGGTCGGCGCAACAGTGCGGGTAGGGTTCATCCAATCGACGCGCATGAAGCATTCGCTACTGGCAACGGAGCGTGCAATGTCCGTGACTAGCAATATAGACCCGTCGTTGGCCTCGTTACTTGTTGATGCGAGCATTGAGTCGTATTACGCGTACGATGCACACGTACCGGCTCGCTGCAGGCTTGACCTGGTCACTTCGCCTCCCGGCTATGATGCCATCGACTGCTGGACCGGGCTCGATGCAGTCTTTAGCAGTCTTGGTCTGTATGAGTGTTTCGGCGTGGTCTTCCGGTCGAAGGCGGCACCCTACTCCTATGTGTTCGCTTTTCGTGGCACCTATTCCATGTTGGACGTCCTTGAAGACTTGGATTTCTGGCAACAATATCCATTCGTGCCTTTGCGGGCGCTACAGTCGGCCGGGGACGCGAAGGTTGCCGGCGGATTCTGGAGTATCTACAGCGCGAGCCGTGCCGGTTCAAAGTCAATGCAACAGCAAGTCTTCGATCTTGTTGACAAATACCAGGCTTCGGCTCAGCCAATCAGCCAACTTTACATCACTGGTCATAGCCTGGGTGCCGCATTAAGCGAACTGTTCACGGTCGATTTAGCGCTCTCGTCCTATCGCGAGATCCCTTATCGCAACTACAATTACGCGGGCCCCCTGGTGGGAAATCCTGCGTTCGCGCAGCTCTACGACTCTCAGCCTCGGGAGTTGGACCCTGCGACGCGCACATTGCGCATTCAGAACACCTACGACATTGTGCCTTGCTCGCCACCCCAACTATTCGGCTACCAGCATGTCGGTGACGCGTACCTGCTCGCTTTTTATAACAAGAATGCGGGTTGGCTGAATCCTGAGGCCAAGCTCTATGATCACCAGGCGGTGAACTACCAAGGAGTATTGAGCTGTGCATTTTCCAGCTCGCAAGGATACTGCGACAATGACAACCTCGTGGTGGGGGCCGAGACGCTCGTGTCGCGCAAGCCTGATCCATCGACACTGTGCATGTTCTGGCCGGAGACACAGCCGCCAGTTGCTCCGATCTCTATCCCGTCCACGGTGAAGCAGGAGGCGACCACAGTCACGATTGCCGAAGTGGTGCCGTCGACCAGCTCATTGGACGAGACGGTCCTGCCCGCTGATCAGTAATGATCAACCATCCAGCGCGCGCAGCCGGCGCAACACTTCGGCATCACCCAATGCCGTCGCCACAGCGTGGAGATCGGGGCTTCGGGTCGAGCCGGTGAGGGCAACGCGAATAAGTTGGGATGCTTCGCGGATCGAGCCCGGGTAGGCGTCGGGACTTTTCTTGTACTCCTTGGCACTACTCGCGAAGCCGTGTTTCGTGGCCAGCTCGCGAATCTGGTTGAACCATTCTTGCGGGTCATCGAGGGGTTGATAGCTCTTGACGAGGTCATGAGCGAAGCTTGCCGCGACGGTGGCATCAACGTTGAGAGCCTGCAAGCGTTCGTCGGTGGGTCCGGATAGTGGGGTGAACAGCTGCGGAAAGAAAAATCCGTAGGTAGCCCGGAAATCTGACCATTTGCGTAGATCTTTGCGAGGATTGGGCACCCCGTCGCGTTCCACGGCCAACGCGCGCAACGCGAGATCGGATTCGGTGGTTAGGACCTCGGCCAGCTCAGGATCATACTGCGCAGCCCAGGTCTGCACGGCTTCGAGAACCTGGCTCCCCGGCAGCGTGGCAATGTAGTCGGCACTGATGTCTTCCAGCTTGACCACGTCCACCAGCGGGCCGGCAACGCCGCACTGATCAAGCTGGATGGGCGTGGCGAGCGCCTGCTCGAGCGGGATGTCCGCGAGCCGGCCGTTCGCGAGTCCCCGCAGGTAGTACAGGACTGCCTTGGCGGGGTAGCCGGCCTCGATGTAAAAGTCAACACTGGCTTCGGGATCCGCTCGCTTGGACAATTTGCGCTTCCCGCCCGGGATCTGTTTCATGAGTGGAGCCACGTGGGCATAACAGACCTGTTCGAATGCCAGGGCGTCGAACAATTGGCGGTGTAGTGGGACCGACGAGATCCATTCATCGCCGCGGATGACCAGGTTGACACGCATCAAGTGATCGTCGACGGCGTGTGCGAAATGGTAAGTCGGCAGCCGGGGAGATTGGTCTGAGGACTTGAGGATGACCGTGTCGTTGCGGTTGGCTTCGTGCTGCAACTCACCCCGGATGATGTCGGTGAAACGGACCCGCTTCCCGGAGGCGTCGTCAGGGGCGCGGAAGCGGACTACGTAGGGTGCGCCTTCGGCCAGCTTTGTCTGCACAGCAGCAGGGTCGGCATCGCGCCAGATCGCCCAGGACCCGTAGTAGCCGGTTGGGAGTTTTGCGGCCTGCTGCCGGGCGGTGATGTCGGCCAGCTCCTCTTTGGTGGCAAAGCACAAGTAGGCCTTGCCCTGGCGCAGTAGTTCCCGGACGTAAGTGAGGTAGATGCGCTCCCGCTCGGATTGGCGGTAGGGACCGTAGTGCCCGTGTTGGTCGTCCTCATCGGGGCGGATCCCGAAATAGTCGAACGCTCGAGCAAACTGGGCCAGGGCGCCTGCGACCTCACGGGACTGGTCGGTGTCCTCCACCCGCACCAGGTAGACGCCGCCGGAATGCGTCGCAATATCGCGGTCGATGGTGGCCACGTAGATGCCGCCGATGTGCACGGACCCGGTTGGTGACGGGCCGAACCGGGTGACCGCAGCGCACTGGGGAAGCTGCCGCGGTGGGTAGCGCCGTTCCCAGTGCTCGGGTTCGGGCAAGTCGGCGGGAAAGAGGGCATCGACGACCGCGCGGTCCAGTATTGGGGAGGTCAGTCTCGTCTCCGGGCGCATCATGGTGGGCGGCTTCGGACGTTTGAGGCTACCAACCGTGGCTGTTCGTGCGACTGGCTGGAGCCGGCTCCGTCCGTGAAGGCGAAGTTCTTCCGCGTGCCCGCTCCGGGCCCCGCGCGATCCGGGGTCAGGGCCGGACAGCCCGCACAACATAGAGCATCTGCCGACCGGGTGAATGCTGCTCGACATGCACGTCGTCGAACCCAGCCCCACTGCACTGGTCGGCAAATGACTGCGCCTGCTGATCGGTCCACCCGTGGCTGGCCAGCCCGCTGGCGCCGGGAAGCACGCGTCGCTCGATCGCCAGGATCCGCCCTCCGGGAGCCAGTACCCGCCGGGCTTCGGCAAGTCCGGCGTTGACGTTTTTCCAGTGATGCACAGTGGCCACGCCCCACAGGACGGTCGCGGACGCATCCGGCTGCCGGAGGTCTTCCGCGGTGCCCTCGGCCCACGTAATTCCAGCGGGTTGGCGGGTCAATGCCTTCGCCAGTTGCAGCATGACGGGCGCCGGATCAACACCGATAACCCGGGCTCCGCGGCGAGCGGCTTCCCGGACTGCGGTGCCTGGACCGCAACCGACGTCGATCACGCGGTCTGTCCCCGAGACACCAGCCAGGTCAGCAACGAGGCGCGCGACGGGTCCTCTCCCGGGAATCATGGTCAGTCCGGCTAGCAGCCCGGTCAGCCCGCTAAAGCCTGGATGGTCGGCATGATGGTTGACGGTGGTCACCTATCCAGCTTGCCGTCCAAGCCAGCAGAGCGTCGGAATTCGTTCGTCGATCGAGCAACACTTCCCGCGGCGCAGAACCGGTGGTACATCTACCGAATGGTCGACCTGCGGCACGTCGACAACCCGGCGAACCCGTGAGCCCGCTCGTGAACGTTGACGGGCTGCGCGCCACGATCGGTGGTCTAGCGCTGGTCGACCATCACGTCCACGGCGCCACGATCACCGCGCTGGACGGTGCACTGTTTGAGGAAGGGTTCACCGAGTCTCCGTGGCCGGCTCCTGCAGGCACCACGCATCTGGACTCGCAGCTGGGTTTCGCGGTCCGCCGCTGGTGCGCCCCGGTACTCGACCTGCCAGCGCATGTCGACGCCGCAACGTACATCGCTCGCCGGCAGGAGCTCGGTGGTTACGAGGTCACTGCCCGGCTGCTCGCCGCTAGTGGGATCGAGCGATTCCTGATCGACACCGGCTGTGTGGCCGACCAAACTCTGGGGCCGGCCGAGATGGCGCACATCTCCGGCACGGCCGCCTCAGAGATCGTGCGCCTGGAGTCGGTTGCCGAGGCCGTTGCCGCCAGTGGCGTGGATGCTGCCGGGTTCGCCGACCAGTTCGCCACGACGCTGGACAAGCGGGCCCGGCACGCCGCCGGACTGAAATCCGTCATTGCCTACCGGTACGGCCTTGACTTCGATCCGGAACCGCCCAGCCCCGCAGCGGTGCGCCAGGCAGCCGGGCATTGGCTGCGTGGGCAGGAGGCGACACCGCTGCGCCTCACCGACCCGGTGCTGCTGCGATACGTCTTGTGGTCGGGCCTGTCCGTTGCCGCAGAACGCGGCCTACCGCTGCAATTTCATGTCGGGTACGGCGATCCTGACCTGACTCTGCACCGCTGCGATCCGTCGCTGATGACGGAGTTCCTACGCCGGGTCCAGGACTATCGGGTGCCGGTGATGCTGCTGCACTGCTACCCCTACCACCGCAGCGCCGGCTATCTGGCGCAGGTGTTCCCGCACGTGTATCTCGATGTCGGATTAGCGCTGACCTACACCGGAACGCGTTCGGTCGCGATTCTGGCCGAATCCCTGGAGCTGGCCCCGTTTGGCAAACTGCTGTTCTCCTCCGACGCGTTCGGTCCGGCCGAACTTCACTATCTCGGTGCGGTTCTGTGGCGCCGGGCGATGACCACCGTCGTTGGCGCATGGGTCAGTTCGGGGGAGTGGTCGATTGCCGACGCCCAACGCGTCGTACGGATGGTGGGTGCGGATAACGCCAAACGTGTCTATCGTCTAGCGGAGTCTGAATAGGCTGGAGAAGGGTCCTGATGTCGGGCACAGCGCACGGTGGCTGCCTTCATCGGCGGCTGAGCGTGTGGGAGGCAATCGGTATCTCTTTAGCCTTGATGGCGCCATCGATGGCGGCCAACATCAACCCGCAAGGTGCCGCCAGCGCAGTCGGGCGGGCCGTTCCCGTAGCGTTTGCTTTGGCCACGGGAGGCGTGCTGCTGATCGCATACACATTCGTTCGGTTGTGTCAACGATTCCACCACGCCGGCAGCGTCTACGGATTTGTCGGGGTGACCTTGGGCCCTCGGTCAGGCCTCATCGCAGGGTGGGCCTTGCTGGGCACTTATATGTTTTTCGGAGTTGTCACCTCCACCGCGGCGGGAATCTTCGGGGCGACTTTCCTGGATAGGATGGGAATCTGGCTGCGCCAGCCGGCCTGGTCAGGATTTCTGGTTGGTGCGATAGCGTTGGTGGGCGTTTTCACGCTGGCCGTCGCGCCCGTCAGGGGTGCAACGAGGATATTGCTCTCCATCGAAGCCATCACCGTCACCCTGATTGTTGCGGTGGCCGTCACGATTTTGATCCGGCTTATCACTGGCACTGCGCCGCAGCGTCAAACGGTCGACTTTTCGGTGTTCTCTGTGGCGCCAGGAACCGGCGGCTCAGCGGTATTCCTCGGAGTGGTATTCGGTTTCTTGTCCTTTGCTGGCTTTGAGGCAGCTGCGACGCTCGGCGAAGAGACTCGCGCGCCACGCCGCGACATTCCCCGAGCAATCTTGGGCACCGCGATCTTCGGTGGACTGTACTTCGTATTCGTCACCGCCGTGGAGATGATGGGTTTCGGCACCGACGCCAGGGGCATCGCAGCATTCATCAATTCGGGATCACTTCTGGGCGATCTTGGCACGCAGTACGTGGCCGCCTGGGTCGGCGATCTCATCACCATCGGCGCGGCGATCAGTGCCTTCGGTTGCGCACTGGCCTGCGCGGTCGGCGGGGCCAGACTGCTCTATGCGCTGGCTCGGGATGGTGCCGCCCCTGTTGCCCTGAGCAAGATCTCACCAGTGCGCGCCAGCCCGGTGCGCGCGACCGCAGTAGTGGTCATCGCCATGTTCGTGGTCATCACCCTGGCCTGGTTGGTCCTTGCGGCCAAGCCGCTGGACTTGTTCATCGCCTCGGGAACGATCGGAACACTGATCCTGCTGGTGGCTTATGCGCTGGCCACTCTCGGTGCGGTCCGCCTGCTGTTTTTCTCGGGTCACCGGGAGGTCGCCGGCTGGGAGATCATCGTGCCGGCGCTGGCACTAGCGCTCATCGGCTACACGCTGTTCCGCAACACCTGGCCGTACCCCACCGGTGCGGCCGCCACCTACCCGGCAGTGTCCGCCGCGTGGCTGCTGGTCGGCCTAGTCTGGGTTCTCGCGTGCCCTGGGGCGACCCGCCGCGCCGGACGGCTGCTTGTCGCCGACGAGGGCCTTCGGTTGCCGGCTGACGCCCGATAGCAGCGTCCGCGCCAGGAGCGCGCGGCTTAGGCCAGGCACCGCGACGGCGAGACGACGGTGATAAGGCACGGCGACGCGGCGAGCCAGGATGTGATAGTCGGCAGCCTCAATTTCATCCAGGATGCCGCCGTACAGCCGGAACGCGGTCGTCACGCAAGCTTGGGAGACCGGGGCAAGCATAGGGATGCCCGGGGCCGCCTTGCGGTAAATAGCCCGAGTGCGTGCGACCAGGTATGCCAAAGCATGCCGTACCCGGCGATCCGGCCGCCCGGTGCTGCGACACCAGTCGAGCAGCTCCCGGTGCACACCGAACGATGCCAGCTCGTCGGAGGGGAGATATACCCGTCCGCGGTCGAGGTCCTCGCCGACGTCCCGCAGGAAGTTGGTGATCTGGAACGCGATGCCCAGCGCCGCAGCGTGCGGTTCGGCATGTTGCCGGGGGACCACCGTTCCCAAAACCGGAAGCACCTGCAGCCCGATTACCGCAGCCGAGCCGTGGACGTAGTGGGCGAGATCGTCAAAGGTCCGGTAACCGGCCACTCCACCCTGCTCCGCGGGCCGATCCATGCGCATGGACACCATGAAATCGGCGAAGTGCTGCGGATCTATCTGGTAGCGGACTGCCGTGTGCACCGGGGCGGCAAGCACCGGATGGTCCGAATGACCCTGTGCTAAGCCGTTGCGCAATTGCTGGTCAAGGGCGTCCAGCGCCGCGATGCGGCGTGCCCACGGCCGGGTGTCAGACAGGTCGTCGACGATCTCGTCGGCGTAACGGGCTAGGCCGTACAGCGCGTGGATCGCCGGCCGCTGAGCCGGTGTGAGCAGCCGGGTCGCCAAGAAGTACGTGCGGCCATGTGCTGCGTTGAGGTCACGGCATCGCGTGTAGGAGGCGCGCAGGGCCGGCTCGGTGATGCCCGCAGCGTCGAGCTCACGGTTCATCTCGGGCTCGCTGTCACCTGCTCGATGGAAGGAACGCACCGCCGCAGGTGAAGAGGATCAGGACACAGCAAGGAGGCAGCTGCGATCAACGACACCGCCACCATCCCGAGCTGGTACGGCCACGCGGTGAAGGCACTCTCCCCCGTCGGGTAGGTGCATACCACCAGCCAGGTCGAACCGGCGACCACCCACGCCAGCGTACGTCGCGGCCACGGCCCGAGCGCGCCGAGAACGAGAGCCCAGCTCAGATACCACGGTAGGGTGGCCGGCGCCAGCAACGCCGCCCACAGCAAGGTCGCCGATGCGCGGCTGATGGCCTGCGGTCCGCCCTCTCTGGCCAACCACCACTGCCAGGCAAAGATCCCCAGGAAGAGGGCTGAGCCCAGTAAGCGGAACACCATGATGAAGGGATGGTCGTCCACCTGACCGAAGGGGGTTACCAGGGCGTGCGCTAGCTCGCCCGCAGCGGTGGGCAGCGACATCCAGTTCACGATCAGTGATGGGGCGCCCAGCGCCGGGACCCAGCCGAGACCGACGCCGGAAATCACGGTAATACCGGCGAACATCGTGGCGAAGACCGCCATGCTGGCTGCGCCGGCACGCATCAGCCGGACGCGGCGAGAACCAGGAAGCCGAGCGGCCCAGATCCAGACCAGGAATGGCAGCGCCACTCCAGCCGACACTTTGATCGCCATCGCCATGGTGCCCAACGCAATGCCGGCGGCGTGCCGACGCTCCAGCACAAGCCAGGTCCCCATGGCCAGCAGACCGGTCATCAACAGATCGTTATGCGGACCACCGACCAGATGCACCACCGTCAGCGGGTTGGTGATCACCAGCCACAGCGCAACGGTGAGGTTACCACCGAGCCGCTGTGCGAGCCGGGGGAGCGCGAAGATCAGCAGGGCTAACCCGATGAGCAACACCAACCGCATCCCCAGGACGCCCAGGATGAGGTGGTTGCCGGTGGCGACGCTGATCATCTTGGCGATGAAGATGAACAGCGGTCCGTAGGGTGCTGGGGTGGTTTGCCATACGTAGTGCACGTTGTCGAAGACAGCTCCAGGTGGCAGTTTCGACGGGCCGACGAGGTAGGGATCCAACCCTCGTGCAGCCAGCGCGCCTTGCGCCAGGTAGCTGTAGACGTCCCTGGTGAACAACGGCGGTGACAGCAGCAAAGGCACCACCCATGCCGCGCCGGCGACGATGACCTGGTGGCTGGTGGCTGTGCCACCGAGTACCTCACGGCCCAGGCGCACCCACGCCCACACGATCATCCCGACACCCAGATACAGACCTACTGTGGCCAGATCATGACCGTGCCCGTACCGGATCCAGGACAGCGCGCCGCCGCCGATCAGAGGATCGTTGACGAGGATTCCCCCTGCGCCGACCGCCATCACGGCAAGCAGCACCGATCCAGCCAGCCCGAGTAGCACGGTGCCTGGTATCGGCCACCTCAGGCCCCACCGATCGAACAGCGATGCGCGCTGGGCCTGGGACGAGCCGGGACCCGCTATCGGCTCAACGAGCGGGTGACTCGCAGCTCCGGGGGCAGCTCCTGGGTCTGGCGTCATGGCGGCCCGTATGGTCCCACAGCATGGACCCACCCAAACCGGTGGTGACGTTCTCGTGATCCACCGGTGACCTTAGTTTGTGTAATTGGTGTCAACGAGCAGCTGCGGTGAGCCGGCGGTCACCGGTTGCGGTGATCCGGGCAGCGGCCAGCTTGCCGGAGATGAGCGCGGTGGGCACGCCCACTCCAGGGGTGGTGCCGCATCCGGCGAGCACGACATTACTGCGCCCGCGTACCAGGTTAGCGGGGCGGAATGGACCAGTTTGGGCGAACGTGTGCGCCGCGGAGAAGGGTGTACCGGCTGCCAGCCCCTGCTCTGCCCAATCAGCCGGGGTGACCAGTTGCTCTACCTCGATGCTGTGGCATAAGTCGGTCAGGCCGCGTTGCTCGAGGGTGCCGACCAGCTCATCGCGGTAGGCGGAGCCGAGCGCGGCCCAGTCAAGCGGTGCGGTGTGCAGATTCGGGCATGGGGCGAGGATGTAGAGCAGCTCCCTGCCGTCAGGGGCCAGGCTTGGATCGGTGGCGGTGGGGCGGGTGATCAGCAACGATGGGTCGGTCATAAGCCGCCCGCGGTAAATGATCTCATCGAAGGTTCGTTCCCACTCTTGACCGAACGTGATCGTATGGTGTGCCAGCCCCCTCCACCCCGGTCCGTTGCCCATTCGGACGCCGGCGTGGAGCACCACGGCTGAAGGTGACCAACGCAGCGGTACCAACCGACGGGGCGCCCGGCCCAGCAACCGGTGCACCACCGGTAGATCGGGCGTAAGCACGACAGCATCGGTGGTGAGGCGCTCGCCGTCTGCCGTGTGCACTGCGGTCACCCGCTCTCCGCGGTGTTCCAGAGCGGTGACCTGCGTGTGGTAACGCAGCTCGGCGCCGGCATTGCTGGCTGCGTCGGCCAGCGCCTGCGGCAGCGCCCGGATTCCTCCTCGGGGAAACCAGACTCCCGCGATGGTGTCCATGTAGGCGATCACTGCATACGCGCCGAGCGCATGGTGCGGCGGTACCCCAGCGTAGAGGGATTGGAACGAGAAAATCCGTTTCAGCCGATCGTCCGTGAGGAAGCGGCCTATTTGCGCGCTCAATCGACCGAAGCCGCCCAGTGCGGTGAGCCTGGCCAGATCGCAGACCGCGTCGCGGCCGGCCACCAGATCCAAGGGAGAGTCGAAATTCCCCCCGATGAACCGGCCGATTTCGACCTGGTAGAGCCTGGTCAGCCAGCGCCTCAGTCGAAGGTATCCGATCGCTTCTTGCGGACCGGCAACAGCGCGGATCTCCGCTTCCATGGCCTCTGCGTCGGTGTGTACGTCGATCACCGACCCGTCCGCGAAACGGGCGCGGTAAGCCGGGTGCAGGGCCACTAGGTCCAACCGGGAGGCCAGCGAGTCACCCACCGCGGCCAGTGCCTCGTCGGCCAGGTCCGGCATGGTGAGTACGGTGGGGCCGGTATCGATCCGGTAGCCGGCGAGATCTATCCGCCCCGCCCGGCCGCCCGGGTGGGATTGGGCTTCTAGCACGGTCACCCGGCGACCCGATCCCAGCAAGTGCAGTGCCGCCGATAAGCCGGCGAGCCCGGCTCCAACGACGATGACATGGTCGGTGGGTCCCGGTACGGTCCGCATGGCTGGCACGTTACGCGTGGCCGTATCACTGCACTCGGCAGGTGGCCTGGACGGCGAGCTCAGCCAGCCGGATGCCTGCTGGCTCGCAGAGGTCAACGGCGCTCAAAGCGCACAGCGCTGAGTCGGTGAGGGCGCTGATCCGGCGCTCCACCTCGGCTACCGCACCGATCTCGATCAGCAGCTCGCGAACTCTCGTGATGGTGTCCTCGCTGACCTGGCGATTTCCAACCGCGTCGCGCAACACCTCCGCGGCGCCACGGTCAACACTCTCAGCGGCCGCGCGCAAGCCGTACGCCAGCAGCAGGGTGCGCTTGCCCTCGCGCAGATCCTCGCCAGCCGGCTTGCCGGTGATCGCAGGGTCGCCGAACATGCCCAGCAGGTCATCGCGCAGCTGGAACGCGATACCGATGTCCGCGCCGAAGCGGTGGTAGGCGTGGACGAGGGCGGAGTCGGCGCCGGCGATCGCGGCGCCCAGGTGCAGTGGGCGTTCTACGGTGTAGGCCGCGGTCTTGTACCGATTGATGCGCAGCGCGGTTTCCGGTCTTTCATCCCGGCGCGCCTGGGCGAGGATATCGAGGTACTGCCCTGCGAGCACCTCAGTGCGCATGGCCTGCCAGACGGCGTGGGCTCTAGTGAGTTGATCGGGCCACAGCGGTGCGCTCCGTAGCATGTCGTCGGCCCAAGCCAGTGCAATGTCGCCGAGCAGGATGGCGGTGGCGGCGCCGAATCTCTCCGGTGTGCCCAGCCATCCGGCCGCGCGATGCTGGGCTGCGAAATCCATGTGCACCGTCGGTGCGCCGCGCCGGCTGGCAGAGGCGTCCATGAGGTCGTCGTGTACCAGTGCGCAGGCCTGGATCAGCTCCAATGAGCTCACCGCTCGCAGCACCGCATTAGCCTGCGGATCGACCGGCGATCCGCCCGCACCTCGCCAGCCCCACCAGGCGAAGGTCGGGCGCAGTCGCTTGCCACCGCCGAGAACGAACCGGCTCAGCGAGTCTACTGCGGCAACGAAGTGCGGGTCGATCTGCGCCGCGCCGTCCCGCTTGGCTCTCAGGAACGTAGCCAGTTCGCGATGCACTTCCGCGTGCACACGGTCGTCAAGGCAACGAGCCGGCTGATCTTCGGAGAATTGATCCAGGGATCGGCTTCGCATGCGAGCGGAAACCGGGCCCATGTTGGCCTGCGCCATCACGCCTCCTGCGCCAGGGAATCCGGCACCGCGTAACCGGACCTCGATGTACGTGTGTGTCGATAGCAGGCGCCCTCGGTGACCACACGTGCTCCCGTTCGGCCACGACGCCGTCCCGGTTCGGTTGGTGAGCCTTCAAGTACTGCCAATGCCCCTTACCGCGGTGGTTAACTGCCTCCAACGTCGGTCCTTACAGGGGCAGTGTGCGGCCTAGTACGGCAAAGTCCCGGGAGTCTCCGGTGAAGCGGTAATAGCGCAGCAAGTCGGTGAATCCAAACCGCCGGTATAGCTTCCATGCCCTGGTAGGGCCCTCAGGAGTCGACAGCAATACGCGTGGAGCGTTGACCTTGGAAAGCAGCTCAGTGAGCAGGGCCGTGCCGATGCCCTTGCCCTGCGCATCAGGGTGAACGTGCAATTCGGTCAACTCAAAGTAGTCGGCCAGTTCTCGCTGAGCCGCCGCGGGATCACGAATTCTCAGCCCGCGATGTACCTCGTCGTGCCACCACTGTCCAGGCGCTCCCCGGTACCCGTAACCGATACCGACGAGGGTGTCGCCTTCGAAGGCGCCAATACACAACCAGCCTTCTCGCAGCATGTGCTCCAGCCACATTGGGCTGCGATGCCGCACCGTGCCGGGTGGGTAGCGCATCGCAGTGACATAAATGCGCAGGGCTTCGTCCAGCCGCTCACGCAACTGCCTGGCCGTCAGTTGAGTTAACCGCGCTGGCTCGCGGGCGGGCATAGCGGTCACCGCCGACCTCCCAGGTTGGACTCATGCCTGAGCCGGATCCCAGCCATGCGGACCGCGTCGCCAGGGTGCATGCCTCTCATGACACCACGGCAGGCGCCCACCTGCCGACATTGCCCAGATTGCCACTTGACGCAACCGAGGCCCAGGGGGTTAACCTTTAGCAGTATCGAACATGTGTTCGAACAGACGTCCGGTGGTGGCGCGGGGGAAGCGCGTCGCCACCGGACACCGCCGGCTTCCCCACGGCGGAGTCGATGCATGTGCCTACCACGACTCCCCAGCAGGAGGCCGACGTGCCCGCTTTAGCTTCACTCACCCCACCCATTGGATCGCGATTTAGCGGCACCAGCCACTTGGACCACTTCTGTGATCCTGGCACGACCGGTTACCGGCCGCCTAGCGCTCGTCTCCTGATCGAACAAGCTCGCCAGGCACTGATCGACGCCCAGTACGCCAGACATCCTGGAGAACGTTACGCCCAGGCTCACCTCGCAGCGCTCCGTGCGGCCGCCGCCGTACTGGCTGTCCGGGCCCGACCGCGCCGCCGCGCTGCACCCAAGAGTGCATGGACGCTGGTCAGCACGGTTGCGCCTGAGCTTTCCGAATGGGCGGCCTTTTTCGCCGCTGCCTCGGCTACCCGGGCCGCAGTGGAGGCGGGCATACCCCGTCTCGTGACGGACCGCGACGCCGACGACATGGTGCGCCAAGCAGGTCAGTTCTTGACCATCGCATGGCGGTCGGCGACAAAGGCAGTCCGATGACGGCTCCGCGGCCGCTGGTCGACTACGGCCGGCTGCTTGATGTGATCGGAATAGAGGGCGAATTGCTCCTTGGCACGGCAGCGTCGGCCTTGCCGGATGCAGCGAAGGCTGAGGTACCTGGTTGTCCCGATCTGACATTGGAGGGGACCCTGCTTCATGTAGGCAGCGTGCACCGAGTGACCAGGCAGTGGGTGCGCGACGGTCGTCGCCCAGAGAATTGGCAGCGATTACCGTCCGACGGCGATCTCCTGGGTTTCGTTCGTATCGGCCTCACAGAATTGATGGCAGAACTACGCCGGCACGACCCGACCGCACCGTGCGACACCTGGTGGCCAGCTGACCGCACACACGGCTTCTGGCGACGTCGGATGGCTCACGAGACCACGGTCCATCGCGTCGACGTGCAGGCTGCCGCGGGCGGTCCGGTGAACCCCATCGACCCGGACATAGCGTTGGACGGCATCGACGAGGTGCTGTTTCTCTGGTTTGGTTATCGCCTCGGTCAATTGGGCATGTCGTCACCGCAGCAGGGCGCGGTGGCCCTATCCGCGGCGCAGCGACGTTGGTTGGCGATTTTCGAGCGGGGGCGCCGCTCCATCGCCCGGCGAGTCAATGAGGCTGAGGCCCGATCTGCGGATGCCATGGTGAGCGGAGATCCCACGGCTGTGTATTTGTGGTCATGGGGACGGCTGCCCGATCAGTCGGTGCAGATCACCGGCGACCAGGACGCCGTCGCGCATCTGTGGACGGTCTTGCGGCCCGCGACGCAGTAAGCCAGAGCTGATCGTACGGTCAGGCACGCAACCGTAGGCCGCGGGGCGTGGCGCGGAATCCGGCCTCGTGTAGCAGTTCGGCGAGCGCAGATCCCAGCGCAGCCTCACCGTCAGCGCGTTCTACGGACAGTGAACCCAACCAGCCCTGGGCGACCGCGCCAGCCAGGGCGCGCACAGCAGCACGCAAAGTGTCAGTGTTGTCGGTGAATGACAGCAGCGACCGGCCACCGCGTTCGACGTAGAGCACTGCCGTACCGTTAACGAGAACCGCGAGTGCTCCGGCCTTGCGTCCAGGTCGGTGTCGCGCCTCTCCCATGGTCGGTGGCCACGGCAGCGCAGCGCCGTAGGGTTGGGCGGGATCGGTAGCGGCAAGCACGACCGTGGCGGTCTGTCCTTCGTCAGGTTGGCCGACTGCGCGCAGCCGGTCAATGGCACCCGGGATGGCGAACTGCGCGGCGCCGAGTCCTTCGATCACGTATCCGCGGCGGCATCGGCCGGCTTCCTCCATTGCGCGCAGCACTTTGTAGATCGCAGCAAAGCCACCGGTGATTCGTTCGGTGTCCAAGGCACCTCGAGTCAGTACCCCGTGACGTTCGAGGAATGTCTCGGCCCGCGCGTGTGCCCGTCGGGTCTGCTCGGCTTGCGACAAGGGATGTTGTGAGGCGGTGGGTGGGAGCGTCGGCGACAGCGACCACCGTCCGGCGGCCGTCGGCGGCCCGGCACGGTGGGGCAACGGTGGCCGTGCCGCGCGCATTCGCGCATACCTTCCCCGTGACGCGGGCCGGCGCGGTCGGTGCGCCGCTGATCGGCCGGACACCAACGCGCGCAATGGCGCCAATGAATCATTGGTCAGGAACCCTGCCCAGACCAGATCCCAGATCGCGGCCACCATGTCGACGTCCTTAGGTGCCGGTTGCTCGTCAACAAGGAGATACTGACCCGCCCGATCGGCAAGCTGCCGGAAAAACAGTGCACCACCTGCCGCCGGGTCATCGCCTGGATCCCACCCAAGAGCGCGCAGCACAGCGCGGTGTACCGGAGTCAGCACTAACTGATCGTCCAGATCAGGTAACACTAGGTCCGCCAGGTCGCTGGGAGCCAGCGCGATCCACCCATCACCTCCCGGTAGCGACCCGCAGCCGATCCAGGTGACTTCACCGGAGATGGTCAGCTCATCGAGCAGCGCGGGGGAGTAGCCCGGCAGCCGAGCCGGAAGCAGCAACGATTCCAGCGCACTTGCGGGCACTGGTGCACCGGCCAGTTGCTCCACTGCGCCGAGGACGTCCCCCGGCGTAGGCGCGCTGCGCAAGCGCCGCGCCGGCTCCCTGCTGGACTTCTCCCACGCACCGATCCCATGCCAGGCGGGCAGGAAACGACCCAGGGCAGCTTGCTCGACTGGCTCCACCTCGGCTCGCAAGCGGGCCAGCGAGCCGCGCCGTAGCCGTCGCAACACTTCTGCGTGGCAGTACTCGGTGCCCCCACAGCCCGAGCTGCTGGGGCGCAGCTCGACTGGTCGCAGTTCACCTCGGACCAGTGCGCCCTGGGCGGTCATGCGATCCAATGCGGTAGTCACCACAGCAATGCCGAGCCCAAAGCGGTGCGCGACCGCCGTTGCCGTAAATGGCCCGTGAGTTCGGGCATAGCGCAAGAGCAAATCCCCTATCGGGTCGGCAACAGGCTCCGTGAAGGCCTCCGGTACGCCCACCGGTAAGGCCACGCCGAGCGCGTCGCGCACCCGCCCAGCGTCCTCGATCGCAATCCACCGTTGCTGGCCGGCGATCCGTACCTCGATCGCGCGCCGGGTGCGGCCGAGCTCGGCCAGCCAGTCGGAAGTAGCGCCGCGCTGCACAGCCTCGGATTCGGTCAGGTCGCCCAACGAACGCAGCAGATCCGCGGTGCCTTCCACGTCCCGGGCCCGGCGGTCCGGATCGAGCCGCTGCAGCTGCGCCTCGATCTCCAGGAGAATTCCGGGGTCGAGCAGTTCGCGGATCGCTTCAGCACCGAGCAGCTCTGCCAATAGCGTGGAATCCAGCGCAAGTGCCGCAGCCTTACGCTCAGCCAGCGGTGCGTCCAGTTCGTAAAGGAACATCCCCACGTAACCGAACAGCAGGCTGCGCGCGAATGGAGACGGTGACCCGGTGGCGACTTCCACAACGCGGATACGCCGAGCGCGCACATCCGACATCAACTCGCGCAGTCCTGGCAGGTCGTAGACGTCCTGTATGCATTCCCGCATAGCTTCCAACACCACGGGAAACTGCTCGTACTTGGACGCGACAGCGAGCAACTGGGCTGCGCGTTGCCGCTGTTGCCATAGTGGTGTCCGCCGCCGTGGATCTCGGCGGGGCAGGAGCAGTGAGCGAGCGGCGCATTCGCGGAACCGGGAAGCGAACAACGCGGACCCGCCCACCTCAGCAATCACGAGCTCACCGATCTCGTCTGGATCGAACAGCACGTCTTCTGCGGTAGGTAGTACCTCGCTACCGTCAGCGTCCACTGCGTCCGGCAGCCGCAGCACGATCCCGTCGTCCGTGCTGGCCACCTGGGCTTCGACGCCGCGCCGTTCTCGCATCCGGGCGCCGATCGCCAGCGCCCACGGCCCGTTGACCTGCGCACCGAACGGGGAATGCACTACCATCCGCCAATCACCCAGCTCGTCGCGGAAGCGCTCGACCAGCACGGTTCGGTCATCAGGCACGTGCCCTGCAGCCTCGTGCTGCTCGCGTAGGTAGGACAGCAGGTTGTCGGCCGCCCATGCGTCCAGTCCGGCGCTTTCGATGCGGCCGCGCGCCACGTCAGCGTCAGCGCTGCTGAGTTCACGGACGAATGCGCCCAGCGCCCGGCCCAACTCCAGTGGTCGCCCCGGCGCATCGCCCTTCCAGAACGGCATCCGGGCTGGCTCCCCGGGCACAGGTACTGCGACGACCCGGTCGTGGGTAATGTCAACGATCCTCCATGACGTCGAACCCAGCAGGAACGTATCGCCTACCCGAGACTCGTACACCATCTCCTCGTCGAGTTCACCGACCCGCGAGCCGGCGCCATCCGCACTGCTGGGGGTCATGACGGTGAACAACCCACGGTCCGGTATGGTGCCGCCAGAGGTGACGGCCAATCGCTGCGCTGCCGGCCTGGCGCGGAGCTCGTCGTTGACTCGGTCCCAGACAATCCGTGGACGCAGTTCGCCAAACTCTTCCGACGGATACCGCCCGGCGAGCATGTCCAGGACGGCGTGTAGGGCCGAGTCGGGCAGCGTCGAGTACGAGGCGGCCCGCCGAACCAGCGAGGCGAGATTGTCGACACGCCAGGTATCCATCGCCACCATTGCCACTACATGTTGGGCTAGCACATCCAGCGGGTTGCGGGGATAGCGCAGCGCCTCGATGGCACCGGCCGCCATCCGTTCCGCGACAACTGCGCACGAGACCAGGTCGCCGCGGAACTTGGGGAAGATCACGCCGCGGGACACCGCACCGACCTGGTGGCCGGCCCGACCGATCCGCTGCAGGCCTGACGCGACCGTTGGGGGAGCCTCGACCTGAACCACAAGATCCACCGCCCCCATGTCGATACCCAGTTCCAGTGAGGAGGTGGCGACAACGCACGGCAACCGGCCCGACTTGAGTTCCTCCTCAACAAGAATCCGCTGCTCGCGCGACATCGAGCCGTGGTGTGCCTTGGCGATGAGGTCCGGAGCACCACCGGCGAGGCCGGCCTGGCCCATCAGCTCGGCCGGCATCCGCTCTCGAGGCGCTGGGGGCATCTCGGCGGCCAATTCGTTAAGCCGAGAGGTCAGCCGCTCCGCCAGCCGCCGGGAGTTGGCGAACACGATCGTTGAGTGGTGTGCACGCACCAGATCCAGCACTCGGCGTTCTACCGCAGGCCAGATCGAGGCGCGCTGATCGGTCGCTCCGTCGACACCCTCAGTCGGCTCGCCCAGCGTCGCCATATCGGCTACTGGCACTTGTACCGCAACCTCGATCGTCTTCGCCGATGCTGGTTGTACCACCTGTACTGGTCGCCCACCGGCGAGAAATGCGCTGACCTCCTCGACGGGCCGCACGGTTGCAGACAGACCGATCCGCTGCGCGGGCGTCTCCAGCAGGGCGTCAAGCCGTTCCAAGGACAGCGCCAGATGCGCGCCACGCTTCGTCGCAGCAACGGCGTGCACCTCGTCGATGATCACGGTGCGCACCCCCCGCAATGACTCCCTGGCAGCAGAGGTCAGCAGCAAGAACAGCGACTCCGGGGTGGTAACCAGTATGTCTGTCGGCGTGCGGGCAAACGCGCGGCGCTGCTTGGCCGGAGTGTCGCCGGTGCGCATTCCCACTGCGATGCCCGGCTCTGGCAGGCCCAGCCGGTGGGCTGCCTGCCGGATACCTGCCAATGGTGACCGCAGGTTGCGCTCGACATCCACAGCCAGCGCCTTGAGTGGGGAGACGTACAGCACCCGGCAGCGTTTGGTCGGTTCCGCCGCAGGCCCCGCCAACACCAGCTGGTCCAGTGCCCACAAGAACGCGGCGAGGGTCTTACCGGATCCAGTCGGGGCTACGACCAGGGCGTGCTCGTCCGCCGCCGCGGCCCGCCAGGCGCCCTCCTGAGCTGCGGTAGGCGCGGCGAACGCCCCGGCAAACCAGGCCCTGGTAGCGGGCGAAAACAACTCCAACACATCCACGCCATCCATGATGGCTCCCGGCACTGACAGTGTGGTCTGCGGCCAGTGCAGCTGGTCACCGGCACTTGACTAACCCTGTCGGGCCTCTGACGGCCGCGAACCAGGCACGAGGATTTTGCGCAGACGGCTTACCTCCGACATGCGCCGCTCGGCTAGATGGTCAGCGGCGACCGCGGGCGGTACACCATCACGCTCGGCGAACTTGAAGATCTCCCGGGTGGTGTCGAAGATCTTGGCAACCCGCGCTTTGGCCCGGTGGAAGTCGAAGCCTCCGATCTCGTCGGCAACTTGAACGACCCCGCCGGCGTTGACGACATAGTCGGGTGCGTAGAGGATGCCGCGCTCATCGAGGAGCTTTTCCACGCCGGGATGTTCCAGCTGGTTGTTCGCACCACCGCAAACGATCTTGGCGTGCAACGCGGTGACGGTCGGATCGTCCAGCGCTGATCCGAGAGCGCAAGGGGCGTACACGTCGATCGGCTCGCGCACCAGCGCTGCGGTGTCCGGCGCGACGGCGACCTCTGGATGCGCAGCAGTGATCCGCTCGATCGCCTGATCATTGATATCGGCCACGATCACCTGGGCACCGTCGGCCAGCAGATGATCCACAAGCACGGTCCCGACCTTGCCGACACCAGAGATCCCCACCCGGCGCCCGGCCAGGGTGGGCGTGCCCCAGATGTGTTCGGCAGCCGCGCGCATGCCCTGGTAGACGCCGAAGGCCGTCAGGATCGAGGAGTCACCGGCGCCACCGTTCGATACCGAGCGCCCGGTGACGAACTCGGACTCCCTGGCGACAATGTCCATGTCCTTGACGTAAGTACCGACGTCACAAGCGGTGATGTAGCGGCCGCCCAGCGATTGCACGAAGCGCCCGTAAGCCCGCAGCAACACTTCTGTCTTGTCCCGAGTGGGATCACCGAGGATCACAGCTTTGCCTCCGCCGTGATCCAATCCGGCCAGCGCGTTCTTGTACGACATCGCAGCAGCTAGATGCAGCACGTCAACCAGTGCGTCCTTCTCGCTGGAGTAAGGGTGGAACCGGGTCCCGCCCAGCGCCGGCCCCAGCGCGGTGGAATGGATCGCGATGATCGCGCGCAGCCCGGAGGGCCTGTCGTGGCAGAAGACGACCTGCTCGTGGTCACCGGTTCCGAACACGTCGGTCATGTGGTGTCCCTTCCCGTTGGTAGCGCGCTGCTGTGCGCAGCGTATGCCTGCGCCGGGCGCGTCAGCACCGGACAAGGGATGGCACCATCTGCCGGGTAGCGGACGGACACTGACGCGGGGAGAGAACATGCGGGTGACCGGAGTCGGGCACGCCGGACTGTATATCGAGACTGTCGCCGGCAGCGTGCTTTGCGACCCGTGGGTGAATCCGGCTTTCTTCGGCTCGTGGTTCCCCTTTCCGGACAACAGCGACCTCGACTGGGACACCTTCGGACAAGCCGACTATCTGTACATCTCGCATCTGCATCGGGATCATTTTGATCCCGAGCTGTTGCGCCGCCATGTGCGCAAGAACACCACGGTGTTGCTGCCGGATTACCCCACCGACGAGCTGGAGCGCGCGCTGGCCGGCCTCGGGTTCCGCACCTTTCTACGCACGACATCGGGAGTCCCGGTGCACCGTGACGGGCTGCGCATCATGATCACGTCATTGACCGGACCTAGTGACGGGCCGATTGGCGACTCGGCGTTATCCCTAGATGACGGCCACACCGTGATCCTCAACCAGAACGACGCTCACCCCCTGGACATCGAGCAACTGCGGGATTTCGGTGAGGTGCACGGGTATTTCACCCAGTTCTCCGGTGCGATCTGGTGGCCGATGGTCTACGACCTGCCCGAGGGCGCGCGCCGGGAGTTCGCCCGCCGCAAGCGGGTTGGGCAAACCGACCGGGCGTTGCGTTACATCGACGCCGTAGATGCTGCACACGTGTTTCCCACCGCCGGACCACCCTGTTTCCTCGATGAGGAGCTGTTCGACTTCAACGGTCATGGCTATGACGGCGCCAGTATCTTTACCGATCAGGCGCAATTCTTGGCCGAGTTGCACTCGGCTCGCCCCGCCGTGTCAGCACATCTGCTGCTGCCGGGTAGTGTCGCTGATCTCGACGGGTCGTGCTGCGAGCTCAGCCACCGGTACACCGCTGCCGAGATCACCCGTATCTTCCAAGAGAAGACTGACTACCTGCGGGAATACCAAAACCGTGCGCAGCCTGCCCTGGCCGCCGAGCAAATGAGCCGGGCACCGGTCCCCTCGGACCTCTTGGAGCAGCTCAAGCAGTGGTGGGAACCGCTGCTCAAGCGCGCCGAGAACATCTGCACCGGAGTGGGTGGACCCGTCCGTCTCGACGTGGGCGAGCGCTCATTAGTGATCGACTTCACAGCTCGCGAAGTGCGCGAGTTTGCTGGCGAACAGTGCCGCTACCGCTTGTCGACCTCGGCGGATCTGGTGGCTACGAACCTCACCCGGCGCGAGGTGGACTGGTCAAACAGCCTGTTTTTGTCACTGCGGTTCCGGGCCAGCCGGGTCGGTCAGTACAACGAGTTCGTCTACGTGTTCTTCAAGTGCCTGTCGCCCGAGCGCATCGACTATGTCGAGAACTGGTACGACGAGCGCAATGACGACGGTGCGGACATCACCCTGGACAGCTGGCGCGTTCAACGCCGTTGCCCGCATCTGCGTGCCGATCTGGCCAAATTCGGCAGTGTGTCCGACGGCGTCCTCACCTGTGCGTTGCATGGCTGGCGTTTCGATCTGGCAACGGGTCGATGCCTCACCGCAGCGGGCCACCAGATTCGCGCCATGCCGGTCAGCGGGCCGATCAGCGGTTGCGCTGCTGCCACCACGAGCGAATGAGCACCGCGAGGAACGCGAGCAAACCCAGCAGGATCACCAGCTGTCCGGCGGTGGATGACAACCCGGTCGGGTCCTCCGGGGTAAACACCTGGTCACGATAGCTGCTTT
>Ga0213881_10000294_pt1 | contig 36850 bp, 34 predicted proteins | sample BarmaccoBMER_R08_FD_160104 | JGI IMG/M metagenome (GOLD analysis project Ga0213881, IMG submission 160104) | Barbacenia macrantha exposed rock microbial communities from rupestrian grasslands, the National Park of Serra do Cipo, Brazil - ER_R08 ...
TTCCGGATGGCCAACCGGTACACATTCGGCGCCATCTTCGGCGTCGACCTGCTGAATCCCGACAGCCGGGCACACTACCGGCAGATGATCGGTGACCTGGTGGTCAGCTACCTGACCTCCGCGAGCTAGTGCCATGGCAGAGAAGGTTCGCCGCTTTGCCCGCGGCCGGGTCCTGGCTCACGCGGCGGCGCGGTGCCAGGGCTGACGATGGCGACATCGATCGCGCGGTGCTTTCGGGCTTCGCGGTGCTTTCGGGTTTCGCGGTGCTTTTTGGGTACCCGGTGAACGTTCCGAAACAAATCGAGTCTGCGGCGTGTCGTGGCGGATGCCGATTTGTGCGGATATGGCCGTTATGTTACGGCAGCTGCGGTGGACGACGTGGAAGAAAAGGGCTTCGCGGAAGGTAGGGCGCCGGTTTCCGGCACCTTTTCTTCCCGAGGGCTCTTTTCTTCCCACTGAAGGATGGCCCATGTGTCCGCTATGTATCGAATGCATAGTTCACCCAGGCTGTTCAGCGCACTCTAGCAAAGACGACATGCCCAACATGCCGCAAACGCACGTTATTTTGGAACGCGCACCGAGTGCACAAATAGCACCGCGAAGCCCGGATCAACCACGCGAGCACGGTGGTGGCCACGGTCGCCAGATAGGGCAAACAAGACAGCCAGGGCACTAGTTCACCCGGGCAAGCTGGAGTCGTCCCGCAGCGGCATAATGGAGCTGCGCCGCCATCCGGACCGGGGTGTTGAAGGCGCCGAATCCGTCGTATCCGCCCGTGCGCTGGACGATCTCGAAGAACAGGCGTCGTCCGAGCACGGCGGTGTAGAAGTGGAAGAATTCTCCGCCGCGCGCGTCGCGGTCATACAGGACGCCGGATTGCCTCAAGCGATCAGCCAGCTCATCCGTGAGGTCGAAGCGGGCGATGAGGTCGCTGTAATAGTTGTCGGGTATCGGAAGCGTCGGTATCCCGGCGGAGCGCATGGCTTGGGCGGCGGCGAAGATGTCGCCGCATGAAAACGCGACATGCTGGTAGGTGGCCGTTTCCGCCAGCCTGCCGCCGCCCAGCAGCGGGACGTTGAGGACGAGGCGCACGCCGCCGCTCACGCTGCGCACCGCCCGGCTGCGCACCAGCCCATATGGCGAGGCGACTTCCTCGTTGGGCTGGCTGTGCATGCCGAGCAGGGATCGGTAGAAGAGCACTGCCTCGTCGAAGTAGTCGAACGGCTGGGACAGTGCGACATGGTCGACCGCGGTCAGCAGGGGCCGCCGCTGGGGTGGCTCTGGTACCGGCTCGAAGTCCCCGGCCCAGCCCGCGTGGCCGCTCGCATCGGTCTGGCAGAAGAACAGCGTGGTGCCGTCCGGCGCGGTTACCGCGGGCAGGTCGGCTTCTCCGGGCCCGACGCTGCGCGGGATCGCTGGTGCTCGCAGTGCCTGCGCTCGCTGTGCCGAGCGGACGGGGTTCCGGCTTTCCACGGCGATGGCGGACACCGCGGCGTGGCCATGGGGCTGGCCGGGGTCATCGGCCCGGGTGCGGTTCACCAGGATGCGCGCGCCAGCTTGCTGCCATAGCTGTACTGGCTTGCTCCGGTGGCGTCCGGTGCGGGCGAAACCCATACCGTGCAGGAAATATTCGGTGACTGGCTCCATCAGCCCGTCAACGGCCAGTTCGATGAACGCGTACCCGGTCAGGTCGACGGGCGCGGGAAGACCGGCGAGCGTGACCGGCCCAGGTGACAAGCCCGGCCGGAGGGCCAGCGCCTCTTCGAGGGCGAGCAGCGATCGCATGCCGTCCACGGCGGTGCGTTCCGCGTCGGCCTGGCGGAACACGTCGTTGAAGACTTCCAGTGACCATGGTCCGCTGTACCCGGATGCGAGCACGTCGGCCATGAAGCCGGTCATGTCAAAGCCGCCCTGACCGGGGAAGCACCGGTAGTGGCGGCTCCAGGCCAGCGTGTCCATGTTCAGCAGCGGCGCGTCGGCGAGCTGGAGGAAGAAGATCTTCTCCGCCGGGATCTGGCGGATCGCGGCGGGATCATGGCCGAGGGAAAGGATGTGGAAACTATCCAGGCACAGTCCGAGCCGCGGATGCGCGACCCGGTCCACCAGCTTCCATGCCCGCTCGTAGCCGCTGATGTGACGGCCCCATGCCAGCGCCTCATAGGCGATGCGGATTCCGTGCCCCGCTGCGCGCTCGGCCAGCTGCCATAGCTGATCGGCCGCGAGAGCGTCGTCATCGATGGCGGCGGCGGAGATGTTGGAGCAGACCAGCAGCATGTCGGCGCCCAGCGACGCCATCAGCTCGAACTTCCGCTCGGCGCGGCGGAGGTTGCGCTGGAAAAGGGTCTCCGGCACCGCCTCGAAGTCACGAAACGGCTGGTACAACAAGATGGCCAGGCCCAGGTCAGCGGTGCGCAGCCGGACGTCGGCCGGGGAGAGGGGGCTGGTGATCAGGTCGCCTTCGAAGATCTCGACCGCGTCGAAGCCCGCCCGGGCCGCCGCCGCGAGCTTCTCCTCCAGTGGGCCGCTCAGCGAGATCGTCGCGATCGACCTGCGCACTGGCGGCCCCGGACGGCCAGTGCCTGGCCCACCCAGATCAGGAGTCTGGAACATCAGTCCTTGCCTCTCGCGACGGATCGCTATGGACGATCTAGTTAGTTAACGAATACTTCACGCGAACTGTCAAGGTCCACTGGAAGCGCCCACCTGGTATCTATGTCCCGCGCCGGTGCCTGACCCGCCTCCCGCTCCAATGTGTCAGTGAGCCGGATGGCGACGCGCCTCGATGCACGATGACTGCGCTCCGACATGCCGCGCAGCCAGGAACGACCAGGGGTTCCGGTTTGTCCAAGGCGCTCGCTAGATCGGGAGGGACAATGGGCATCAGGGAGGATGCTGATGACCTCGGGTGATAAGGCAGCAGCGGCCGACGTCCAGTCGGGGACGGCAGGCGAGGATGCGGGAACGGGTCAGGCGGTGGTGGCGGCGTGGAACGCGCTGGGGCCGCTGATGGACCTGGTAACCCCGATGGCGCTGCGGGTCGCCGCGACACTGCGACTCGCGGACTTCATGCCCGACGACGGCGCCGGCGAAGGGGCCGCGATCGGCGACCTGGCCGAACGCGCCGGGGCTGACCCGGACGCCCTGGCCCGCATGCTACGGCACCTGGTGCAGCACGGGGTGTTCACCGAAAAGGGCCCGGGACAGTTCGCCGTCAACGAGACCGCCGCGCTGCTGCGCACCGGCCAGCCGGCTGCGCTCTGGCTGGACCTGGATGGTTTCGGGGGCCGGATGGACTTGGCGTTCACCGGCCTGGCGCACACCGTGCGCACTGGCGAGCCAGCCTGGGAGCAGGTGTTCGGTCAGCCGTTCTGGGCCTACCTGGACGCGAACCCCGCGATCAGCGCGTCCTTCGACGCGACCATGGCGGTGGATGCGGGGAACGCCGCGGTGGCGGACGGCTATGACTGGACGACGGTGCGGCATGTGGCCGACATCGGCGGCGGGACCGGGACGCTCATCGCCGAGGTGCTGCGGCGCAACCCGCACTTGCGCGGCACGCTGGCCGACCTGCCGGAAACCGCGGGCCGCGCCCGGCAGTACCTGGCCGGGCTCGGCCTGGACGGCCGGTGCGAGATCATCGGCCAGAGCTTCTTCAGCCCGCTGCCCCCCGGCGCGGACGCCTACCTGCTCAGCCGCGTCATCCACGACTGGGACGACGCCGCGGCGACCGCGATCCTGCGCCGCTGCGCCGAAGCGGCGGGCAGCACCGGCCGGGTGCTGGTGATCGAATCCACCGCCGCCGCCGGCGACCCCGCCGCGTTCGCGGAGATGAACCTGCGCATGCTCGTACTGGCTGGCGGCCGCGAGCGCACCATCGATGACTACTCAGCCCTCGCCGCCGACGCCGGCCTGCAGGTCACCGTGGTCCACGACATCACGGAACGTCACGTGATCATCGAGTGCGTCCCCATCTGACCAGCGCGGCACCGATACGACATCCCCGCGTGGACTGCCAGGTTGTCGTCCAATCGCCTCCTGCCTAGTCCTGACTGGGCCTGGCTCGGCTCGCTCGGTTCGGTAACGCTGTTCTCTGAACCGACGAGCCGAGGGGGCCCAATGCCCGGCTACCTGGTGCCGCCTGGCAGTGACGACCTGTTCGTCGAGATCCTCGGCGGTGGAGACACGCCCCACGTTGAGGCCCGCCCGTACACAGATCTGGGTGACAGCCTGAAGTACGCGGGCCTGCACCACTTCTGCATGGACGTCACCAGTGTCGATGAGACGCTCGCGGTGCTCCGCGAGCGGGGCGTCACGATCGTGGCCGAACCGTTCGTGCTGCCGGCCATCAGGCGCAAGCTTGCGTTCTTCGCCGACCCGTTCGGGAACCTGATCGAGCTTTCCGAGCTGGTCGGCTGAAACCTCTGCCCGGGCGGCGCTGCCGTCGGAACATGGCAGCGGGTGCCAGTACGCTCTCGCCATGGGCACGAACTTGCTCGGCGAGTTCCTGCGGGCGCAGCGAGCGCGGATCGCGCCTGCGGACGTCGGCTTGCCCGATCGCGGCGGACGGCGGGGTCCCCGGGCTGCGGCGCGAGGAGCTGGCAAGCCTGGCCGAAGTGTCTCCTGACTACTACCGCCGCATCGAGCAGGGGCATCAGCTCCCGTCCGATGAGGTAGCCGAAGCGCTAGCGCGCGCCCTGCGGCTTGATGGCATCGCAGCGGCGTATCTCTTCGACCTCGCCCGGTCACAGCCCGGGTCGCGCCAGTGCCGCCGTAGCCCGGTGCGCCTGCTGCATCGCCGCCAACGCCCTCGCCACCGAGCTGAACCCGTCGTTCGCGCCCGGGCTCAACACGCTGAGGCCCATGTTCCTGGAAGAGGCGGCCAAGCGCGCGACCTTCGTCAACTAGGACGAGTGCGTAGAGGACGCCGTCGCTTCCCTCCGTGCCAGGGTAGGCGGGCACCTCCGAAATCCGGGGGTCGCCTCGTACATCCGCGAGCTCGAGGCGGCGAGCCCGCGCTTCGCTGAGCTGTGGGCGCGACAGGAGGTGCGGTTCCACGCCGCTGGGTACAAGCGGCTGAGGCATCCCGTGGTCGGGCAGCTGGATTTCCGGTCCGAGAGCATGACCGTCAACGACACTGAGGGTTACATCATGACCCTGTACTACGCAGAGCCTGGCAGCGGACCAAACGGCCCTACCCGCTGGTAGCGGCCCTGGGATGCTGAAGCCGTGCGGAAGCCGAGTCGTTCATAAGGCATGATCCAGGAGGACTGGTGAAGGCAGAGCTTGGCATAGCGGAAGCAGGCGGCATGCCGGCCTGGCAGGCTAGTGGTGACGCAGCCCGCGTCGGCCGTGTCGTGGTCGGTGTCGATGACGCACCTGGCGGGGTGGCGGCGATACGGTTCGCGGTCAGCCCGGTGGATGAGGACCTGCGGACCGGGATCACGAACGCGGAGTACCGGGTCGCGTTCGAGATCGACGACATAGACCCGGCCGCCTGGGAGGGATGGAGCGTCCTCGTTCAAGGCCCCGCACACCACATCCAGGTCGGCCCCGAACGCGAATCAGCCCTGAACGCGGGTGTCGAACCCTGGCCGGAGGGCGACCGCGAACTGTTCGTCCGCATCACCCCCGCCCACATAACCGGCCGCCGTATCCTCCCCGCCAGCTGATTCGCTCCAGCACAGTTGCCGGAACTGTGCAATCCGCCGAACTCCTCGACGGTTGACAGTTTGGCGACACGCCATGTGTCAAAGAGAAACAGCTAACCTGCAGCGTGCGAAGATACCTGTGAGGAGGTGGCTGGGGTGAGCGACCCGAGGTTCGACGTTGGGGTGCTCGACATATCGGATGCTGCACGGTTTCTCGGAATAAACCGAGGCCGGTTCCAGCGCTGGGCTCGCGGGTACGCTCACGGTGGTCCACTGCTAGACGTCGTGCCTGCGCCGCAGGGACAGGCGCAGGTGACCTTCATCGCCATGGCCGAAGCGCACGTGCTGGAAGCCCTCAGCACGGCCGGCGTCCGCCCGGCCCGGATCCGGCCCGCCCTGAACCGGCTAGCGGCGGAGTTCGGTCGCGAGTATGTCCTGGCGTCTCGCAACCTCGCGACGGACGGCATCGACGTCTTGTGGGACTTCTCCCGCACCAGCGAGGGCGAGGGCCTGATGGAGGGGCATACCGGCCAGATGGTGATGCGGGAGATCGTCGAAGATTACCTGACCTACCTGACGTGGGCCGACGACGGCTACCCGAGCATGCTGGAGCTGCGGAACTGCCAGCCGTCGAAGGTGGTCCTGGATCCCTACCGCGCTTTCGGGCAGCCGTTCTTCCAGGCAAGCCGGGCACGGGTGCGTGATGTAGCGAACATGCTGAAGGCTGGCGAGGACCCGCAGGTGGTGGCCGATGAGCATGGAGTCAGCATCGAGGAAGTCCGGACCGCCGCCCGCGTCCTCCTTGGCCGCGCCGCCTGAGTTCTACGCTGACGAGAACACCGTCACTCGGTCAGTACGCAACCTGCTCACTGGGCTTGGTTATGTCCTGCATACTCCCGCGGAGCTTTATGGCAGCCGGGAAGCTGCGCTCGGCGCGCGAGATGAGGACTGGCTTGCCAGAGTCGGGCAGCATCGGTGGACCGTGCTTGGCCGCGATCTGAAAATCTACGAGCGTCCAGCGGAACTCGCAGCGTATCAGGCATCCCGGCTGCAGGTCTTCTTGCTCCCTGGCGAAGCGCGAGCGATTGAGCTCGTGGAACTCGTGGAGGTGAACCTGGCCCAGATCTGCGCCATCGCATCGACACGGCAACCAGGGACATGGCGCCTCACCCGCAGGGGTCCGCAGCTCTTCGAGCTCACCCAGAAGCGACCCAAGGCCAGGCGATGATGCCTAACCAATGTGGACAGAAAGCCGCTGGGCTTGACGATTAGGGACTTTGTTCCCTAGCCGGGGGCTTCGCTCAGCCGCATCGTCGAGGAATGAGCTACGTCTTCGACGCCATCTTCTAGGGCGATGAATGCGAGCAGGCGGTTCGTAGCTACGACCCGTGCATTTCTTGTGCCGCCTACTTCCTCTACCTGAGGGTGAGCCAGCGATGACCACCGCCATGAAGCTGGTCATAGGCGTTGGCAACCACGATCGCGGCGACGACGCGGTCGGCTTGGCGGTCGCCGAACGGATCCGCGACGCAGCACTGCCGGGCGTGGGCGTCATCCTGCTGGACGGCGACCAGCTCGCCCTGCCGGACGCCTGGGCGGACGCCGACGACGTCTATGTTGTCGACGCGGTGTGCTCGGGCAGTCCGCCGGGAACCGTGTTCCGTTTCGACGCGTCCCGCCCGCTGCCGGTCTGGTTCGGGCACCGCGGCACCCACACGTTCAGCCTGGCCGACGTCGTGGAACTCGCCCGCGCCCTTTGCGCGCTGCCCGCGCACCTGACCGGCTACGGGATCGAAGGCAACCGGTTCAACGTCGGCGCCGCCCCGTCCCCGGAAACCGGCGAGGCCATCAAGGTCGTGGCCGACCGCCTGCTCCACGAACTCAACGGACGGTGAGCGGCATATGTGTGGGAACCCTCGGCGTAATCACCGAGATCACCGGCGAGGTGGCCACGATCGATACCGGCGAAACGGCGCTCACCGCGTCGCGCGGCGCACGGCGATGATCGCCCATCCGGCGGGCGTGCGGCGGGGCCGCGGACGATCCCGTCAGAGGCGACGTGCGCCCACCGCTGGAACGCCTGCGTCGCCGCCTTGGTCTTTGGCCCGAAGACACCATCGACGGCGATCTTCGTCTGGGCCGGCGTGCCCTTGGCTGCGAGCCTGTTGAGCGTGTTCTGCCAGTCGCTGACCGCCGCGCCCCGGCTGCCCTCACGCAGCAGCGGCTGGCTGGTCGCGGCCGTCGTGACGGCCATGACCGGTTCGCCCGTTGCGGCGCGGGTCGGCGTTATCCCGGCCGTCGCGATCCCGCCTGCCATCAGCGCCGCCGCCCCGGCCGCGGTGGCCTTGGCCAGCCGGCCCCTGCTGGAACTTCCCCGTGATGTGGCGCCGATGCGCGTGCGGGCAAATATTCTCGTTTCCTGGCGAGACCTAAGCACTCTCGGCTAGGCGATCTTGGGGGTGGCCCGTTCGATGATCGGGCCGAGGTCGAGGCCGGGCGGCAGGGTGCCGAACGCGTGGCCCCAGTCGCCGCCCAGACGGGAGGCGCAGAAGGCGTCCGAGACCGCCGGGTGACCGTGCCTGACCAGCAAAGACGCCTGGAGAACCAAAGCCATCCGCTCGGCAATACGACGGGCTCGAAGCTCGATCGCGTCCTGGTCGGCGAGGCTGTCCCGTAGCTCCTTCACGGCGGCGTCCAGCCGCCTGTCCCCGCCCGCGGCCAGGTCGGCCTCGGCGAAGAACGCGTCCAGGGACGACGGCTCCCGTACAACTACTCGCAGCACGTCGAGGGCGGCCACGTTGCCCGAGCCCTCCCAGATAGACCCGAGCGGCGCCTCCCGGTACAGCCGCGGCATGCTGGACTCCTCCACGTAGCCGTTGCCGCCCAGGCACTCGAGCGCCTCGGCGGCGTGCGCGGGGGCGCGCTTGCACACCCAGTACTTCGTCGCGGCCAGGGCCAGACGGCGGAACAGCGCCTCGGCCTGGTCACCGCGGACGGCCCGGTCCGTCGCCCCGGCCAGCCGCAACGCCACCACGGTGGCGGCCTCCGACTCGATCGCGAGATCGGCGAGCACCCCGGCCATGGCCGGCTGCTCGGCCAGCACCCGGCCGAACACGGCACGGTGCGCGGCATGGTGCGCGGCCGTCACCACGCCGGCCCGCATCCCGGTCGCCGCGCCCAGCACGCAATCGAGCCTGGTCATGTTCACCATCTCGATGATCGTGCGAACCCCGCGGCCCTCTTCGCCCACGAGCCACGCCACCGCTTCGTCGTACTCGACCTCCGCGGAGGCGTTCGAGCGATTACCTAGCTTGTCCTTGAGGCGCTGCAAGCGCATGCCGTTCGTAGTTCCATCTTTTAGCACCCTCGGCAGAAGGAAGCAGGAGAGCCCAGCCGGCGCCTGCGCCAGAACGAGAAAGAGGTCGCACATCGGCGCGGAGGTGAACCACTTGTGGCCGGTCAGCCGGTAGCTGCCGTCGCCGGCCGGGACGGCGCGCGTGGTGTTGGCGCGGACATCGGAGCCGCCCTGCTTCTCGGTCATCGACATGCCGGCCAGCAGGCCGCTCTTGGTCAGCGGCGGCCGGAGGCCGGGATCGTAGTCCAGCGCGCCCAGCAGCGGCTCGTAGGTCCCGGCCAGCGACGGCTCCCGCCGTAGCGCGGGCACGATCGCATAGGTCATCGAGATCGGGCAGGTGTGACCCGCCTCGGCGCTGGCCCACACGTAGAATCCCGCCGCGCGGGCCACATGCGCGCCAGGCCGGCCGGAATGCCATGGCGCGGCGTGCAGGCCGTGCCGGACCGCGGCGCCCATCAGCTCGTGCCAGGCCGGATGAAACTCCACCTCGTCGACGCGGTGGCCGAAACGATCATGGGTGCGCAGCCGGGGCGGATACTCATTCGCCAGCCGGCCCCACTCCTGCACCTGCGCCGAGCCGGCCAGCCTGCCGAGCTCGCGGACCGCGGGCAGCGCCCACTCCCCGCCCTCACGGCGCAGCGCGTCCAGCAGCGCCGAATCCTCGGCGACGTCGAAACCGGTCAGCGGCGGCGGCTGATTGAACACCTCGTGGGTAGCAGGCATGGTCCCATCGTTACATGTAAAGGATGCGCCGCCGCGCCACGACATACAGGGCCGGGACAGCGCCCGCCACGACCAGACCCAGCGAGTACGCGTTCAGGTACCGCTTGGGCGTAGCCACCAGCAAGACAAGCGCGAACAAGTACGGCTCGATCATCGAACGGCCGTCGCCGAAGACGCTGCCCCAGATCTGGTTGGATAGCGCGCACACCATCACCACGGCGACGACGAAGGCGACCCGCTCGTGCACCGGCGCGGTGGTGACGAACAGCACCGCGAGGCCGGCCACCACGAGGATGCCGAGCGTGACGGATTCGAGCAGGGTGATGTCGTACAGGCCGAGGTGGCCGGTGTCGACGCGGGCACCGGCCTGGCGCAGCGCGTCCACCATCGCGGTGAACGGCGTCGTCAGGTTCCGATCCCAGTCGGTCACCACGGGCCAGGCGCCGCCGCGCAGCGAGAGCTTTGCCGCCAGTTGCACCGCGCCGAAGGCGAGCCCGGGTACCAGCCAGGCAAGGTCCGCTCTCGCGGGCCACCCCTTGCGGCGGACCAGGCCTGGCAGTCGCAGCACGGCGATGGCCGCGGGAGCCAGCAGGATCGTCTCCCTGGTGATGCCGCCATAGCCAAAGGCGGCGGCCGACCACAGCCAGCGGCCGTGGCGATAGGCGAGCAGGCCACCCAGCATGCAGGCTTCGGCAAGCGGTTCGGCGGTATCCCGGCCGACGCTGATGACCAGCCCGAAGAAGGCGACGAACGCCAGGCCCCACAGCGCGTGCCGCCCGGCGTCGCGTGCGAACATCGCGCCGAGCGCGGCCAGGACGGCGACGCCGACCAGGTTGATCGCCACCAGCAGCACGGGCACCCACTCGTGCTGGCCGAACGAGCCCAGCCAGGCGAGGATCGGGTAGCCGATACGGGTATACCGGTACTTCTGATCCATGGTGATGCCATAGGCAGTCCGATGCCAGTTGAACGGGTTCACCGCCAGCCGGTAGTAGAACTGCCCGTCGTAGCCCTTGGCGTTCGGATCGCCGATCACCATGCCGGAGGGCAGATAACGCCGGTTGGTGAAGGTGGTGCCGAGCAGGACGAACCGGCTGATGTTCCCCCTGGCCCAGATCTGCCAGCGGGCCAGCACGAAACCCAGCCAGGCGAGCAACGCGATCAGCCCGACGACAGGGGGCTGGTCCGTGGCCGACCGGATAAATGGCCAGCGATGCCGGCTGGCATCTAGCGCGCCGGTTGACGAAGTGAGCTGCATCCCGCAGGCCTCCCCGTAGTGCCTGTCGCTGGAATCTTAGCCGTGCGGGTTCAGCCGTGCGGGCCCATCGCGGCGACGACCATGGCCACGCTGGTCGCGACCTCGGCCAGCGCGCCGAGCACGTCGCCGGTGATGCCGCCGAGACGGCGCACCGCGTGCCGCTCCAGCGCGAAGGCGGCGGCCAGCCCGCCGGCCACGGCGAGCGGTAGCGTCCAGCCGATCCGCTGCCAGATCACCACCGCCGCGACCGCGGCGCCGAGCACGGCCACCGTCTCCAGCGAGGGGATCGCGGGGCGGACCGTGCCCGCCACCATGGCGCCCAGTCCGTCGGGCCGGGCGGCGGGCACGCCCCGCCGGCATGCCCATGTCATGGCCAGTCGCCCGGTCACCACCGCGGCGATCACCGCCGCGGCACCCCGGATCGGGCCGCCCGTCCCGCTGGATTCCGCGTGCGCCAGCGCCGCGACCTCGATGAGCACCGCCAGCACGAGCGTCACGACGCCCAGCGGCCCGATGTCGGACTTGCGCATGATGTCCAGCGCCGCGGCCGCCGGTTTGCCGCTGCCGAGGCCGTCGGCCAGATCGGCCAGCCCGTCCAGGTGCAGGCCGCGGGTGAGCAGCGCCAGCACCGCCACCGCCACCGCCGCGCCGGTCAGCGGTCCCGCGCCCAGCGGACGGTCGATGCCGGCCAGCACACCCGCGGCGATGATGCCGAGCAGCGCGCCCACGCCGGGCGCCCACGCCATCGCCTCAGCCGCCATGACGCGGTCCGGGTTCGCCGGCGGACGGCCCGGCAGCGGGATGATCGTCAGCAGGGTGACGGCCAGCCGCAGGCCCTTTCTTCTCACGGCGAACGAGCCTACCGGGGCGGCTATCAAAGACGTACTATCTCAAAAAGCGCGAGGCCGCATTTACCGGTAAGCCGCATTTAACGGGAAAAGGCCGCACTAACGGGAAACGTGGGGAAGGGCCGATGGCGGAGTGGTGGTCGATAGAGGTGTTCGACAGTTCGGAACTGCCTGCCCGGCGCTGGAAAGAAGCCCATCAGGACACCCTCACCGAGGCTGCCGTCACCCATGGCGCCACCTACTGGGAATGGCACGAGCATAAGCACGGTGTCGTGTTCGAGGTTTTGTTCGACGATGACAAGCAGTGGGAGGGATTCCGCGAACTCCCCGCGGTCCGTGCGGCACTGGACAACGTGCCGGATCCGGTGAACGGCCTGCTCATCTACCGGGGCCGCGGCGGCGGCGCGGGTTCCCGCAAACCGCGCAAGCCGAAGCCCGCCCCGAGCGCCAGCGCGATCGAGCTGCCGGAGCCGGAAGCGGAGCGCGTCATCAGGCTCGCGACAGCGGAGGGGGGTCGCGGGGGGACCCATCCCCCCGCCTAGAAGAGAGGTACTGTCCCGTCCGCCAGACTTCCAAGCTCAGGGGTGAACCACTCCGTCCGACGGTGCAGGATGGAGGCATGAGGGAAACGCGAGTCACGACCGACGGCATGCGGACCGCGATCGAGCGCAGCGGCTATTACCCGGCCTTGATTACTGACGCGGTGACAAGCGCGATAGGGCCTGAGCCGGTCACGGCCTTCGTCGTCCATCATGACGCGATCTTCGATCAGGGCATGGAGGTACGGCGGCACATGACGGTGCTGGCGCTCACCCCGACCCGGCTGGTCTTCTCGCACACCGACGAGCATCCGGCCGAGGATGAGGAATCCCGTCCGCGCGCGGAGACCAGCACAGAAGCGATCCGGTTCTCCCGGGTGGCGTCGGTGACCCTTACCCGTGTGGTGCCTGACCCGCAGTCATACGTGCCCGGCGTCAGCATGCCGTCCGAGGTCATGCTGACCATCGGCTGGAACGTCCTCTCGCACGTTGAACTGGAGCCGGCCCATTGCGGCGATGAAAGTTGCGAGGCCGACCACGGCTATATAGGGACGATCACCGCCGACGACTTCTCGCTGCGGGTGAGCGAAGCGGCGGACGGCGAGGACGCGGTCCGCCAGGTGCTCGAGTTCGCCCGGGCGCTTTCCGACGCCACCGCGTCACAACGCCATTAGACACTAGACTGAGGGCTCCCGCGCGTGATGGCGCGCTCACTGGCACGCACGAGTACGTTCACAGGCACCCACGAGTAGTAGACGAGGACCATCCCGTATGACGCCGGAGCCCAGACAACATCCGATTTTGCCGACATACGGGGGTAGCGCTCTCGCCGATCTGTCCGCTTCTGTGGGCGCTTCGCTGGGAGTTCCAGATTATCCGAACGTACTGGGTTTTGACTCAGCACGACGTGCTTGCATCCTGCTGGTCGACGGGCTGGGATGGGAACAGCTCCGGGCCAACCCGGCCGCCGCGCCGTTCCTGTCCGAGCTCGCGCTCAATTCCCGCGCGCTCACGGCCGGGTTCCCGTCGACCACGGTGACCAGCCTCGGCTCGCTGTGCACCGGAACGCCGCCCGGTCAGCACGGCATGCTCGGCTACCAGGTGGCGGTCCCGGGGGAGAACCGTCTGCTCAACGGGCTGCGCTGGGATTCGCGGGTCGATCCGCAGCGCTGGCAGCCGCAGCCCACCATTTACCAGCGCGCCGTCGACGCGGGAATCGCCGCGTTTCACGTGGCCCAGGGGTCGTTTCGCGGCTCTGGCCTGACGAACGCGCTGATGCGAGGCGCTGAGTACCTGGCGGCGGACAGCATGGGAGCGCTGGCCGCGCGGGCTTGCATGGCGCTGAACGACAACCCCCGGGCCCTGGTGGTCGTGTACCACGCGGACCTCGACGGGGTCGGGCACGTGTTCGGCGCGGGTTCGGACGCATGGCGCAAGCAGCTCGCGCACGTCAACAAGCTGGCTGAGCATCTGGCGGGCGACCTCCCCGCGGGCGCGTCCCTGTACGTGACCGGCGATCACGGCATGGTGGACATCGGCGCCGAGGACCGGATCGACCTCGATTTCGAGCCGGCGCTGCGGGAGGGCGTCGCGCTGCTTGGCGGCGAGCCGCGCGCCCGGCACGTGTACGCCCGGCCCGGGGCCGCCGCTGAGGTGCTCGCCGCGTGGCGCGAGGTGCTGGGCGACCGCGCGTGGGTATTGTCGCGCGACGAAGCGATCAAGGAAGGCTGGTTCGGGCCGGTGGACGCCGGTATGACGGAGCGCATCGGCGACGTCGTCGCGGCCGCGGCGGGGAACACGGCCCTGGTCGCGACCAGGACCGAACCGCGCGAGTCAGCCCTGTTCGGCATGCACGGCTCGCTCACCCCGTCCGAGCAGCTCATCCCGGGCCTGGTGTTCACCGCGATATGAACGCCCTGCTGGTCGATCCCGGCACGCTTTCCGTGTCGCTGGGTGGCGACGCTCCACCGGTCGTGCTCGACGTGCGCTGGCGGCTCGGCGGCCCGCCGGGCATCGACAGCTATCGATCAGGTCACCTGCCCGGCGCGGTGTTCGTGGATCTGGATCGCGATCTGTCCGGGCCGGCGGGTCCGGGCGGACGGCACCCGATGCCTTCGGCTTCGGCGTTCCAGGCGGCGATGCGGAGCGCCGGGGTCCGGGACGGGTATCCGGTCGTGGTGTATGACGACGGCGACTCCGTTCCCGCCGCCCGGGCGTGGTGGCTGCTGCGGTACTTCGGTCACGATGACGTCCGCGTGCTGGACGGCGGCTACCGGGCGTGGACCGGCGCCGGCCTCGCGGTCGCGGCGGCGGACCCGGTGGTTGTTCCGGGCGACTCTGCTGGCTCGCGGGGGGACGACCCCCCGTACCCCCCGTTTGTTGCACGGCCGGGCGGCATGCCGGTCGTGGACGCATCCGGCGCGGCTGCGCTGGCCCGCGACGGCGTGCTCATCGACGTGCGGACCCCGGAGCGGTACCGCGGCCAGCACGAACCCGTGGATCCGGTGGCCGGCCACATCCCCCGTGCCGTCAACATCCCCATCGCCGAGACGGGCAACGCGGACGGCACGTTCAAGGAACCGGCCGACCTGGCCAAGCTGTTCGGCGCCGTCTCTGTCGACGCTTCGTCGCCGGGCGCCGCGGCCGGAGGCCCAGGCAACTTCGGCGCGGTCGGCGCCTACTGCGGCTCCGGCGTCACCGCGGCCCGTGGCGTCCTCGCCCTGGCCTTGGCCGATGTCCCCGCCGCGCTCTACGTAGGTTCCTGGTCCAACTGGATCACCGACCCCTCCCGTCCCGTCGCGCCTTAGCCCCGCCCGCCCCCGCGGATGAATGTGGCAGCGACCCGGTTATAACCGGGTCGCTGCCACATTCATCCGGGCGCGGTCACACCAGCGGGGGAGCGAGGTCGTAACGCGTGGTGCGGAGGAGCCAGGTGAGGCTGCCGACCGCTATCGCGAGCGTCGCGGGCTGCCAGCCCGCGGCCGCCACGCTGGCCCAGCTCACCGCGCCCGCGATGAGAACCCGCAACGCCAGTATCGCCGGCCGCCCACGGCGCACCCGCCACAGCAGCCGTGCTTTCGCCGCCGGTTTGACAGCAGCCACAGCAGACCCGTCAGGCACAACTCCCGCAGGAACTCCAAGCAAGTCCGCGTAGGCCTCGCCGCGCCCGTACCCGGTCCGCAGCAGCGCGTAAGCGGCCGCCGCGGCGGCGAACCGCGACGCGTCACCGCCGTCCGGCCGGTCCGGATGCGTGACCGCGGCGATGCGCCGCCAGGCTGCCCGGACGTCGTCGTCGGTCAGGTCCGCCCGGGCCTGCAGGCCCAGCGCCTCGAACGGATTGTCACCTGTCACATACGTAACGTTATAGTTCTTTCGTGCGGGTGAACACCAGGAGACGAGACGGTGACGATCGCTTGACCGTTCAAATTGTGCTCTCGACAATAACATCGCTGGTGGGGACGCTGATCACGTGAGCAACGATGTAGTGCTGGCCCTGGTGGTCATCACGGCTCTGGGGTTCGATTTCACCAACGGTTTCCACGACACGGGCAACGCCATGGCGACCTCGATCGCCACCGGCGCGTTGCCGCCCAGGATCGCGGTCGCGCTATCCGGACTTCTCAACCTGGTCGGTGCGTTCCTGTCGCTGGCGGTGGCGGCGACGATCGCCAGCGGCCTGGTGAACACCAAGCTGGTGACGCTGACCGTGGTGGCGGCCGGCCTGGCGGGCGGGATCATCTGGAACCTGCTCACCTGGCTGTTCGGGATTCCGTCAAGCTCGTCACACGCGCTCATCGGCGGCGTGATCGGCTCGACGATAGCCGCGGCGGGGGGCCACGCGATCAAGTGGCACGGCCTGACCTCCAAGGTGATCCTCCCGGCCATCCTGTCGCCCATCATCGCCGCGCTGGTGGCCGCGGCCGGCACCTGGCTGCTGTACCAGATCAGCCGGAGCCTCACCGACGGCGCCAGGAAGCACGGCTTCCGCATCGGGCAGATCGGGTCGGCCTGCATGGTGTCCCTGGCCCACGGCACGAACGACGCGCAGAAGACGATGGGCGTCATCACCCTGGCCCTGATCGCCAACGGCACCTTGCATTCGGGGGCCAACGCGCCGTTCTGGGTGATCCTCACCTGCGCGGTGGCCATCAGCCTCGGCACTTACATCGGCGGCTGGCGGGTGATCCGCACGCTGGGCAAGGGCCTGGTGGAGATCGAGTCGCCGCAGGGGATGGCGGCCGAGTCTTCGTCGGCCGCGATCATCCTGCTGTCCAGCAGCTTCGGCTACTCGCTGTCCACCACGCACGTCGCCACCGGCTCGATCATCGGCACCGGGCTGGGTAAGAAGGGCGCGGAGGTGCGCTGGAACGTGGCCGGGCGGATGGCCACCGCGTGGGTGTTCACCCTTCCCTCCGCGGCACTGGTCGGCGCCGCCGCGTACGGGATCGCGGACGGCATCGGCGGCACCGCTGGCGTGGTGATCGACCTGCTCATCCTGCTCGTGATCGTGGCGGCCATCTACTGGCGGTCCCGCGCCAGCAAGGTGGACCACAACAACGTGAACGCCGAGTGGACCGGAACGGTCGCTCCGGCCGAACCTGAGCCGGCCGCGGTCTGAGGGACGGGAAACAGAGATGTCCTGGATCAACTACTCCGCACTGTGGAAGATCGTGGTCTTCGGCCTGCTCGCGGGGGCCGGGCTGCCCGCGATCTTCGCAGGCGGCCTGTTCGCCCTGTCCAAGGGGCCCCGGGTCCGGACCGCGGGCGCCGATTCCGACGCCCTGGTCGGCGGCAGCGTCGCGGGCATGATCATCGGCGCGATCTGCTTCCTCATCGTCCTGGCCGCGATCGGCTGGGGTATCTATGAGGTGTACCAGATCGGTCATCCGGCGCCGACGCCCGCGCCGAAGAAATGATCGCCGCACCGAGAGAGGCCTGAGACCATGGCGCTGCCACCTGTCTTGAGCGCGATCATCGGCTGGCTACGGGCCGGTTATCCCGAAGGCGTTCCCGACGTCGACTACATACCGCTGTTCGCGCTGCTCGGCAGCCAGCTCACCAATGCCGAGGTCACCGCGATCGCCGGGGAACTGGAGAACGAGAGCAAGCCGGAGTCCGCGGAGGCGATCCGTGCCGCCATCACCGCCGTCACCGACAACGCCCACCCCAGCGATTCCGACATCGCGCGGGTCAGAGCGCGGCTGGCGGCTGGCGGCTGGCCGCTCGCCAGGCCCGAGCACCCCGGCTAACCGCGCCGGCCCGAACGCCTCGTCCAGCACCGCGCTGACGTCCGGCAGCGGAACCGGCGCGCTCACCGCCGGCGGCACCTGTTCGCGCGCGGGTGCTCCCGCGGCCGGCAACCCCGGCTGGGCGGCGATGAGCCGCTTCACCTGGACGTATGTCACGCCGCCCCGGTAGATATAAGCGGCCTGCCCGACCTCGAGCTGCCGCACCAGGTCCGGATCCACCACCGGCGTGGCGCGCACCCGGGACGAGCCCGAGTCGTCCCACCGGGTGCCGCCGGCCAGCGACCGGGCCGTGTCGAGCAGCCGCCGCGACCCGGCCAGCGCCGATACCGGCTCCGGCCGCGGCGTGCGCAGCAGCCAGATCCCGCCCTCGGCGGTCGTCGCGATCCGCTGCCGTTCGTCCTCGCCGGCGGCCAGTCCCTCCCACGACTGGGCGGTGACCTGCACCGCGAGCCCCAGCGATCGGGCCCGCTCATAGAGCTGCCAGACGGGCAGCCGCCGCGACACGGCGCTGAATTCGTCCACGGCGAGCAGGATCTCCCGCCCGGGACCGTCGGTGGCGAAGCCGGCCAGCATGTCGACCAGCGCTCGTGCCTGTGCTTCCGCGACCGCGGTCTCCGCCGTCCCTTCGACCACGCAGTACCACGCATCGGCGTCCGCGAACCCGCCCGGGCCGTCGAAGCCGGTGCCGAGCCGCCGCCACAACGTGCGGAAACGCAACGCCGCATCATCGATAAGACCTTTTTTCGACGAACGTACGGTGGCTAGACGATCCGGAACCCCCGCGTACGCGCGAGCCAGCCAGTCGGCGTCCAGGCGGGCCAGGAAATCGGCCGAGCCGGACGGCGGCCCGCACGGCGCGCTCACCGCGAGCGACACGATCGCCTCGAGCACGTCGTGGTAGTAGGCGGCCGCGCCGGCGCCGTGCTCGATGAGGTCGAGGAGCGTGGTGATGAGCCGCCCGGCCGGCAGATCCCACAGCGACAGGCAGGCCTCGTCCGGCCACACCGCGGTCGACCGGGCGCCGGCGTCGCGCATGACCCGCCGCATCCGGTCCGCGACCTTGCGGGAGCTCGCGCCGCCCTTGCAGTCGATGACGACCAGCAGCGGATGGGCGTGCCGGCGGACGCCGCCGGCCATGAACCCCGCCCACAGGCGAAGCAGCAGGGTGGTCTTGCCGGTGCCGGTGGTGCCGATGACCACCTGGTGCGAACGAAGCCTGGAGTAGGGAATGGACGCGATGGGGCGGCTTGGATGACGGACGGTGCGGATGGTGGCTCCTGTCACCACAGACCCGTTCGTCGAAATCAGAGGGAGCGCACCGGGAGCTGAGATGCGGGCCTTGGCGGTGCGGACCTGCCGACGCCATTGCCGCAGGTCGAAGGCGACAGGGGCGGCCGGGGTGCGGCCGCCGGCGCCGGTCTCCATGGCGAAGATCCGGTGTGCCCAGGCCAGCCCGCCGGCCGCCAGCCCCAGCGGGATCGCCACGGGTGCGATCGTGACGGCGGCCGTGGCCAGGTGCCCGGGATCAGCCGGCGCCTGCGTGACGAACCGCCACATGCTCCGCCACGCGCGATATGGCGCCGCGGTGACGCGCAGCCACGCGGGGCCGCCGGCCATGCCCGGCGGCAGGCCCCCCAGGCCGGCCGCGATCGCGCCCAGCCACGCCGCGACCATCGGTACCGACCAGGCCGCCGCGGCATAGAGCCGCCGCGGCGGCCACCCGGTAAGCCACCCGGCCGCCATGGCCGCCACCGCGATGAGCGTCACCGGCGTCAAGGCCACCGCGATCGCGGCGATTCCCAGCGCGCGGAGGGACTTCAGTAGCCAGCGGCGCTGAACTGGCCTGGGCCTCCGGCCAGGGCGGCCGTTCACTTGTCTTCCGGGAACCGTGCGCCGGCCGGGAGGTCGCGGACCTCGACGCGGGCGGCCAGCGGGCCCAGTTCCGCCCGCGCCCGGGTGACCGTGGGCCGGGCGGCGGGGGAGCAGAGGTAGACGGCGCGGGCGTGCCGCGGCGGACGGCCGGGCACGACGGCGTCCGCCGCGGGGCAGCCGTAGTCGCCGGTGCGGGAAAGGAGTTCATTCATGATCGCGGCGGTGCGCGTGACGGTCTTGCGGGTGAGTTCGGCTTCGATGGCCCAGCATTCCCCGGCCCAGCCCACACCGGCTTCGTCCGGCCAGTGCACCTCGCCGTCGGGCAGGTGGTCGCGCAGGCCCGGGCGGCAGCCGGTACGCATCCGGCGCTCGCCGCGCCAGTACGCTCTGGCCTGCTGGTAGGTTCTGGTGGCCGCCAGGGCCAGCCGGACCGACGTCACCGCCCTGATGTGCGCGAGCCTGGACAGCGCGGGCGGCACCGCGGTGTACCGCAGGCCGCAGGCGGCCAGCCCCTGGCGGGTGACCCAGACCCACGGCGGCCCCGGGCCGAGCCGGGCCGACTCGGCGTAACCCAGTTCCCGCCAGCGGGAAGCTATCGCTCGTGCGCGTTCTCTGGGGACGTCGAGCAGCCCCGCGAGCTGATCAAGCTGCACACCGTACATCTCCGCGACGAACACCAGGCTCTGGATGTCGCGTTCGGTGAGTGTCCGCGCACGTTCTGTCATAACCCGACCACTCTACGCGCCGCCGAGCAGCCCTCGGTTGGCCTCGCCACCCAAGCAGCCCCACGGATTCGACATGTCACCCGGTACGACTCACATGTCACCCGCTACGACCAAAACCCCGTCCGAAATATACGGAATGCCCAGCAGTAACGGGTGACAAGTGTGGTTTGGGTTAGGTCAGTGGGCGGGACCAGGTCTGGTCTACCAGTTCGGTGCCGAAGCTGTGGCTGGGCGATTCGCTGTCCAGGGTGAAGCCGGCCCGCTTGTACAGGCGCAGCGCGTCGGCCTGCACGTCATGTGTCCACAGGACGATCCTGGCGTAGCCCGCGTTCCTGGCGAACCGGAGCACCTCGTCGACGAGCCTGCGGCCGATGCCCAGGCCCCGGGCCCAGGGTTCCACCAGCAGCATGCGCAGCCGGGCCGTGGTCTCGTCCTCGTCGTTGTCGCGCACGCAGAAGACGCAGCCGGCTCGCTGTCCGTCCACCTCGGCGATCCAGGCCGCCTCCTTCCGGGGATCGGAGTTGGTGACGTAGTCCGCGACCAGCCGGGCGACGAGCGCCTCGAACGTCTGATCCCAGCCGAACTCCTCGGCGTACATCGCCCCGTGACGCTGGACCACCCACCCCATGTCTCCGGGCTGAGGTGCCCGGAGCATGTACGCGCGCGGCGCCGGGGACTCGCTGAGCACCTCGGTGATCGCGCGCATGGCATCGAGCAGCCGACGGCGGTCCTCGTCGCGCAGGGGGCTGAGCATACCGGCGGTCTGACTCGCGGAACGGGCGTCGAGGCCCGCGATGATCTCCCGGCCCGTTCCGGTCAGGCGGATCACCTGGCGCCGCCCGTCGGCGGCGGAGCGTTCTTTCGTGACGACGCCGTCCGCCTCGAACCGGGCCAGGATGCGGCTCAGGTAGCCGGCGTCGATGTCGACCACCCGGCGCAGGTCCGCCACCTCAGTGGCGTCATCCCCTGCCCGATCGCACTGGGCCAGCTCGAAGAGGATGCGGGCCTCGGTGAGCGAGTACGGCGTCTCCAGATACTTGCCGCGCAGCAAGCCGATGACGTTCGTATAGAACCGGTTGAACTCCCGCACCTGAGCCACTGCCTCGCCCGATACCGCCTCGCCCGATACTGCCTCGCCCGATACCGCCTGACCCGCGACAGTCATGCAAGCCTCCCGTGAATGTTGACTAAGGCAAGCTTATACCTGCTTTAGACAAGCATACGAGCGCCTTCATGGTGGGGCGTCAACGTCCTGCCTCTCGCTAGGGGATAGTTGGCGCAACGTACCCCTCAGGTGGGGATGGTTGGCGCAACGTACCCCTAAGCTTCCGCGCCAATGCTCGGCGAGCGGTATAGAAGAGGTTCTCGTGCTGGTGGCAGTGTTACGCCAGATGTCGTTCCCTCCCGTGTACTATAGTCGACCGTAGTCGATAGTTTGGAGGCAAGCGATGTTAACGGGAATTGGTGCGTGGCTGCGGAAGCAGCGGGAGGCGCGGGGCTGGGCGCGGCGGGAGATGGCTATCCGGCTCACCCAGGCCGCCCAGGCGATCGGCGACACGACGGTGCCGGGCATAGAGCATCTCTGTACCTATATTCGCAGGTGGGAGTCGAGCCGCCACGACCTGACCGAGCGGTACAAGATTTATTACTGCACGGCTTTTGGCATCTCGCTGGACGAGTGGGGTTCCGCGTTGCCCCCGCCGCCGCCCAAGGTGAAGGCGGAGGCTCGATCGTCGGCGCGATCGTCCGCGAAGAGCGGTGCCGAGCCGGATCTAGCCGCATCGATGGCGGCCGCCTACCGTGGGATGTACGGGTCCGATATGGGCCGTTTCTCGGTTGAGCGAGTGATCCTGATGGCAGCACACGACGGCAGCGACCGCACCGATCAGTATGAGAACGGAATCGCTGGTGTCACCTTCGAACAGTTGCGGGCGGACATCGTGCGGCTGTCGAGCCTGGTCGACACGGGTGAGCCGCTCGCGGCGTTCCTGGAGATCCACCGGGTTCGTGATCGGATCTACCGGTTGCTGGACCGCCGGCTGTGGCCGCAGGATCAGACCGGCCTCCATTTCCTGCTCGGCTGCATCTGCGGGCTGATGGGTGTTGCCGCCACCAACCTCGGTTATCCGGACGCGGCCGAAGAACTGCACCGTACCGGGTTGGCGTCGGCGACCTCGATTGACCACCGGCCGCTGATGGCCCGGTTGCGCTGTGAGCTTTCTACCATCGCGTACCTTCGCGGCAGGTTCGCCGAGAGCCGGAATCAGGCGCTTGGCGGACTCGAGTACCTCTCAACGGGGCCGGGAGGGGCACATCTGCATACCAATCATGCGCGTGCCGCGGCCCGGCTGGGCGATGTGGACGTTGCCCGTGAAGCCGTCCGTAGCTCTCACGAGGCCCGCGACCGCGACCCCGACTACGCAGACGACTTGCAGGAGATCGGCGGCGAATATGCCATCTCTAGAGCTACGCATCAAGGCAAGGTCGGTGCCGTGCTCGCCGATATTCCAAGCGCCGAACGCGAGGCGGCGGAAGAACTGGAACGCGCGATCGGCTTCTATGACGAAGGCCCGGGTGAGCGCGAGGTGCACTGGTTCGCCGGTAAGCCGCTGGCCAGCATCAATCTGGCCGTGGTGCGACTCCGCTCCGGAGCGCTGGATGGTGCCGCGGCAGCACTCGAACCAGCGCTCTCCCTTCCGGTCGCACAGCGGATCAGCGACGTGACCGTCAGGCTGGCCGCGGTGCGCGATGAACTGGCCGCGCCCATATACCGGGGTTCGGCGCAGGCCCGGGACATGGGGGAGCAGGTCGAGGAATTCGGCCGCGAGGCCGTCGTCGCCGGGCTGCACAGCCTTCCCGGTGGGCCGGGCTGACCTGCCGCGGAGCAGGGTTAACCGGTGATATGGTCCGGTCGTGGCCATCGAGGTGCGCACCGAGCAGGCCTCCTCAGTAGCCATGCCTATGGTGCTCGGCCGGCGCCCCCGTGCGGTCGGCCGAGCGCTGCGCCATGACTTGCTTCTCTCATGCTGCGCGTGTCCCCCGCGCTTTCGTCACGATCCGTCAGCAAGCGTCCTGTTGTCATGGGCCCGGAGTCACGCGGCCCGCCGGAGGAAACGTGATGGTCCGCGGGACGGGTGTCCCGTCAGGCACGGGACTGGTGTCCCAGTCCCGCGTCTCGTGCCTGGACGATGGCCTGGGCCCGGTCGGCTACCTGCAGCTTGGTCAAGATGTTGGACACGTGATTGCGGACTGTTTTCTGGCTCAGGCCCAGCCGGGCGGCGATCGCCGGGTTGGCGAGGCCTTGTGCGACCAGCTCCAGCACCTCGCGTTCGCGGTCTGTGAGCTGCGGGAAGGTCGGTGGCGGAGCGAGAGTGGCGGTGAAGTAGCTGATCATTCGCTCGGCCAGATGTGCACCGAAGATGATCTCGCCGTTGACGGCGGCATGGACAGCGCGCCGGATCTGTTCCCGGTCGGCGCCCTTGAGCAGGTAGCCGCGGGCACCGGCCCGCAGCGCCGAGAAGATCGAGTCGTCATCGTCGAACATGGTCAGCACCACGACCGCGATATGCGGGCTGTCGGCGACGATGCGCCGGGTGGCCTCGACGCCATTGAGCTCCGGCATGCCCAGGTCCATGACAACCACATCGGGCTGGGTTTCGCGGGCGAGCTCGACGGCTTCGGTCCCCGTGGCAGCCGCGCCGGCAAGCTCGGTATCGTGCCCATCACTGAGCATGGCGGCCAGGCCATCGCGGAACAGCGGATGGTCGTCGGCGATCAGGACGCGGATCGGCTCTGCTTGCTGGCGCGGCGTCATCACTGCCCCGGAACGGGCAGGCGGGCCATGACCCGGGTCCCGCTCGGCGAGCCGGGCTCGATCACCAGAGTCCCGCCGAGTTCGGCGGCCCGCTCGCGCATTGACGCGATACCAACCCCGGCCCGCCAGCCCTCCGGCATGCCGGTGCCGTCGTCACACACCTCCACGACCGTGCCGTGGTCCGGCTGGATGCGCGCCAAGCAGCGGGTGGCGTGCGCGTGCCGCGCGACGTTCGTCAGCGCCTCAATCGCGATCCGGTAGCACGCCACCTCGACCGCCGCTGGCAGGTCGGTCAGGCCGCCGGCGGGGACGTCCAAGGTGACGGCAAGCCCCGGTGCGGCCGACCGCAGCCGGGTGATCTCCTCCCGCAGGGATCCGGCCAGCCCGAGTTCGTCGAGCGCGGGCGGCCGCAGTCCGTACACGATCCGGCGGACATCTTGCACCGCCCGTTGCGTCTCGGTCTTGAGCCTGCCGAGCAGCTCCTGGAGGTCCGGCTGCGCCGGTGCCAGGGCGAGGGCTGTGTCCAGGCCCAGCGTCAGGCCGGCCAGCGTCGGCCCGAGCCCGTCGTGCAGGTCGCGGCGCAGCCGCCGCCGCTCTTCCTCCCGGGTGGCGGCCAGGCCTGCCCGCGAGGCCTCCAGTGCCTGGCGCAGCGCCACTGCGTGGGCGGCCGGGCCAGCGTGCCGGGCCAGGTCGGTCAGCAGCCGCTCGTCATCGGTCGCGAGCTGCTCACCGGGCGCGCGTGTGCCGACCAGCAGCCGCCCGACGGACTCCTGCTGGGAGATCAGCGGGAAGGTGACCATCTGCGGCGGCGGCTCGCCGTAGGAGGCCGCGGGTATCCATCCGTCCCCGACTCGCAGCTCGACGGCGACGTACGGCAGCCGCAGGCTGTCCGCGACGGTCCTGGCCACCGAGTCCAGTGCCGATCCGGTATCGGCCGCATCCTCAACCCGGCGGCCGAGCCTGACCAGCGCATCGTAAGGCGCACCGCGATCACCGTAGAACAGCCGGTCCACCCGGCGCTGCACTCTGCCGCGCAGCGGGAGCAGCACCATGGCGGCGGTAACCGTGGCCAGGACCTGCACCGCCAGGCTGCTCTCCGCCCCGAACAGCCCGCGGGCCGTCCCCACCACCGCCAGGTACACGGCGGCTACGGTGGCGGTCAATGACCCGTACAGCACCGCCCGGTTGAGCAGGACGTCGATCTCATACAGCCGGTAACGCAGTACCGCCACGCCGATCGCCACCGGCATCAAACCGCCGGCCAGCGACCCCAACGCCAACGTCAGCGCCATTTCCCGGCCCGGCGCGGTCAGGGTAAAGATGTCAGTGACCCAGGACGCCGCACTCAGCGGAAGCGTCGCGATGTACCACTTCATCTGCAGCCGTTCCACCCGGCCGGCCCGCTTCCACCGTACGACGATGGTCGCGAACGCCGCCGTCGCGGCGAATGCGTAACATGCGAAAGCCAGTATGTCCAGCGCCGTGAACAGCGGCACGGCTGAGTAAACAGCGTGCGGGTTTGGCAAGTCAGGGAAGAAATCGCCCACCGGCCGCGGGAGGAAAGCGTTGCCCGCCAGCTCGAGCGGGGTGAATGCCAGTGCCGCCCACAGCGCGGGGCGCCATCGGCGCGACAGCAGCCTTCCCTCCGGGAAAACCATCATCAGCATCAGGCCAAGGCTCAAGGCAGGAGCATCCGCCCAGGTAGTCGCCCAGAGCATCTCGGCCGCGAACGGCAGCGAGCCAGGAAAGTGAACGACTGCGAACCGCACATACGCGAAAGGCATGACGGCAATCGCGGAAGCCAGGCCGATCATGCAGAACAGCGGCCCCATCGGATGACCGGGCCGCCGCGCCAGCAGCAGACAGCCCATCCCCACGAAACCCGCGATATTCGGCAGATAAATTATGGACACGTCATGCCCGAGAACCGCCAGGATCGCGATTAGCAGGGCCAGGACGCTCGCCGCCCCGGCAGCACCCCACGCCAACCGGGCAGATGCCAGCCATTCAGTCGGCTTCGGACGTACAGACCGCCCCTGGATAGTCACGTCCACCGTACTAAGATCCATCTCTTCAGTCCCGCTGTCACGGGACGCTTGTCCCGCGCCTGGCAGGACCTTCCACCGTCATCGGCAGCGCAACCGGGCCCGGATCAGCGTGGCGGGGGTGGTACCACCGCCGTTCGTGGTAAATGAGGGTTTTAGAATGCTGCATATGCGGATGCGGACGCTCGGCGGGACCGGCATCAAGGTTAGCTCATACTGCCTCGGCGCGATGATGTTCGGCGCGTGGGGAAATCCCGATCACGAGGAGAGCGTCCGGATCATCCACGCCGCGCTGGACGGCGGAATCAACTTCATCGACACCGCGGACGTGTACTCGGCGGGGGAGTCGGAGGAGATCGTCGGCAAGGCCTTGCGCGGGCGGCGGGACCACGTCGTGCTGGCCACCAAGGCGAACCTCCCCATGGGTGACGACCCGAACATGCGCGGCAACTCGCGCCGGTGGATCGTCCACGAGGTGGAGAACAGCCTTCGCCGCCTCCAGACCGACTACATCGACCTGTACCAGATGCACCGGCCGGACCCGGACACCGACATCGAGGAGACCCTGTCCGCGCTGTCCGACCTGGTGCGCAGCGGGAAGGTGCGGGCGATCGGGTCATCCACGTTCCCGGCCGAGCAGATCGTCGAGGGGCAGTGGGTGGCGGAACGCCGTGGCTTCGTGCGGTTCCGTGCCGAGCAGCCGCCGTACTCGATATTCGTCCGCGGCATCGAGGCGGCGGTCCTGCCCACCTGCCAGAGGTACGGCATGGGCGTCATCGCGTGGAGCCCGCTGGCGGGCGGATGGCTGACCGGCAAGTTCCGGCAGGACACCGGCGTGGACATGAGCAGCCAGCGTGCCCAGCGGCTGCCGCAGCGGTTCGACCCTTCGCTGCCCGGAAACGCGGCCAAGCTGGCGGCGGTCGAGGAACTGGTCAAGATCGCGGCGGACGCCGGCGTGTCGCTGACGCACCTGGCGCTCGCGTTCGTCGTCGCGCATCCGGGCGTGACCTCGGCGATCATCGGGCCCCGGACCATGGATCAGCTCACCGACCTGCTGGCCGGCGCCTCGGTGGAACTGAGCGATGAGGTGCTGGACCGGATCGACCAGATCGTCCCGCCGGGCGTGACGCTGAACTGGCCGGCCGACGCGGGCTGGCAGTCGCCCGCGCTGACCGATCCGTTGGCCTGTCGCCGTCCGGCTTCTGACCGCTCTGCCGCCTAGCCGCGGGGGTGCGGGGGGACGGCTCCCCCCGCTTCAAATTAGGCGTTGCTGGAGGATGGCTTGCTCGGCTGGGCGAAACGCGTGCGCTCGGTCGCGCCGAATACGGCTGCGTAGAACTCAGGGGCCTTCGCGGCGCCGTGGACGGTGAGGCAGGGCGCCGCTCGTTACGACAACCGCCTAGCTCGTCTCAGCTCGTTTTGCGTTTGGCCTTGGCGATCTCCTCAAACGCGGAAACCAGCCAGGGTTCGACGCGTTCTTTGGTTATGCCCAGCGTGTCCAGGGCCTTGGCGCCGACACAGTGCGGGTCGTCGAGCACGCCAAGCAGTAGATGCTCGGTGCCGATGTAGTTGTGACCGAAGTTCAGGGCTTCCCGCACGGCCGACTCCAGCAGGTTCTTGGCCCGTACCGTGAATTCGATCTTGCCTGACACGGGCTCCTCGACCCTGGCCGGCTCCAGGGTGGACAGAAGCGTCTCGCGAGCGGTGTCCCGCGTGACGCCGAGGGCCTCGATGGCTCTCGCCGCCAGCGCTTCGGGCTCGTGGAGCAGGCCGAGGGCGATGTGCTCAGTGCCGATGTAGTCATGCAGGTGCTCGCGTGCCTCCTCCTGCGCGGACGTGATCACGTGCTTGGCGCGGTCGGTGAATCGGCTGAACGGGTGCTTACTGAAGGCGTTGGTCATAGCGGTGTGCCAGTCGGGTGCCTTGGACACGAAGCGCTTCTGCGCGGCCTGCTTGGTTACGCCCATGGACCTTCCGATCTCGGTCCAGGACGCGCCCGCTCTACGGGCCTGGTCGACGAAATGCCCGATCAGGTGATCGGCAACTTCGCCGAGTCGTTCCGATATCTGCACGGCCGCCGACACGTGGTCGAGCGGGGTGCCGTCCTGGCTCTTCACGTAGCCGATCAACTCGTCGAGCCGGACCGGCGTTTGCTCTATTGAGTGCTCCATGCGTCAACCATAGATTGACGGTCGTTGGGTAGTCAACCCTAGGTTGACGATCTCGCGGATACTTTGGGGGTATGTTGCGCCAACCATCCCCACCCGAGGGGGACGTTGCGCCAACCATCCCCTAAGCATCTGCCGCGGACACTTTCCAAGCGCCTTAAGTGACGATCTTGAGCGCGGCCCATAGCGCCAGCGCGGCCAGGACTAGCCCGGCCGGCACCGTGAGCACCCCTAGCCAGGTGAATTCCCGCAGGCCAGGACTGGTCCCATGGCGATTCAGGATGCGGCGCCATAGCAGGGTTGCCAGCGACCCGGTGTAGGTCAGGTTCGGTCCGATGTTGACGCCGAGCAGCACCGCGAGGACGGCGCCTGTGCCCGATGGCGCGGCCAGCGGCAGCAGCACCAGGACGGCGGGCAGGTTGTTGCAGATGTTGGCGAGCGCGGCGGCCAGCGCGGCTGTGGCGAGCAGGGCCGGGAGCGAGGTGCCGCCCGGCAGGAGCGGCGTAAGGGCCCGGCCGAGTCCGTGACCGGTTACCGCCTTGACCACGATTCCAAGGCACAGCACGAACGCCAGGAACGGCACGTCCGCGGACCTGACCAGTCCCACCGGTGTGACGAGGCCCCGGCCCAGCGCGCGGACCGCCAGCACCGCGGCGCCGGCGAACGCGGCCCAGGCCGGGCTCACTCCCGCCGCGGAGGCGGCCACGAAACCGGCCAGGGTGAGGACGACCACGGTGAGCGTGAACATCGGCATGCCGGGCCGCTCCGTGTCGTGGTCACCGACGTTCTGGTCGGTAGTTTCGTTGGCGGCCAGGTCGGTCGCGAAGAACCGGCGGAACACCATGTATTCGGTGCCGATCGCGGTCAGCCAGGGCAGCGCCATGAGCGCGGCGAAGCGCTGGAAGCTGAGCCCGCTGGCGGCGAAGGCCAGCAGGTTGGTCAGGTTGGACACCGGCAGCAGCAGCGACGCGGAGTTGGCCAGGTGGGTGCAGGCATAGACATGTGGCTTGGCCCGGACGCCGAGCCGCGCCGCGGTGGCGAACACTACCGGAGTGAGCAGAACGACGGTGGCGTCAAGACTGAGCACCGCCGTCGTCACCGAGGCGACTATGAACACCTGCGTGAGCAGCCGACGAGGCCGGCCCCCCGACCTCCGCGCCATCCAGGCGCCACACGCCCGGAACAGTCCGTCGTCGTCGCACAGTTGCGCGAGCACGAGGATGGCCGCGAGGAAACCGATCACCGGTGCGAGTTGCCTGGCCTGCGTGCCCGCCGCCCCGGGGGAGAGCGCTCCGGTGCCGACAACCAGTGCCGCGGCCGGTATCGCCGCGATGGCCTCCGGCCAGCCACGTGGCCGGATCACCGCCCAGGCCAGGACGGCAACCAGGGTTGCCAGGGATACCGTCTCGGCGACGGCAGTGTTCAGGTCCAGCTCTCCTCATACTCGAAGGCTCGAAGGCTCGAATGTGAACCTTTAAATTACCCGGGCGGCCCACTTCTGACCTGAGCGGGGGCAGGGTTGCCGGCCGGAGCGGACCCGGTCTGCCGCAGCGAACCGATGACCCACGCACCGGTGAACACAGCTGGCCCGACGACACCGGTCACCGCTCCCGCGAACAGCCTGGTCATGTCGCTGGCCCTGATGACGCGGGCATGGTCATGCCTGCGGCGCACCGGTCTTGAGCGCTATCCGGCCGCTCGCGAAAAGGTACGGCGTGCCGTCGTCGAGCTGGCCGAAGCTGACCGGAGTCCACGGTTCCTCATCACTGGACCGGCATACGAAGTTGATGCCCGTTGAGTCGGCCGGGTACAGGAATACGTCCTCGGGCTGCGGGCCGACGAGGGCGCTCAGCTGGCCGATGGTGGTGACCGTGGCCCGCGGCAGCCCGTCGGCGACCGTCACGTCATACCGTCGCGCCGTGCGCTCGTAGCGGCCCGCGTGCCGCCCGGCATCGAGCCGGTCGGCCATGTCGCGCTGCGCGGCCTGGTCGCCAGGCAGGACCGCCGGTTGCGGACCGGCAGGCATCGTGATTCCCGCGACCTCGCGGAACGCTTCGGCGAACAGCGCCTCGTACAGGGCTTGCGCCTCGGAAGCGTTGGTCAGCAGGCAGACGGCCAGGCGTGGCTCGGGGGCGATGCGCAGGTACGCGGACTGGCCGATGGTGCCGCCGTCGTGGCCTATGACCGTCAGCCCGTTCCAGTCGCTGATCCGCCAGCCGAGGCCGATCGCCGTGCTTTCCGAGAAGTACGGGATGCGTGTTCGCGGCTGTCGCATGGCCGACGTCGAATCGTGGCTGAGCAGCCGCTTGCCTTCTGGTGTGATGCCGCCATCGAGGTGCAGCCGGGCAAATGCCAGCAGATCATGCGCGCTCGTGGTGATAAGACCAGCGGGCCCGACGGACCGCGGCAGCCCCCAGGTCTGGGCCGGGTCGCCATGGTAGTGTCCGACGGCCGCCCGGTGCAGGATCGCCTCCTCGGGCAGCGTCACCGTCTTATTCAGGCCGAGCGGGCCGACGAGCAGGTCCCGCAGCGATTCGTGCCACGGTCGGCCATCTAGCTCCTCGATCACGCGGCCGGCCAGCACGTAGCCGCTGTTGCAATAGGAGTAGGCCGCGCCGACCGGAAACGCCGACGGGGCATTGGCCAGTTCGTCGACATATCGCTTTATGCAGTCGTCGCCGCGTCCGGTGTCGGTGAAGATGTCCCCGTCGAGTCCGCTGGTGTGCGTGAGCAGGTGCCGGGTGGTGAGCGCGCGACCGAGGTCGGCGACTCCGATGCGCGCCTCGGGCAGCACGTCGACGATCGTCGAATCCAGCGTGAGCCGACGCTCCTCGATCAGCTGCATGATCATCGTGGCCGTCCACACCTTGGTGATCGACCCGATCTGGAACAGCGAGTCGGTGGTGACCTCCACGCCGGTGGCGGTGTTCAGCACGCCACACGAGGCAAGGATCTCCTCGCCGTCGGCCCAGATGCCGAGCACCGCGCCGGGCACGCCCGATCGTTCGGCGAGTTCGTGTAGCCGGATCGTCCACGAAGAGACGTTTGTCATACCTGGGACGCTAACCCATGCCTTCCCGGCCCCGGCGATTCATCGGGATTGACGATGAATTTCGGGGCGGGAAAGCTGTTCGCGTGAGCGGGGATCAAGTGCGGGCGGAACGGTTCGCCGAGCTCTTCCGGGCCGTCTACCTGACGTTTCATCGCCGGGACCGGCCGCGGAGCCAGCTACCCGGCGCGTCAAGGGCGGTGCTGGAGCACCTGGCGCTGGCGGGCCCGCTCACCATCGGCGAAGCCGCGGCGCACATGCACAGGGCCCAGTCGGTGGTCAGCGAGATCGTGACCCATCTCGAACGCGATGGGTTGCTGGAACGGGAAAGCGATCCGGCGGACCGGCGCCGGACGCTCATCTGGCTGACCGAGGACGGTCACGAAGCCCTGCGCCGCGACCGCGACGTGCTCGGCGTCGATCTGCTCGCCCGGGCCATGGCCCGGCTGCCGCGAGGTCAGGCCGACGCGCTCAACGACGCCATGCGCGCTTTGATCGATTGCGCCCGCCCCGATGACGGACCGCGACTCTGCTCTGATGGCGGGCCGCGACTCCGCCCCGATGACGGACAACCACACGAAGGAGAGTGTCATGACGACCAAGACAAGCTGTGAGAGTTGCGGCATGCCGATCGAGAGCGGCCGCTACTGCTCCTATTGCACCGACGAGAGCGGCGCGCTCCAGTCGTTCGAGGAGCGTTTCGCCCGGATGGCCGCGTGGCAGGAACGTCGCGATCCGAACGCGACCAAGCAGGACATCGAGCGGCAAGTGCTCGAGTACATGGCCACCATGCCGGCCTGGCACGACCACCCCCGCCTTCAGGGACGCTGAACAAAGGGGTCGGCGGAAGCCCCCGGCCTATGGCGTGCTTGAGGAACCGTTCTGCGTGCCGCCCGCACTGTAGTGAATGTGCCATTGCGCACACTCCGCTGTAGGCAATGGCACATGGGTGCGGCTCATCCAGAGTGGGCAACATGCCGGTGGTGCCATCGGTGCCGCTCAAACCGATCAGTAGCGCTATTAGAGCGTGCCCGATGGTGCCATCGGTGCCGCTGGCCAGGGAGCAGCACGAATTCAGCGGGTAAAGTTCCGTGCAGCATGAGACTTCCGCGCTGTTGGAGGCGAAGGGCGGGCGCCGCATGGAGGGAGGGCCTAGATCCAGCCGGGGCGCGGCGCAGACCCGCGGCGCAGACCCGCGGCGCAGACCCTGCGGCGCAGACCCTGCGGCGCAGAGCCTTCAGCTTTCTGGCAGCCCTTCCCGGCCTAGCATCCAGTCTAGTGTCTATGTACGATAGACGACATGACGCTGGATACCGGGCTTCTCGATCAGGCGAAAGCGGCCGAGGCTCGGGTCATCGATGCCGAGCGCGACGCGGATGTGGCCCGTGCGGAATTCCATCGCGCCGTGCGCCGCCTGCAACTAGCTGGCGGTTCACTGCGCGAGATAGCCGACGCGCTTGGCCTGAGCCATCAGCGCGTGCATCAGATCGTCGAGGGCGCCGGCGGCAGCCGCCCCTGGCGGGTCAGGGTCAGAGTGCCGAAAGACCGCCGCCAGCGGCGCGGTATAGGCGGGGACATGCTCCGTTGTTCATTTTGCGGTAAGAGCCAGCCGGAGACCAAGAAGCTCATCGCCGGTCCTGGCGTTTACATCTGTGACGGCTGCGTCGATCTCGCCGACCGGGTGATAGCTGACGGTGAACCTTCCGCCACGCCGCTGTCCTCGATCACGGTCATCGGTGATGACCCCGCCGCCCCGAAATGCAGTTTCTGTGGTAAGCGCCGCGACCAGGTGACGGGAATGGCCGCGGCAGAGGAAGTCAGCATCTGCACCGAGTGCCTCTCGCTGTGTCAGGAGATCATCGCCGAGGAGCTGGACGCAGCTGGCGAGGAGCCGGCCACATAAGCAACCCCCATGAAGCTGTGGCCCAGCCTCTTGAACGTTCACCCATCTGTTCCGACATAATGTGCGAAGGCGAAGGTCAACGAGCCCAATGACGGGAGACACGGCATGAGCATCCTGGGCACACGGGTGATCCGGACGGAGGATCCGCGGCTGCTGACCGCGGGTGGCGTCTACGTCGATGATCTACGGGCTCCCGAGCTGACCCATGCCGCTCGCCTCACCTTCGTGCGCAGCCCTGTGGGTCACGCACGCATTACCGGTATCGACAAATCGGAAGCTCTGGCCGAACCGGGCGTGGTCGCGGTGCTGACCGCCGCCGACATGGATGACCTGCCTCCGCCGCCCCCGTTCGACCCGGACAATCCCGGGGGCGAGGGCGGCCCGATTCCGATGGGCGGCCCATGGCAGGAGCCGCTGCTGGCCTTCGACACAGTCCGGTTCGTCGGCGAGCCGGTCGCGGTCGTGATCACCGACGGCCGTTACCAGGGCGAAGACGCGGCCGACCTGGTCAGCGTGGACTACGAGCCGCTGCCCGCGGTCGTCGGCCCGCTCGCCGCGCTCAGGAACGAATCGCTACTGTTCCCGGCGGCCGGCACGAACATAGCGCTTGATCAGGACCGCGACGCCTTCGACGATGCTCCGTTCGGCGCGTGCGAGGTGGTCGTCGAGCAGGACGTCGTCAACCAGCGCGTGGCCTGCATGCCCCTGGAATCCAGGGCTACCGCCGCCGCCTTCAGCCAAGAGAGCAAGCTGACCGTCTGGCACAGCTCACAGAACGCTCAGCTCTGCCGGCTGATCCTGTCCGGCGCACTGGGCATGTCGCCGGATCAGATCCGCGTCGTCGTCCCCGACGTCGGTGGCGGGTTCGGGGCGAAGGTCGGCATCGACCGGGACGCGATCATCGTCGCCTGGGCCGCCAGGAAGACCGGCCGGGCGCTCCGCTGGGCGGAGACGCGCAGCGAGAACCTGGTCGGCATGACCCAGGGCCGCGCCCAGCACCACCACATCAAGATCGGCGGCAACCGGGACGGCAAGATCCTGGCCTACCGCCTCGACATCATCCAGGACACCGGCGCGTACCCGCGGGCCGCCGGCTTCCTGCCCGGCCTGACCTGCCTGATGGCGCCCGGTGTGTACGACATTCCGACGGTCCAGGCGGGTTTCCGGCTCGTGGTGACGAACGCGACGCCGATCCACGCCTACCGCGGCGCCGGCCGGCCCGAGGCGACCGCCGCCGTCGAGCGCGCCGTCGACCTGTTCGCGAGCGCCATCGGGATGGACCCCGCGGAGGTCCGCCGCCGCAACGTCGTCACCCCGGACAAGTTCCCGTTCGCGACCAAGACCGGCGCACTGTACGACTCCGGCCGCTACGAGGAGGCGCTGGACAAGGTGCTCGCGGCCGCCGGCTACCCGGATCTCAGGAAGGAGCAGCGGCGGCGCCGGGAGAGCGGCGACACCCAGCAGCTCGGCATCGGCCTCTCCACCTATGTGGAGATCACCGCGGCCGACGCGGGCGCCGGGGAGAACGCGAAGCTCGAGGTGCACGACAGCGGCAGGGCCACCGTCTACACCGGCAGTTCGGCGCACGGCCAGGGCCACCACACCGCCTGGGCCATGCTGGTCCAGGAGGAACTCGGGATCCCGATGGACCAGGTCACGGTCATCCACGGCGATACCGACCTGATCCCCAACGGGGTCGGAACCTACGCCTCCCGCAGCCTCCAGCTCGGCGGGTCGGCCGTGCACAAGGCCGCGATCGAGGTGAAGGAGGAGGCCCGCCGCCAGGCAGCGGAGATGCTCGAAGCGGCCGAAGCCGACATAACCCTGGACACCGAGAGCGGCCGCTGGCAGGTTCGCGGCGACCCTGATACCGCGCTGACCTGGGCTCAGGTGGCGGGGCACACGCCGGACCGCATGCTGATGGCCGACGTCAGGTTCGCCGGGGACCGACCCACCTTCCCGTTCGGCGCCCATGTCGCGGTCGTGGAGGTGGACACCGATACCGGGAAGGTCGCACTGAAACGGCACGTGACCGTCGATGACGCCGGCCCGGTGCTGAACCCGGTCCTCGCCGAGGGGCAGCGGCATGGCGGTATCGCGCAGGGCGCCGCCCAGGCGCTGCTTGAAGAGGTGCTCTACGACGCGGACGCGAACCCGCTGACCAGCACGCTGGCCGACTACGCCGCGATAACCGCGACCGAGTTGCCCAGCTTCGAGCTGGTCGGCAGCGAGACGCCGACGGACCTCAACCCGCTCGGGGTGAAGGGCATCGGCGAGGCGGGCACCATAGGCGCCACTCCCGCGATACAGAACGCGGTGGTCGACGCCGTCGCCCATCTCGGCGTCCGCCACATCGACATGCCGGCCACGCCGGAGCGCGTGTGGGCAGCCATTCAGGAAGGCAGGGGACAGTGAAAGTCGACCTCAGGGTTAATGGCAAGGACATCACCCACGACGTCGAGGACCGCACCCTGCTGGTGCACTTCCTGCGCGATGTGGCGGAGCTGACCGCGACGAACGTCGGCTGCGACACCACCTCCTGCGGGGCCTGCACCGTCCTGCTGGACGGCGAGTCGGTGAAGTCGTGCACGATCCTCGCCGCCCAGGCCAGCGGCCACGAAGTCACCACGCTGGAGGGCCTGTCAGACGGACCCGGGATGCACCCGGTGCAGCAGGCCTTCCACGAGCAGCATGGCCTCCAGTGCGGCTTCTGCACGCCGGGCATGGTGATGGCGATCGTCTCACTGCTCAAGGAGAACCCGCATCCGACCGAGGAACAGGTGCGGACGGGCCTTGAAGGCAACCTGTGCCGGTGCACCGGCTACCACAACATCGTTCGCGCGGCGCTAGCCGCGGCCGAAGCTTCTGGAGTATCCCAGTGATCCCGGCATCGTTTACCTACCGTCGCGCCGGCTCCGCCGACGAGGCGCTGGACCTGGCCGCCGAACACGGCGACGACGCGAAGTTCCTGGCCGGCGGCCATTCCCTTCTGCCGCTGATGAAGCTGCGCCTGGCCGCCCCCGAGGTGCTGATCGACCTCGCCGGCCTGCGTGACCTGTCATACGTTTCCGACCGGGGCGACCACGTCGCGATCGGCGCCCTGACCCGGCACCACGATGTCGAGCATTCGGACCTGCTCATCAGGGAGATCCCGCTGCTGGCCCACGCGGCCGGCGAGGTCGGCGACCCGCAGATCAGGCACCGCGGCACGATCGGCGGATCGGTCGCGCACGGTGATCCCGCCTCGGACCTGCCCGGAGTGCTGCTGGCGCTGGACGCGACGTTCGTCGCGCGCGGTAGCGACGGGTCGCGTGAGATACCGGCCTCCGAGTTCTTCGAGTCGCTGTTCGAGACCGCGCTGCGGCCCGGTGAGCTGCTCACCGAGATCCGCGTGCCCAAGCCGTCGGCCACGGGATGGTCTTTCCAGAAGTTCACCCAGCGGGCGATCGACTGGGCCATCGTCGGCGTCGCCGTGCAAGGCGGCAACGTGGCCCTGATCAACATGGGCGCCACCCCGCTGCGTGCCACCGGCGTCGAGCAGGCGCTGGCCTCCGGCGCCAGCCCCGCCGACGCCGCCGCCCACGCGGCCGAAGGCACCAGCGCTCCCGCCGACATCCGGGCCAGCACCGCATACCGCGAACACCTGGCGCGAAT
>Ga0213881_10000295_pt1 | contig 36406 bp, 38 predicted proteins | sample BarmaccoBMER_R08_FD_160104 | JGI IMG/M metagenome (GOLD analysis project Ga0213881, IMG submission 160104) | Barbacenia macrantha exposed rock microbial communities from rupestrian grasslands, the National Park of Serra do Cipo, Brazil - ER_R08 ...
GCCGCAACGCACCCAGCAAGTCCGACTTGATCGTGTTGGTCGAACGCCTCTACGGAGCGGACGAGACGACGCTCGCCGCGCTCGAAGAGCTACGCGAGGAGGCCAGCAAGCGCGGATGGTGGTCCACCTACAGATTGCCGAAGCATCTGGCTGGTTACGTCGGCTTGGAGGCCGACGCTGCCTCGCTGCGCTGCCTGGACATCGAGATGATCCCCGGACTGCTGCAGACCGAGGGGTACATGCGCCGGCTTTACGCCCTGCGCACCGCACCGCCCGCCAAGGAGATCGATCGGCTCGTGAGGGCGCGGCTGCAACGCCAGGGCAGGCTTTCCGGACCGGATGCACTCCAGCTGAGCTCCGTGGTGTCCGAGGGTGCCCTGGTGCGATGCGCGCGGGATAGGGCGGTAGCGGGCGCTCAACTGGCCCAGCTGCTCGAACGGGCCAGATGGCCGAATGTCGAGCTGAGGGTGCTGCCGTTTGACCGGGGGCTGCATGTCGGCACCGGGCCATTCACCCTGCTTGCCTTTCCTGATCAACTGCTGGCTGATGCGGCCTACCAGGAGTACGCGGTCGGCGGCCACATCATCGACGATCCCTCGGTAGTCGCCCGGCTGGCTAGGCTGTTTGACGAGCTGCGCGGCCAGTCTCTCGATGCCGACGAGAGCCTGGCCATGATCGCGCAGCTCGCCAACCACAGACGCGAGTAACTGCTAGGAGGGGCATCGATGAGGGATGACCTGTCTCCCGCCGTATGGCGGAAGTCTACCTTCACCAATGACACGGGCGCCTGTGTTGAGGTCGCCGACCTCGACAGCGGCCGCTGGGCCGTGCGGGACTCCAAGAACCCGACCGGCCCGGTCCTGACCTTCACCGCGGCGCAGTGGGCCGTGTTCACCGCCAGCGTCCGCGCCGGCCTGTTCGACTGATCGAAACACCTGGGCGGCCCCTGCTCGCTGGTATCGGCAGGGGCCGTCCGGTTCTCCGACCTCTCACTGGGTCTCTGGCCCTTGACAGCAGCCCCACACCGGTCGGGCTGGTGGATCAGCTGGTCGCGGGCACGTCGGGGTGGTCCGATCCTCAGCCATCGCTGTTCCCCCGTCACGTGGGCCCCCAGTTCCCTGGATAACCTGGGAGCCAGGCAGCGGGACCGGCATATCGACGGCGCACTATCCACAGCGCCCACTCGACAGGGAGCATTAGATGGGCATCGAGGACCCCGACGGGGACGTGGCCGAGCAACGGCTCCCGCTTATCGATCTCGACGAGGACGACGAGGGGTTGCCGGAGCACACGCAGCCGCCCCTTGACGTCGACCCTGCCGATTTCGCCGACCAGCACCGTGGTGTCCCCGTCGATGAGGACAACCCATCCAGCTGGTGAGGACAGCTGACGTGACCTCACACGGAGCCGAGTGAGCGCGCGCCGGTAACGCGCTGTGTGTTCACTGACGCCGCGGCAGGCATATGCAGCGGTTCGGGTGACGAGCGTGGCCTCCTGATGGGGACACCAGCTACTTCAGGCTCGGGAACTAACTGAGGATGGGAGACGACTACGCCTTCGATGAGGTCGTGTGCCGGAGGCCGGTCGGATGCGGGACAAGGTGGAGATCATGCGCACGGTGCGACCAGGCGACCGCGACTGAGGATGTGAGTGCGGTGGCGGGCGCGGAGTGGGTGCGGTGGGTGTTTACGGCGATGTTCGCCACACTGACCCTCTTTTATGTGGTTCGGCTCATCACTGCTGGCCGGGACGCCTCGACAGGGGGCGGCACCGCTGACCGGAGCATGGATGTCTCGCGCGGTGTGATGAGTCTCGGCATGGTCGCCATGTTGATGCCTTGGGTTGATCCACTGCCCCGATTGTCCTGGCAGGTGCTCTTCGGCCTGGCCGCCGGGCACATCGCCGTCCGGCTGATCCGACGAAGGATCCGATCAGCCCCGTTACCAGGGCCTGACCTTGGCGGACGCCACGAACTGCACCTCGTGATCGGGGGTCTGGCAATGGTGTACATGCTGGCGGCGGTGCCAGCAGGACATGCCATGACCGGCAGCATGGACAGCTCCGAGGGCATGGACATGGCCGGGATGGGCTCCACTGGCCTGGCGCTGCCCGTGCTGACCTGGGCATTTATCGCGTATTTCTTGGTGTTTGTGGTGCAGTTGGGTGCGCGGCTGGCCGTGCCCGTGAACACCCTGGAGGGGCGCTCGACTGGTCCGCTACCTGGCGCTGCCCTGGGCGGTGGACCGCGCAGCATAATCATTTCTCCCCACCTGCTTGGTTCCTCAGAGGTCGTCATGGCCATCGGGATGAGCTACATGCTCATGACGATGCTGTGACGGCCGTCGAGTGCGCGCCACACGGGGGTGCCGCGCTTACCTCATGGAGTGTGTCGTCATGTTAAAGATCAGTAGGCGGCTGGGGCACCGAGGGGGGCACCGGGTTGCCGCGATCAGCGCCGTCTGCGTCTTGGCGCTGTTCACCCTGACCGGCGTCGCATCGGCGCACGTCACCGCGAATCCCGATACTGCCCAGCAAGGCAGCTATACCAAAGTGTCCTTCCGGGTTCCTAACGAGCGGGACAACGCGTCCACCACCCGGCTGGAAGTAGATCTCCCCACCGATCACCCGATCGCGTCGGTCGAGACCCGTGCCGTCCCCGGTTGGACGTCGACCGTGCAGAAGACCACGCTAGCCAAACCGATCACCACCGATGACGGTCAGGTCACCGAGGCCGTTTCGAAGATCACCTGGACGGGCGGCAAAATTCCGCCTGGAATGTTTGAGGACTTCGACGTGTCGATGGGACCGTTGCCGACCGACACCAGTGAACTGGTGTTCAAGGCACTACAGACCTACGACAACGGCGAAGTGGTGCGCTGGATCGACACGGCCCCGCCGGGTGCCCCCGAGCCGGACCACCCCGCGCCGGTGCTCAAGCTGACACCGGCCGACGCCACCCCGACATCCGCAGCAGCGGTGACCACAACCGGCGGCGCAGCGTCCTCCACGGGGGCCTGGGGCGTGGCGCTCGGTATCGTGGGAATCGTGCTGGGGGTTATCGGGATCGTCTTCGCACTGCTGAACCGGCGTAGCGCGGCTACTGGCTGAGCATGCCAGGAGGTTGCCTGCGGGCATGCGCAGTGACAGCGATCTGCGCGGTGCTCGGGATGCTCATCGGCACCGGCTCCGCCTCCGCTCACGCAGTGCTGATTTCTACCGATCCCGGGCAGGGTGCGGTGGTTGCCACCATGCCCGCCACGGTGTCGCTGACGTTCGGCGAACCGGTGCTGGTGGCAACCGATGGGGTCCGGGTCTTCGGGCCGGACGGCACCGAGGTGGACGACGGCCATGCCGCGCACCTCGGCCGTTCCTCCACCGTGGGGGTTAGCCTGCGCAACAGTCACAGTCAACCCCGTGCGCGCCAGGGCACCTACACCGTCTCCTGGCGGGTGATCTCGGCCGACTCGCACCCGGTGGCGGGTGCGTTCACTTTCTCGGTGGATCACCCCTCGGCGAGCCGAGCACCGGTGCACGCGCAGCCCAACGGTAGCGCAGGCGTCGGCGTGAGCTACGCCATCGTCCGGGCCGCGGCGTTCGCGTCCTACGCGTTGCTGGTGGGGTCGATCGGATTCGTGCTGCTCTGCTGGCCCGGCGCAATTGCCCGGCGCGACGTCCGCCGCGTCATGCTGGTTGGCTGGGCCGGCCTGTTGGCGACGAGCATGGCGACTCTGCTCCTGCAAGGACCCTACGGCAACGGGCTGGGTCTCGATCGACTCCTCGACTCCGCGATCGTCTCAGAGACCCTGAACAGCCGGTTGGGTGTGGCGTTGATGGCCCGCCTGGCGCTGCTGGCCCTGGCGGGTGGTTACTTCGTGCTGTTGTGCGCCTGGCTGGGGCATCTCCGGCGGCGGGGCCGGGTGTGGTGTGGTGCACTCGGCGCGGCGTTAGCCCTCGGCCTGGCTTCGACCTGGGCCGCGGCGGACCACGCCGCGGTGGGAGCCCAACCAGCACTGGCATTACCGGTCGACGTCATCCATCTGCTGGCAATGGGCCTGTGGCTCGGTGGCCTGGGAACGCTCGTGGTCGTCTTGCGAACAGCGGATACCTCGAACGTCGAGGTGCCAACCGTCCCCGAGCGCGCCGTGTACCGGTTCTCCTCGCTCGCAACCGGCGCAATCGTGATTCTCATCGGCACCGGCAGCTACCAGGCGTGGCGCCAGCTCGGCAGCTGGGCCGCGTTCGGGTCTACCGACTACGGCCGGCTACTGCTGGTCAAGCTCGGGGCTTTCATGATCATGCTCAGCGTTGCCGGTTTATCCCACAGGTGGGTCACCCAGCATCGGCGAGCACTTGTCGGTGTCGGCGCCGCGACACGATCGTCGACCGTCCGACCAACCCTGGGTGCAACCACCCTGGATGCGACCACCCTGGGTGCAAGGGTGCTGCGTCGAAGCGTGCTGGGGGAAGCCGCGCTCGGTGCTCTCGTGCTCGGCGTCACCGCGATGCTGGTCAACGCCGAACCCGCTCGAACCGCGACCGCCGCGCCGCCAGGACCGGCGCACCACGTCATCAGCTACGACACCGGAGGGCCGAGCGGGCGGGGACAGCTCGTCGTGGCCGTCGATCCGGCCGTCACCGGGCCAAACACGATCCGCGTCACCGTCGACGATCCTCGCGGAGCTCCGCATGACGTGGCCGAACTGCACACCACCCTGACGCTCACCGCGCGTCAGCTCGGTCCATTTCCGATCACCCTCCAGCACACTGCGCCGGGAAAGTACGTCACCAGCGGAGTCCAGCTTCCGTATCGCGGAACCTGGCAACTGAGGGTGACGGTGCGCACCTCCGACATCGACGAGACCACCGTGGCCGCCCCAATCGACGTCAGGTGAAACGTCAGCGCTGTGGCAGCGCCCGGAAGGTATCCACTAGCCGGTTCACCGGCGGAAGCACGACTTTCGGGTCTGAGCCGGCTTCGGTGAACACCGCGATGCCATAGTTGGTGGGGTCATTCTCGACGGTGATCGCCAGGAAACGGATCCGAGCGTTCTGGGCGTTGTTTCCGATCCCGCCGTAGATCAGGGCCGACCGGGGACCCACCTGCTGGGCTTGCGGCGGAATCACCTGGACGTTGTGGTAGTTGCCGGCGACCTCCTGGAAGAACAGGGTGCCGGCCACCGGCAGCGGTCCGGCACGGCCGACACCCAGAGTGATCACAGTTTTCTGATCGGGGCTGACTACTGTGGTGGTGCGCCCCTCCTGGGTGGTCGACCAGCCCGGAGGAGCCTCGAAGCGGTACTTCCCAGCGGTGTTGAGCACCTGGTGGGTATTGACCGCGCCGCTGCCGCTGCCGCTGCTCACCCAGGTGATCACTCCGAATACACCAGCCAGCAGCAACGCCACGACACCGATGAGGGAGGGGATCGGTCGGCTTCGCAGCCGAGAGATCAAGGTATTCATGAGGGCGCCGATCGTAGCGGGGATAGTGGGCAGACAGGCCAGCGGGGGCCGACGAAATTGATCGCCGGCCCCCGCTGAATGAGTACTCGCGAACTGCGGTGCACTCAGATGCTGTGCTTACCAATCCGGCGGCGGGTGGCCGCCACCGTCAGTGCACCCAACCCGGTGAGCAGGAATCCACCGGCGAGCAGCGGGGCGACATCAGCGCCGGTCTGGGCCAGTTGCGGACCCTGACCCTGATTCTCCCCGTTGCCTTGCTCTTCACCGTTGTTGCCTTGCTCTTCACCGGGGCCGTGCTCTTCCCTCTTGCCGTGCTCGTGGCCCTCGGTTTCGTGCGCAAGGGTCTCAGCCTGGCCGAGCACCAGCAGCAGGGTGCGGTTCAGCACGTCGAGGCGTAGGGCCTCCTGCGCGCTGCCAGCGCCCTTCGGGTTGTGGAAGATGACCGACTTACCCTGGTTGAGGAACAGGCAGAGCAGCGCCGAGTCACCGCAATCTTTGGGGATGGCCAAAGCGAAGGGCTCGTCGAGCAGGTAGGAGGACTTGCCATTGCTGTCGATCCCCACCAGGAACGAGTGACGGTCGGTCTCCGGCTTGTCCGACTTGGACTTGGAGTCGGAGTGCAGCACCTGGAGGCCAAGACCCTCACACGGCGTGTTCAGCTTCTCCCGCTTGCCAAGGCAGAGGTTCAGCAGTTCGTTGGCGGAGTCGGCCTTGGTGTGGCCGTGTTCCTTGTCCCGTTCGGCAATGCCGAAGCCCTCAGCGAGACCCAACGACAGGATGCCGTTGCACTCATAGGAGGCGGTGGCGTCCTTGTCGTGACCGCCCAGGCACAGCGCCGCGAGGCCACCGCGGGCAGCGGCGAGCGAGGAGTCGTGGTCCTCGGTGGCCACCGCGTTGTGGTAGAGCAGGCTCAAGCAGAGCACGCCACCACTGACATTGCAGAGCTTGAGGGCATCTCCGTTGTCACCCTCGCGGCTCTTGCTGTCCGAGGATGCGCTGGAGCCGATGATCCGGCTGCCACCCAGGCCGAGCACCGTCGAGTCGGAGTGTGCTTTTCCATTGTCCTCGATGGTGGCGTCGTACTTGGTGATGTCGAGCAGCTGCGACTTGAGCAGATCGAGGTCCAAGACAGCACCAGAGGCGTGGTCGGGGGGCTTGGGGTCCCTGATCTGCCTGCTGTCCGGTGAGTCGTCGTGGTGCTCATCGCCGTCGTGGTGTTCATCCCCGTCATGCGCCCCGGTCAGGCTCGGATTCGGGTTCGGATTCGGGTTCAGACCACCGACGAGACCGCCGAGATTGCTCGGGTCAATACCCCCCCCGGGCTCGGTGATGACCGGTGTCGCTGGCACAACAGAGCCTTTAGGGTGGCCTTTAGGGGGTGCCACCGGATCACCGGGAGGCACCGCTGGACCGCCAGGGGTGCCCGCGACCTGCTGCGCGGAGTGAACCACCTGCGCCGAGGCAGCACCCGGCAGCAAAACCATCGCGGCTGCCGTCCCGGCGGCCAAGAGAGCCAGGCGGCGGTGCCTCCTGGGTGTGCGTGACGTCATGTTCCGGTGTTCCTCCTCATTCGAGATCTCTTCCCGCGAGAGGGCGGTACGGCCTTACCCCGTGGTGGCCGTGGATCCCTCGTACCTGGCGATAGACGCTCCGACTGCACCGGCGGTGACCGATCTTCGGGCATCCAGGTACCGGCTCAACGACGTGGGAGTCGGCGCAGATACGACCACCGTCCCGACTATTCCCCGAATGGTGGCCTACCCCCCCGATCAGGTGAACTGCTCATTTGCACGGAACGTGAAATAGATGTCCAAGCTGGCAGTATTGCCGCCCAGATGAGGAGATGTGGGTGGCAGATGTTGCGCTAAGTAGTAGACCAACTGTGACGGGCGGGAGTCGGCGGCGCCCGGGAGAAATGGTCACAACCCCCGGCGAGCGCGCCATTCCAGTCGTGGTTGACTGCGGCCGACATGTCACCAGCACGCTGCCGCAGGGCGGTCATCGCCACGGTCGGCCGCAAAACGATCATCGGCACCGTCACGGGCGGTGTGCTCGCCCTTCTGGCTAGCGCGTGTGGCGATCTGCCTGCCGCCCCGACCCCGGTCGAGTCGTCTCCTGCCCGGCCGGCAACTGTGGCGCCTCCGGCAGTACCGCCGCCTGCGCCGCAACCGGCGGCCGATGGGCCATGCCGCTACCTGTCAGCAGCGGCCGTACAGACCGCCAACGGGCAGCGGGTGACCGCGGTGCGGGTCTCCGAGACAGACCCAGGCCGGCCACCGGCCTGTTTCTTCCTCGCTGGCAACGGCACCGTGCAGCTGCGGACCTGGATCGTGGTGGCCACGCCGGAGGTGGCGCGAGCAACCGTTGACGCCGCTGCCCCGGTAGCCACCTCCGACCTGGCCGAGCTTCCCGGCGGGTGGTCGGGCGGCTCGCAGCCCACCGCCGACGGAGCGGTGTTCGCGGTCTCCCGCCGGGGTACCGCCGTCGTGATCACGACTAATCAACGGCAGACGATCAGCGCCCGCCAGATTGCCGCGCAGGTGATCGCCGCTCTGGGTCTGTAAGCCACTCTGGCTCTGTAAGCCACTCTGGTCTGTGAGCCACTGCCTCGTGTCCGCAACCAAACCTGCGTGATGGCAGGATGGGTCTGGTGACTGAGCTCGCGACAAATAAGACGCAGGTCATCCTGCACACCAGCGAGGGCGACATTCGGCTCACCCTCTTCCCGACCCACGCCCCGAAGACCGTGGCGAACTTCGTGGGCCTCGCCGAGGGCAGCAAGGACTACTCCCAACGTAACGCCAAGGGGGAGCTATCCGGGCCGTTCTATGACGGCTCCCTGTTCCACCGGGTGATCAAGGGTTTCATGATCCAGGGTGGTGACCCGACCGGCACCGGACGAGGTGGGCCTGGTTACCGCTTCGCCGACGAGACGCATCCTGAGTTGCAGTTCAACCGGCCTTACCTGCTGGCAATGGCCAACTCAGGGCCGAACACCAACGGCTCTCAGTTCTTCATCACAGTCGGCCCTGCGAAGCACCTGAATCGCAAGCACACCATCTTCGGCGAGGTAGCCGACGAGGAGTCCTGCATCGTGGTGGATGCGATTGCGGGCGCCCCGACCCGTGCGGATCGTCCAGAGAAGAACATCGTGATCGAACGGGTGACGGTCGAGCCGGCTGGGATGTGACAGCGATGACCGGTCCCGTGTGTGTCCGGCATCCGGGCCGCGAGACTGGGGTGCGTTGCACCCGCTGTGACCGTCCCGCCTGCGCTGCCTGCCTGCGCGAGGCGCCGGTGGGTTACCAGTGCGTGGATTGCGTCGCTGCGGGCACTCGCTCGCAGCGGCGCACCAGCACCATCCCGGGGGTGCAACCGGCCCCTCGCTCGGTGGTGATCCCGACCCTCATCGCGCTCAACGTCGTGGTCTTCGGGGTCACCGTGGCGCAGGCCGGCAGCCTGTCCAACAACACTTCCGCGCTCCTGTTCCAGCAGTGGGCGCTGCAGCCCGAGGCAGTCGCCCACGGCGCGTGGTGGCAGCTGCTCACTTCGGGATTCCTGCACATCGGACCGTTGCACCTTGCCTTCAACATGATCGCCCTGTGGGTGATCGGCCGGGACCTCGAGCAGGTGCTGGGCAGGGTCCGGTTCCTGGTGGTGTACCTGGTCTCGCTGCTGGGCGGCTCACTGGTCGTCTTTGCATTCGCGAATCCAGCGAGCGACACAGCCGGCGCATCGGGCGCGGTATTCGGGCTGATGGGCGGTCTCGCCGTGGTGCTCATGCGGCTGCGACTGTCCCCGCGCCCGGCGTTGACCATCATCCTCCTGAACGTGATCATCAGCTTTGCGGTGCCGAACATCTCTCTCCTCGGGCACCTCGGCGGCCTGGCATTCGGCACGGCGCTCACAGCCGCGATGGTCTACACCCCGAAGAAACCCTGACTTGCCCCACTTCTCCACAGGGTTTGTCCACAGTGGGGATGAATGGCAGTCGTGTTGTTCGGTCGGTGGTCGCTCGCCAGGGGTGGGTCAGCGCCAGCCCATGGTCATCAGCAGCCCGATGACCATCAAGGCGAAGCCGATCAGGAAGTTCCAGTTGCCGAGACTGCTCAGCAAGGGGATCTTGTCGATGGCCAGGTAGTTGACCACCAGCCACAGCAAGCCCAGCAACATCGACCCCAGCATGAGGGCGACGTAGAACGGATGGGAGGGGCCCGCGACGCGGACCTTCACCCCGCCGAGCGCCTCGGCCGGCGGGGTGTAGACCGATTTCTTCCGGACCTTCGACTTCGGCATGGTCATTCCTCGTGTGGCGTGCGGCCTGGTTCGACGTGTGGACCAGGCGAGCACCGGAAGGGCGCCCTGCGGACACGTTACGGCACCCACTACCGTCTCCGTGCTGACGTCAGGGCGGGCCCGGGGCCAGCCAGTGACGATGCCTGCCGGTGAGGAGGTTTCGTGAGCCATGCGCAGTCCCCGGTACGGGGCCGGCCAGCATCACGCTGGCGCGCAGACCCCGTGCGGAGGGTGATCCGCGGGCTGGGTGAGCTGTTCTTGACGGCAGGCCTGGTGGTGATGCTGTTCGTGTTCTACGAGGCCTACATCACCGACTTGTTCTCAGCTGAGAAGCAGCGCGAGGCCACCGCCAAGCTGGATGACACCTGGCGCAACGGGCGGGGCCTGGTGGACCGGCCGGTCAAGGGCGCGGGTATCGCCAAGATGTACGTCCCAACGTTCGGACCCGATTTCGTGTTCACCGTGCTGCAAGGCACCGATCCGGACACCCTGGCGATCGGGCCGGGCCACTATCAGGGCACCGCGTCGCCCGGCCAGCTAGGCAATTTCGCGGTGGCCGGGCACCGGGTCGGCAAGGGCTCGCCCTTCAACTCCCTGGACCTGCTGTCGTCCTGCGACGCCATCCTGGTGGAGACGGTCGACCACTGGTACGTCTACCGGGTCCTGCCGCTGCAGGGCGAGTCCGCCGGCTGGGCCGGAGGAAAGGGCGCGCAGCCGCAGTGCCGAGGCGTCGAGCCGCTGTCCGGTCGCTACGCGAACGTGGTGGGCAAGACGATCGTGCTGCCCTCACAGGTCGAAGTGATCGCTCCAGTGCCTGGTCAGCCGGGTCGAACCCCCGTCAACCGGCTGATCACGCTGACCACGTGTCACCCACAGTTCTCCGCGGCGCAGCGGCTGATCGTGCACGGCGTGTTGGTCGCTTCGTACCGGAAAGTTGCGGGCCAACGGCCTGTCGAGCTGACCGCTGGCGCCTGAGGAGGCTCATGTACAGCTGGATCTGGCGGCACCTGCCTGGGCCGCGCGCGGTGAAGTTCCTGCAGGCTCTCTTGCTCATAGCAGCCGTGCTGACATTGCTCATGCTGGTGGTGTTCCCCTGGGTGGAGCCCCGGCTGCCGTTCAACGCGGTGACGACAGGCTGAGCCCGATCGTGGGCCCGCGGTAGTCAGCGAGGGACAGGCAGGGGAAATCGTTTACCGAGACGACTCCGTGATGTCCGTGCGACGGGTGGAGACCAGGTCGGAGAAACTGGGCAGCCCGAAGGCCATGTCGCTCCAGGCCCACAGCTTGTGGAGAACTCGATCATACCCGGTGTAGGGCTCACGGCCGTGGAAAACCCGGTAGTTGTCCAGGCAGAGCAGGTCCCCGGGTTGGAGCAGGAACCGCGGCGCGGTTCGGGCGGCCTCCTCGGCAAGCCGTGCCCAGGCGGCGAGGTGTGAACGGTCATCGGGCCGGGGCGGGTCGTCATCGACGATGCGCTGGTGCCCGTGGCGGCGCACGGTCAGACGTCCCCCGCAGGTCCGCGACGCCACCGGCCGGCGGCTGGAGACGGGCTTGCCGGTTCCGGCCGGTCCCACCCCCTCGGGTCGGCCCTGTTCCAGCTTGACATCCCACAAGAACCTGCTCAGCGCGCGCTGGGTGGGGTCGCTGGCGATGGCGGCGAGGAGGCGCTGACCATCGACGATGAACAACTCGCCACCCGCCGTGGCCTGGTGCTCACACAGCAGAAACACCAGGTCCGGGTAGTAATCTCCGAACGCCAGGTAGCCGTCGATGTGCAGCGGGAGCGCAACGCCGGCGTTGGCGTACACGGTTCGGGTCACCGGGTCGTAGTAGGCGTCGTGGCCCGGGGTTGTCTTGGTGGCCACGATCGTCGGCGACTGGTGGGCGAGCAGGCGGGGCCCGAACACGTCTCGGGCGCCGGCGAGCATCCCCGCAGCGTCGGCGTGATTCCTGGTGAGAATGACCGCACCGTCACTGGACCATAAGTGAAACGCTCGCCAAGGGTCCGGGGTGCGCTCCGGGATCACACCGGTCTGCCACATGGTGATCCTCCGTTCCGGGTGGGATCGACGCGATGAATTGCCGGCATGCCCATGCGGGCGCTGCGCGCACCCGGGCCGGGGAGTGCCACCCGCGCCACGTGGATGGGCACGCTGTACAGTTCGCTGAGGCAGCCGCTGGGAATAGCGTGGACGGGTGGCCCGTCGGGGATGATGGCTCCGGCGCACATCGGGACCGCCCTCGGGCTCGATAGCATCGTCAGGGCCGCGCGCCGATCGGCAGCGGTGCGGAGCACCGTGGTCCTCCTTGTGAAACGGACATCTGTGGCAAGATGGGCACACTATGGTACTCGAATGAGTACACCGCAGAGCAGGAAATTTTCGATATATAGGATCGTACTTACGGAAAATATAGGGATAAATCTCCGCAACAGCGGATTTCTCTCCAGCTACGGTCTTCGCGTTGGACCGGGCGGCTAAGCTGGCTGCCGTGCGCATCCTCGTGATCGACAACTATGACAGCTTCGTCTACAACCTCGTGCAGTATCTGGCGCAGCTGGGAGCTCGGTGCGAAGTGCGGCGCAACGACGCGGTCGAGCCGGGGGACGTCTCCTCCGCGGATGGGGTTCTGATCAGCCCCGGGCCGGGCACCCCGGAGCGGGCCGGAGCGAGCATGGGAATCGTCCAGGAATGTGCCGAGCGGGGCCGCCCGTTACTCGGCGTCTGCCTCGGGCACCAGGCAATTGGGGCGGTCTGGGGGGCCACGGTGGCGCGGGCTCCGGAGCTGCTGCACGGCAAAACCTCTGAAGTGCACCACAACGGCGTTGCCGTGCTCGCCGGATTGCCGCAACCGTTCATCGCCACCCGCTACCACTCGCTGACCGTGCTCCCCGAGACCATCCCGGACGAGCTTGAAGTCACCGGCCGCACCGAGTCGGGAATCGTCATGGCGCTGCGGCACCGGGAGCTTCCGGTGTTCGGAGTGCAGTTCCACCCCGAGTCGGTGCTCACCGACGGCGGGCACCGGCTGCTGGCGAACTGGCTCCGTATCGCGGGCGCCGAGGTGGACGAGTCACGGGTGGTCGAGCTCGAGACCGGCATGCGCAAGCTAGCCCTCGCCGCCGCGGTGCGCTGACCCCCGACGCACACCGGGTCATCCTCCGCCGGAAAACCCTGGGGTGCCGAAGACCCCGCTGCTGGTGGTCGTGCTGGTCGTCGCGTTGTTCCGCCCGACGGTGACCGTGATGGTCTGGTCCCGAGCGAACCCGGTACCCGGTGGCACATCCTGAGTGACGATGACCCCGGCCTGAGTGGGGTCATCCACCGACGCGAAGACTTCCTTGAGCGTGCCAATCCAACCGAGCTTCCGCAGCGTGTTCTGTGCCTGGGTAAAGGTCTGACCGCGCAGGTCAGGCATCTGGAGCTGGTTGCCTCGGGACACCGTGAGGGTCACCGTGGCGCCGGCCTTGACGCTGGTGCCCCCGGCTGGGCTCTGCTTGAGGACCTGGCCCTTCAGCGCCGCGGAGTCGACCTCCTGGATTTGCGCGGTGAGGTGGGCTACGGCGATGTTGCGCTGGGCCTGGTCGATGTTGGTGCCAACGACGTCGGGCACGCCTACCGTCTCCGGCGGCACCCCCACAGTAATGATCACCGATTTGCCCTTGGCCAGCCGGCGCCCGGCGGGCGGATCCTGGACGAGCACCCGGCCGACATCCTTGTCGTCCTGGACGACCTGCTGGCGCTGGTCGGGTGAGAGCACCAGACCCACCTGTTGCAGGGAGGCTTGAGCCTGCCCGCGGTCCAGCCCGAGCAGGTTGGGCACCTCCACCTCGGCCGGACCGGCGCCGACATCCAGCCGGATCGTCGTTCCCCGTACCGCCTGGCCAGCGGGGTTCATGGCCACCACACGGTCGAGATCCTGGGGGGTTGACTCGACCGGATGACGCTCAGTCTGGAAGCCGGCGGCGTTGAGTGTCTGCTCCGCAGTCACCACTGGCTGGCCGACCACGTTGGGCAGCGGAACTGGTTTGGGCCCGCCCCCGAAGACGTTGGTGAACAGCAGCAGGAGCAACCCGATGACAGCTGCGACCACCACCATGGTGAGGATCCCGAGGCCCCGTCCGGGCCGCCGGTGATCGGCCAGCCCACCGAGGTGCTCCGGGCGCCGCCGGCTGGCCCGACTCGGTTGGAGAGACCCGATGGCCACTGTGGGACTCGAGTCGAGCATGAGGTCGCGGTCAGCGTCGGTCATGACCACCGGCGCCAGCTGCCGCTGCCCGGACAGCACCCGGACCAGGTCCGTGCGCATCTCGGCAGCGGACTGATAACGGTTGGCCGGGTTCTTGCTCATCGCCTTGAGCACCACCGCGTCCAGTGCCGCGGACACGTCAGGGTTCTGGTGCGACGGTGGTGTGGGGTCTTCGCGGACGTGCTGGTAGGCCACCGCGACCGGGGAGTCACCGGTGAAGGGAGGAGCTCCGGTGATCAGCTCGTAGAGCACGCAACCGGCGGAGTAGACATCCGACCGGGCGTCCACCAGTTCCCCGCGAGCCTGCTCGGGGGACAGATATTGGGCGGTGCCGACCACCGCCGCGGTCTGGGTCACGCCCTGCCCGTCGGCCAGCGCCCGGGCGATGCCGAAGTCCATCACCTTGACCGCGCCGTTGTTGTTGATCATCACGTTAGCCGGCTTGACGTCCCGATGGACGATGCCGTTGCGGTGGCTGAAGTCCAGGGCGGCGCAGACGTCCGCCATCGTCTCCATCGCGCGCTGCTCGTCCATGGGGCCTTCGGTCTTGACGATGTCACGCAGCGTCCGGCCGTCGACGAACTCCATCACAATGTAGGGCAACGGACCGTAGTCAGAAACCGTCTCGCCGGTGTCGTACACCGCGACGATCGCGGGATGGTTCAGGGCGGCGGCGTTTTGCGCCTCCCGGCGGAAGCGGTGCTGGAACTGGGGGTCCCGGGCCAGATCGACGCGCAGCACTTTGACGGCGACGTCACGGCCGAGCCGGACGTCGCGGCCGCGGTGCACCTCGGACATACCGCCATAGCCGAGCGTCTCGCCCAGCTCATAGCGATCCGACAGTAGCCGGGGAATGGTCATTGCTGCGCCGTCCCGCTCCTCGTTCGTGACCCCCACCGTGTGGCGGCCCAGACCGGGCCCCATCATGCCCCCCTTCCGGCTGTCACCCGATGGGGGTCGGCTACTCACTTCTCTCCCGACAAGTCAGCTCCAGGGTCGACCCGCGGGGGATGAAGCCGTGCGGCGGGTCGACCCCGATGATCCGGCACTGCGACCACACGTCCGGATCGATCAGCTCGCCGTCTTCGTCGACCACCTGCGGTATCAGGCCGTGGCCTTTCGCGGCGGTGGCGGCGTCGCTGCCTCGGTGACCCCAGTAGTCGGTCGGATTGATGAGCACCTCCGGCGGCTCCTCGTCCCGGTTGTCCGGCGCCGGGCTCGGTTGCGCCTGGGTCGGTTCAGGCTGGAAGGGTTGCGGTGTCACGGGCGGAGCAGGGGCGGCGACAATGTCGGTGGTGCCTGCCCCGCTCAGCGCCCCGGAGGGCGCGGGTGGCGAACGCAGCGCCTCGCGGGCCAGGTAACCGCCGAACACCAGCACGAGCACGCCGAGCAGGGCCAGCGCGAATCGCAGCGCACCGCGTCGTTCGGGGTAGCGTTGCGGCGGGGGTCGCGGCAGCATCGCGGTTGGTGGCAGGCGGTTGCCGAGTATCCCAGAAGGTGCCCCGGCTCGCGTCCCCCGTGGCGCTCCAGAAGGTCTTCTGGACAGCGCCGCCGTGGCCGCACCGCCGGCCACCCCGCCGGGCAGTGGCAGCCGGTGCCCAGCTCGGACCGCGGCAACGGCGGCGGCAAACTCACCGCCGGTGCGGTAGCGCTGCCGGGGGTCCTTGACCATGGCCGCCTCGATCAGCGCGCGGACCGCCGGGGGCACATCCCGGGGCAGCGGGGGTGGCCGGTCGCGAATGTGCATCAGCGCAACGGTGACGGCGTTGTCGGCCGCGAAGGGGCACCGCCCGGCCAGGCATTCGTAACCCACCACGCCCAGCGAGTAGACGTCGCCGGCTGGACCGGCCTGCTCCCCGGCGGCCTGCTCCGGGGCGATGTAGTGCGCGGTGCCTATCACCATCCCGCTGTGGGTCACCGGGGCTGCGTCGACGGCTCTGGCGATGCCGAAGTCGGTGAGCTTCACTTTTCCGCTGAGGGTGATCAGGATGTTTCCGGGCTTGATGTCGCGGTGCACCAGGCCGCGCTCGTGGGCCGCCTGCAGCGCATCGCCGGCTTGCCCAAGGATGTCCAGCGTGCGCTCGACGCTCAGCCGCGGCTGCCGCATCAGGATCGTGGCCAGCGGGTCCCCGATCACCAGCTCCATCACCAGGTAGGAGACATCCGGGTTGCTCACCTCGCCGTAATCGTGCACCGCAGCGATGCCGGGATGATTCAGCGACGCGGTGATCCGGGCCTCGGTGTGGAAGCGGCGCCGGAACTCTGCGGCGTCGGACAGTTCCGGCTTGAGCACCTTGACGGCGACCTGACGGTCCAGCCGCGTGTCGACAGCCTGCCACACCTCGCCCATCCCGCCGATGGCGATGCACCGGCTCAGCCGGTACCGCTGCGCCAGCAGCTGCCCGCTGCTCAATCCCATACAGCCACCATGCTGCCGCGGCCACGGTGTGTCCCGGGGGCCAGCCCTACATTTCCCCGCGGGACACTGAGTGCGGTCCAGACCCGGCACACCCTCGGCATCAGCGGGCTCCTTGCAAGGCGGCAGCGATGACGGCTCGACCGATCGGTGCGGCCAGCGAGCCTCCGGTTGCCTCGAGATTCCGGTCTCCACCGTTCTCTACCAGCACTGCGATCGCCACCTGTGGGTTGTCGGCGGGCGCGAAGGCCACATACCAGCCGTGTGGGGGAGTGTTTTTGGGATCGGCCCCGTGCTCGGCGGTGCCGGTCTTCGCGGCGATACTGACGCCGTTGATTTTACCGTCGTTGCGGTAGCTGTTCTCGGCGGCGACCATCATGTCCCGGATCTGGGAGGCGGTGAAGCGGGACATCGCCGTGTCGATCTGCTCCGGTGCGAACTGGTCCAGCACCGACAGGTCCGGGGCCAGGACGTTCCGCACCAGCTGGGGTTTCATCAGTACCCCGCCATTGGCGATCGTCGCGGCGATCATCGCGTTCTGCAACGGGGTCAGCGCCACATCGCGCTGCCCGATGCCGGACTGTTGCAACGCGGCAACGTCGGGAATGGCGCCCACGGTCGACGGCGACACCGGGATCGGAATGGTGAGGTCCTGCTGCCCGATGCCGAACAGTTGGGCTTGCTTGCGCAGGTCGTTCTCGCCGACGATGGCGGCCAGCTGGGCGAAGGCGGCGTTGCAGGAGCGCACCAGCGCCGTCTTAAGCGTGACGGTGTCCCCGGGGCCACACGGCTGGTCGGCAAAGTTGTGCAGCAATGTCGTGGTGTCCTGGAGCTGCAATGCGGCGGCCGCCGTCAGTGACGTGTCCGGGGTGGCCTTTCCATCCTCCAGAGCGGCCGCGGTGACGACCAGCTTGAACGTCGACCCCGGTGGGTAGGTTGATCCGACCGCGCGGTTAGTCAGCGGGGAGCCGTGGGTGGGTGAGGTGTCCGCATTCCAGGCAGCCTCCTGCACTGCGCCGTCATGCGCGGCCAGCCGGTTCGGGTCATAGGACGGGGTGGACACCATCGCGAGGATCTCCCCGGTGCTGGGCTTGATCGCCACCACCGCGCCGGTGTAACCCCGGCGGGTCAACTGGTCGTAGGCGACCCGCTGGATGGCCGGGTTGATGGTGAGCTCGACGCTGCCTCCGCTGGGTTCCCGCCCGGTAATCAGGTCTGACAGCCGGCGCACGAACAGCCGGCCGTCGGAACCGTTGAGCACCGAATCCATCGAGTTCTCGATGCCGCCCGAGCCGTAGCGCAGCGAGTAGTAGCCGGTGACCGGGGCGTACAGCGGGCCGTTAAGGTAGGTGCGCAGGAAGCGCAGCTGCCCGCCGGTTTCCACGGAGCTGGCCACCGCCAACCCGCCAGCGATGATCTGGCCCCGCTGGCGGCTGTACTCGTCGAGCAGCACCCGGCGGTTGCGCGGGTCGGTGCGGTAGGCGTCGGCGTCGACGACCTGAATGTAGGTGACGTTCAACATCAGCAGAACGATCATGCCCATGACGGCCAGCGCGACTCGGCGAAGCGGCGTGTTCACGGGTGCTGCCCCATTTCGAGGAAACCCGCGCCCTCAAGAGAACCCACGCTTTCGAGAGAACCCACGCTTTCGAGAGAAACAGAGGCGACCATCAGTTCACCGTCCGGCAGTCCACTCCAGGTTCCGAGGGCTTCTCCGGCAGTGGTGTACCGGTGGTCGTGGGCGTGGCGGGAGTGCCCGTGGTGATCGGGGACGGCGAGGCCGGCACCTCAGCGGGGAAAGTTCCAGTGCTGGTCCGCGGGCACAGCGGCAGCAGATCATTGGTGCGTAGCCGGCCGATGATCTCGCGCGCGCCGTTCAACCCACTGTTGCTGATCATTCCTCGGCGCACGTTGGTCCGAGCGTACGGTTGCAGGTCGCGCAAAAACATCATCTCGCAGCCGCGCGCCCCGTCCCGGCAACTGCCTTCGGCCCAGGTGTGCAGCGGCAGACCGAGGAACTCGCCCCGGACGCCCCGGAAGACAGCCACTTCGCCGTTACTGGTGGCCCCCACGTAGTACTGGCCGAGTACCAAGATCGAACTAATCGCGATGACGGTGCCAAGCAACCCGGCGAACACGGCCAGACCGATCAGCGCGCGCCGCTGCTTGCGACGGCGCAGCTGGGAGTTGGGAGCCGCCGGTTCAATCCGCCTGGGCTCCGGTCGTGGCAGGGTGGTCGTCGCCGCCCGGGAAGCCGCCGAATCGGGCTGCGGTTCCTCGACGCCGTCGCCCGCTGCCCCGGCGATGATGGGCGCGTCCTCGCCGTACTCGACGTCCACCACGTCGGCCACGATGCAGGTGATGTTGTCCGGTCCGCCACCTTTGAGGGCCAGCTCGATGAGACGGTCGGCGCAGGCCTGCGGCTCGGGGATCGTCAACCCCTCGGCCAGGGTTTCGGCGCTCACCACACCGGAAAGCCCATCGGAGCACAGCAGGTAACGGTCCCCGGCGAAGGCCTCCCGCACGGTGAGCGAGGGCTCCACCTCGTGCCCGGTGAGCGCTTTGAGCAGCAACGAGCGCTGCGGATGGTAGCTGGCCTCATGCTCGGAGATGCGGCCCTCGTCGATCAACGACTGGACAAAGGTGTCGTCGCGGGTGATCTGGCTGAACGCGCCGTCGCGCAGAAGGTAGGCGCGGGAGTCGCCGACATGGACCAGGCCGATCTTGTTTCCACCGAAGAGCACTGCGGTCAGCGTGGTGCCCATGCCCTCCCGTTCGGGATCCTCGCGGACCAGCTCGCTGATCGAGGCGTTACCAGCAAGGGTGGCCTCGTGCAGCTGATCTAGCAGGTCGTTGCCGGGTTCGTCGTCGTCCAGCGGGGCGAATGCCGCGATGACGGCTTTTGATGCTATCTCGCCGGCCGCGTGACCGCCCATCCCGTCGGCCAGCGCCAGCAGGCGCGGACCCGCGTACACCGCGTCCTGGTTGTTCTGCCGGACCAGGCCGCGGTCGCTTCGGGCTGCGTAGCGGAGGACCAGAGTCATGAGCGCAGCTCAATCACCGTCTTGCCGATGCGGATCGGGACCCCAAGGGGAACCCGGGTAGGTCCGGTGACCTTAGCTCGGTCCAAGTAGGTACCGTTCGTGGAGCCCAGATCCTCCAGGAACCAGTCCCCGCCCTGGAAGCCGAGGCGAGCATGCCGGGTGGACGCGTAGTCGTCATCGAGCACCAGCGTGGAGTCGTCAGCCCGGCCGATGAGGATGGGCCTGCCCTCCAGCGAGATGCGGGTGCCGGCCAGTCCGCCCGCGGTGACCACCAGCTGGCGGGGCGTCCGGTTGCGCTCTGCGCGAGCACCGCGGCGGGAGGGCGGGAGGCTGGCACGCAGTCCAGACGCCGCGAACAGGTCGGAGCGCACGACCCGGAGCGCGGCGACAACGAACATCCAGAGCAGGAGGAGGAAGCCCGCTCTGGTCAGCTGTAGCACCAGCTCCGGCACGCTGAAGGTCGTCTCTGCTAGCTCGCGTGGTGGTCAATATCAGTCATCGGGGCTATCACTGGGCAGCCATCAAACTGTGCAACCATGATCTGGGCCTCAACCCTGAGTACGGAAGACGAGCCGAGACTGCCCAACCCGTACCACGTCGCCGTCGACGAGCTGCCAGGTCTGTACCGGGGTGCCGTTGACCGTTGTGCCGTTGGTGGACCCGAGGTCGGCAAGCGTCGCTGTCTGGCCGTCCCAGGTGATCTCCAGGTGCCGCCGGGACACGCCGGTATCCGGCAGTCGGAACTGGGCGTCCTGGCCGCGGCCCACCACGGTGCTGCCCACGATCAGCTGGTAGCACCGATTCGACCCGTCATCCAGGGTGAGCGACGCCGAAAGCTGACGGTCGTCACCCTGCTCATAGCCGTACTGGCCGTAGGTCTGCTCGTAGTTCTCGTCGTAGTGCTGGTAGCCCGGCTGGTAGCCGCCACCCTGATCATAGCTGTACTGGCGGCTCTGGTCCTGAGCGTACGGGGAGCTCGGCTCGTGGACATACCGGGAGCCCGGAAAGTCATGGCCGGATGGCTGACCGTAATCCGGGGCGGCTCCGGATGCGACATCGTGACGATACTGGCCGCCCTGGGCGTCCCCAGCGTGCTCGCCCTGTTGCTGGCTCATGGCTCGGTCTCCTGCGGTACGCGGTTGCGGTGTGTCGGGATCCACGGACGAGCTGGTGCGGAACTGTCCAGTATGCAGCGTCTCAGACCGCTTCAGAGCCACCACAACGTCTCCGTAGACATCCCAAGCCTGCTCTGCCAGGTGGCTCTGGATGCAGCCCTTCAGCATCCGGATCACCCGCTGCTCGTCGCCTGCCAACCGGTCATGGTCGGACGCCCCGAGTGTCACGGTGTAACGGTTAGGCGCGAGCACTCGCCCCCCCGCGAGCGGACGCGCGTTGTCGTCAGCCTCCCGCTGGAGCGCCTGCGCCACCTCCTGCGGCACGACGCTACCGCCGAAGACCCTGGCAAAGGCGTCGCCTACCATACCCTGTAACCGACGCTCGAACCGCTGCACCTTGCCCACGGCGACCTCCTTTCCCAGACTCGTCCAGTGCCCTACTGGTGGGGCCTACTGGCGGTGCTACACCAATCGTATCGGGGAAGGCCAGCGGGCCGAACCTGCTGCGTCAGGCCGTCGCGAGCCTGCGTGCTAGGCTCCCCCGGTCACCAGGGCGAGTGGCGGAATGGCAGACGCGCACGGTTCAGGTCCGTGTGTCCGTAAGGACGTGGGGGTTCAACTCCCCCCTCGCCCACCAAGTTGGTCATTGCGCGAACACCTTCCTTGGTGGCCCTGGTTTGCGGTTTTCCGCTGGTCAGGACCTTGTTTGTGTGGTCCGTTGCCTGGTTGGTGTGGGGTTGGGGGATGCGGAAGACGGGGATGACCCGGTCGGGTCCGGTGATCTTGATTTAGGCGATGAGGGTTTCGATCAGGGCCTTGCGCATGTGATCGGCGCCGGAGTCGATCACCTGGTTGATGTGGTTGGCGACCTCCAGGGTGGTGGCCTGTGGCGCGGTGGGTTCGGCGTCGAGTGCCTGGGTCAGCTCGTCGCGGCGGGTGCGGAGTTGTGTGCCGGTGGCGCGGAGTTCGGTGAGGCGTGGGCCGATGAGTTCCTCATCGAGGGTGCTGTTTTTGCCGGGCTGTTTCGGCCCCACCTATCCGGCGAGTTTTGGCCCCACCTGGTCAGCCGGAGGCCGGGGAGGGAAACCAGCCCTGAGCAGGACTTTCCGCCCCTCCTCGCCGCTCTGGAGGAGACCACAGGTGGGCCAGCAGAAACCAGCAAAGACACGACCGAGGAACTGATGGATTGGGCTCACCTCGCGCTCCTGGAGAACAATCCAGGTATGAAGATCCTCGACGCGTCCTACATGCCGGGCCCTATCGAGTAATACAAGATCGATCTGATGGACACGGCGCGGTTACGAATCGCATTCGTGCTGCCCCTGGTTGCGCCGCGCCCGGTTGGCGCGCTCAAGGTCGTCTACCGCATCGCTGAATGGCTGACGTTCTGGCGGCACATTGTGGTGGTGTTGCACCCTGAGCGCTCGCTGTTCAGCGGAACAGAACCAGTATGCGGAGGTGGCGCTGTTGCCGTCTTCAGTTCGCGGCGTACTGCGTACGATAGCGACCCTCAGCCATGGCACATATCGCGAGTGCGGCTCGACAGCCGGGTGGTTCCGAGCCTTGCTGAGGAGCACATCAACGGCCCCTATGACGCGATCGTGGCCACCGCCTGGCAGGTCGTACCAATCACCGAAGAATACTCACCCGCGCGCAGGCATAAGTTGTACTACCTCCAAGACTATGAGAGCTACCTCCCGGGCACACCGGCTGAGCGCGCCGCCATCGAACGTACTCTCGCAGTTCCGTGATCCCTCGTGGTGAGTTCACAGGCTATCGCGCAATTCGTCCGCTCCGTGACCGGCCGGCCAATTACGATCATCCCCTGCACGGTGGATGTCGAGACTTTCCAGGTCACCACGCCCATCGGCAGCGACTGCCGTTGCCTGATCGGCTTTCCCGACCGGCGCAGGCAGGCCAAGTGCACTAACGATGCCATCGACGCACTCACCAAAATCCGTTCCCAACTCGGCGGTCGGCTGCAGCCGTGGTGTTTCGGCTATGACGAGATGCCCACGTTGCCCCACTGGATCAACCACGTCCAGGCACCCAACGATGGCGTGAGACGGCCCTGCTGTGCGACCCTCGAGTTCGACTTCACCGACCACACCGAGGGCTTCGAGAGTTGGGCATCTGGTCTTCCACGGGTCACCCAGCAGTTATTGGCCGCCGGACACGCCGAACAGACGGTCGCGGGCGTGCTCGGCTGGAACTTCCACTGCTTCTACCGTCGCGTCGAAGCAACGGCAGGCCAGAGCTAGAGTGACCCTGTCACCGCTCTACACCTGCACACGGCTCAGCACCGCCGAGACGATCTCGGATACAGCCTCATCGATGGACACGCCGTTCTTCTGCTCCCCACTGCGGTAGCGGAAAGAGACCGCGTTCTTGGCCACATCATCGTCCCCGGCGAGCAGCATATAGGGCACCTTCTGGCGTTGGGCGGTGCGGATTTTCTTCTGCATTCGCTCGTCACTGGTGTCGACCTCGACCCGCAAGCCTTCAGCACGCAGCCGCGCAGCAATCGACTGCAGATGGGCCACGTGGGCATCGGCAATAGGAATGCACACCACCTGCACCGGCGCCAACCACGGTGGCAGCGCTCCGCCATAGTGCTCCAGAAGGACGCCAAAGAACCGCTCAATCGCCCCAAACAGCGCACGATGAATCATGACCGGCCGCTGCCGCGTGCCGTCGGCGGCCTGATATTCCAACTCGAAACGCTGTGGAAGCTGGAAGTCCACCTGAATCGTGGACAGCTGCCAGGTGCGGCCGAGCGCGTCCTTGGCTTGCACCGAGATCTTCGGCCCATAGAACGCACCACCGCCTTCATCCATCACGAGATCGAGATCGATCAGACTCGCAGCGGCCCGTAGGGCCTCGGTGGCCTCCTCCCAGTCGGCGTCCGAGCCAACCGCCTTGCCAGGCGGCTTGGTCGACAATTCCAGGTAGAAGTCGGTCAACCCATAATCACGGAGCAGCCCGAGCACGAACATCAGCAGGTTATGCAACTCCTCGGGCATCTGCTCGCGGGTACAGAAGATGTGCGCGTCATCCTGCGTCATGCCACGTACCCGGACCAAACCCTGCACGACACCGGACTTCTCGTTGCGATAAACACTGCCGAACTCGAACAATCGCAGCGGAAGCTCCCGGTACGAGCGACCCCGGGACCGGTAGATCAGGATATGCATCGGGCAGTTCATCGGTTTGAGGTAGTAATCCACACCCTCCATCCGCATGGGCGGATACATATCCTCAGCGAACCACTTCAAATGTCCAGACGTCTCAAACAACCCCGATTTCGTGATGTGCGGGGTATTCACGAAGCTATAGCCAGCCTCCTCATGCCGCTGCCGGGAATATTCCTCCATCACCCTGCGGACAATACCGCCCTTGGGATGGAACACCGGAAGTCCACTGCCGATCTCATCCGGAAATGAGAACAGGTCCAGCTCAGCACCGAGCTTACGATGATCACGCCGCTCGGCCTCCTCCAATAACCGCAGGTGCTCTTGCAGAGCGTCCTTGGACTCCCAACCCGTGCCGTAGATACGCTGCAGCTGACTGTTGTGCTCATCACCCCGCCAATACGCCCCGGCGGATCGCATCAGTTTGAACGCTCGAATATGCCGAGTCGTCGGCACATGCGGGCCCCGACACAGATCCTTCCAGCACAACGAGCCCGACCGGGCATCAAGGTTGTCATAAATGGTGAGCTCGCCCTCGCCCACCTCCACGCCCGCGTTATTGTCGCTCGCTGCACGACCCTTTTCATCGATCAGCTCCAACTTATACGGCTCGCTGCTCAGCTCAGCGCGAGCCTCATCATCCGACACCACTCGACGGACGAACCGCTGACCGGACTTCACGATCTCACGCATCAGTGTCTCGATACGCTCGAGATCCTCAGGATCAAAAGGCCGAGATACATCAAAATCGTAGTAAAAACCGTCAGCAATCGGAGGCCCGATACCGAGCTTCGCCTCAGGGAACAGCTGCTGCACCGCCTGGGCAAGCACATGTGCAGTCGAATGCCGCACGATCGCCCGCCCATCCTGGGTGTTGACCAGCACGGGCTCGACGACGTCACCGGGCCCGAGCGGGCGACTGAGGTCGACAAGCTCACCGTTGACTCGCGCAGCGATCACGTCGCGGTCGTCACCGTAAAGATCAGCAGAGGTAGTCCCCGACGTCACCTCGCGCTCACGCCGCTGGCCTTCGCGGTCAAGCACAATGACAGGCACGTCGGACACGGGGTCATCTCCTGGTTCACGGTGTGCACTGCAGTATGGTTCGGATGCAATGTTACCGGTCACCTTCTTTGTTCCGCCGCGTACGGCTCCCGCAGCATGACGGACCTACACGGGCGCTCCAGACCTGCACAGATGCTCTTCGTCAGCGGCGCGCCCCGCTCAGGTACTACCTTCCTCAGCGACTGGATCACCCAGTCGGAACACGCCTACTGCGCCCACGAGATCTCACGCGAGGTCCACGGCATGACCGACAGCGAGATCCTCGACTACCTCTGGCACTGCACACGCACCGGCACCGACCACCAAGACAAGCATGCCCTGCACGAATTCGTCCGCTGGCCAGCGCACCAGCCCAAGACACAACTGACGGTACTGGGCTTCAAAGAACCGATCTTCTGGCCGGTGCAGTCCGGCGTCGCGCCTTATCACGTCGACGGATTCCTGGAACACTTCCCGACCAAATACCTGGTCACATTCCGCCACCCATACGACGTCATCGCATCAGGGAAGCGCCGGGCCGAGCAAACAACCACCTGACCCGGATTCACCACCGAGGTGCGTCGAATGTTCATTCCTCCAGCGTGCGAGTGGCGTTACCGGATCACCGTGCTGGGGGATTGCGGTTTCTTACGCCAGAACTGCCAGGTTCTCGACCAGCGGCACACCCGGCATTGGCCGCGTTCATTCACATCATGCCGCCGGATCAACATAAGCATACCAGCAAGCAACCGCGTCGTTTGTTCCTTGAGAACTGCCGGCGGGATCGGTTCTTCACTTCGAAGCTTGCCAGCCAGCTCCTCAAGCTGCTCTAAAAAAACGCGGCGTCGGGTCTGCCAAACGTTGCTCACGACTCCCGGTGAGACTCACCGCTCACCAGTGGCAATCAAGCGTCGGGCGTAGTCCTGTTGCTCGCTCGTACTAGCGCTGCCGTCGATAATCTTCATGGCCAGCGGTGCCAGATCCCTGTTCAGCCGGGCCAGCTCGGCGAGCAGCTCGCGATCTTCCCTAGTCACCACTGCACCCGCTCGGCGATGGCGAACACGCTCAGCTCGGGCGCGGCGGCGACATTGGCGCACAACGAGAGAACCGCACAACGAGAGAACAATGCCGAAGACGAACGACAGCCACGCCTGCCACCGTCCAATCCGCTGGCGGGCAGTCTCATGGATGCTTGGGCACGTTGCCCATCCTCAGCTACGCAGCGGGGCGGTATCGCGTTCGACCCAGGACATGTCCGGGTAGCGCTCACCGACCGCGTGCAGATCGGACAACCGGTCGAGATCTTCGGTTGTCAGTGCCAGCCTCAGCGACTCGACGTTGTGCTGCAGGTACCGGCGCCGTTTGGTGCCGGGGATCGGCACCACGTCCTCGCCCCGCGCCAGCACCCAGGCTAGCGCCACCTGCGCCGGTGTGGCGCGGTATCGGGCGGCAATCGAGCGGACCTGGCCGAGAAGTTCCAGGTTCGCGGCCAGATTGTCGGCCTGCCACCGGGGCTGGGTGCGGCGGAAGTCGTCGGCGGCCAGATCGTCGACTGAGGTGAGGGCACCGGTGAGCAGTCCACGCCCGAGCGGGCTGTAAGGAACCAACCCGATGCCGAGTTCACGGCAGGCCGGCACCACAGCCTTCTCGATATCGCGGCTGAACAGCGACCACTCGGATTGGACCGCGGTGATCGGATGCACTGCGGCCGCGCGGCGGATCGTGGCCGCCGACGCCTCGGACAGCCCGAGGTGACGGACCTTTCCGGCCGTGACGAGCTCGGCCATCGCGCCGACCGTCTCCTCCACTGGGATGTCCGGGTCGGGACGGTGCTGGTAGTACAGATCGACATGGTCGACGCCCAGGCGGACCAGCGACCGGTCGATCGCGGCGCGGACGTAGCCGGGCGAGCCATCCACTCTCGTCGGTCTGCCCGTGACCGGGTCCACGAGAATGCCGAACTTGGTGGCCAGCACGACCTCGTCGCGGCGTCCGGCGATCGCCTCGCCGACCAGCTTCTCGTTCTCGCCGTCCCCGTACACGTCTGCGGTGTCGAGGAAAGTGACGCCGAGGTCGAGCGCCCGATGGATGGTCGCGATCGACTCGGCTCGATCGGTCGGACCGTAGGCCCAGGTCATGCCCATGCATCCCAGACCCAGCGCCGAGACAGGAAGTCCGGACCGGCCGAGAGTCCGTGTTGTGGTGGTCATGTTGTCCTTCCTCAAGCTCATCCTGCTCGCCACGGTCAGCCACAGAGATGGGGGGTGGCCGCGTTGCGGCCACCCCCCTTTACCGACGGCATCGCACGTGATCACGCAGCGGTACTGCACGACTCACACCGCAAAGTCGGCTGCCCCAGCACCGCCCTCAACGTTACCGCCGGCCATGCCGGTGCCGTCCCCTAGCCAACGACACCGTACGCGATCATCAGCTCAACTCAACTGCCGTTGACTCAGCCACGGCCACCGTGAGCGTTACCGCCGTGGCCACCAAAGCCGTCAGCGGCGCTGTTGGTCTGGTCGCCAATCACATCGATGTTCAGGACGTTGAGGCCGATGCCCCCGGTGCCCCTGCCACCAGCGCCGCCCTTGCCATCGTCGCCGCCCTTGCCATCGTCGCCGCCACCCTTGACGACGAACATGGACATGACGGTACGGGCCGGAAGCAGTTCCACGTGCTGGCTGTCGATCTCGGCAAAGCTCAATGCGTCAGGCATGAAATCCTCCTCACAGTTGCCCCCCAGTTGGGGCCGGGAATAAGACACCTCATCGACCCCTTGCCGATTCGGCTAATCACTACGATGACAAGGAATAGTCCGCTTGACAACGCGGATTCGCACCTAACTTTGCATCCCACCACTTAGCTATGAAGTCGCTTTTTCAACTACCTGGACCGGGGCAGGGGTTACTGAGATTCCCGCCACGTCAGTACTTACCGCGCAGTCTCGCGCGGGGCGTGCATAGGTGCCCTCCCCTCCGCATTGTCGCTGGTGAGCACCACCGCCGAGGATGAGCGTAGGTAGTGGGGGGCCGCTGCGGCGCGTCGAGTACCGGGTGTGGTGTGGCACCATCGCCGCCAACACGACACCGGACGTGTGCACTTCGGGAAAAGACCGGGAAGTCGCTACCTAGGCTCGCGGGCGGCGGCTACCTAGTTCCCAGGGGATCAGGTGAGGGAGCAGTCACCGACGATAACGCAGTGCTGATCCCTGTCTCGACTCTTTTTCTGGCGCCAGCGGTGCCGCGCGACCGCCTAGTCGCCCGCAGTAGCTCTATTCAGTAGGCGCACAGGTCACTGTGCTTTGCTGTTGTCGGCAGACACCGCAAACGATCAGGCACGACTCGGCAAGTAATGAGCATGACACGGGCGTAAGATGGAGACAGTTCCTGGCGCTGAACAACGTGCACAAAAAAGGAGGGGCGGCCGCGTTGCGGCCGCCCCTCCTTTGCCGACGGTATCGCGCGTGATCACGCGGCGGTACTGCACGACTCACACCGCAAAGTCGGCTGCCCCAGCACCGCCCTCAACGTTACCGCCGGCCATGCCGGTGCCGCTCCCTAGCCAACGGCACCGTACGCGATCACCAGCTCAACTCAACTGCCGTTGACTCAGCCACGGCCACCATCAGCGTTGCCGCCGTGGCCGCCGAAGCCGCTACCGGCGATGTTGGTCTGGTCGCCCAGCACGTCGATGTTCAAGAGGTTAATGCCGATGCCCCCGACGCCCTTGCCACCAGCGCCGCCCTTGCCACCGTCGCCGCCCCCGCCCTTACCGACGACGAACATGGACATGACGGTACGTGCCGGAAGCAGTTCCACGTGCTGGCTGTCGATCTCGGCAAAGCTCAATGCGTCAGACATGCAATCCTCCTCGAACTGTGGCCCCAGTGAACCGGGAATAGAGTGGACCGGGAACAGAACACCTCATCAACACCTCATCGACCCCATGCCGATTTGGCTAATCTCACCATGGCGAGAAGAGTGCCGCCTGACAACACCCATTCGCCACCTAAACTTGAAATCCCGTCACCTAGCCGCGAAGCCGCTTCATCACCGGCGAGCAGTTACGTAGATTTCAGATGCGGACCACCTACTGCGGGACGTCGGATGGAGCTTGTGCAACTGCCTCCGATCCACATCATCGCTGGTGAGCGACCCTTTGGAGATGATCATAGGTAGTGGAAAGCGACCTGTGGAGCGTCAAGTACCGGATTTGCGGCGATCCTGTTCCACCGGTAGGGCGCGGCAGGTGCGCCGGCGAGCAGGAGCAGGTACGCCGACTACGTAGATCCGCCCGTGAGGGCTACTTAGTGCCTACGCCGAGGTAGCTACTGAGAGAAACGAACGGTAACACAGCGGCGGCAGCATTCCGGCCGCTCTCCCCGCTCCCGGGGCGCCTGCGACTACCTAGTCGCCGTGTACGGACTGTGCTCAGTAGTCACACGGACCGTCACGCTATCGCGGTCGGTCCGCAACAACAACGTCCCCATGACAACAACGCCCTCGCGACAACAACGACAGGGACGACAAGGACACTGACGCCTGCGGTCGCCCGTAACGGCGCGTGCCGTCCCGGGCACTCATGCCTTCGTCTCTGTGACACTGGGCGTCATCTGCGATTGTGCTGAATTTGCCGTTATTCGCGCATGGTGGCCCGGCAGAAACTGATCGTGAACTCAATTCCCGTTACTGCTGATCCGCCCGTGCTATCCCTTCAGCGGCCAGCCGGCGATCGGCTCATGCAGCGCGGACCCGCCCGGCCCCGCACCGAGACGGCTGCGCACCAGATGCAGCCGGGTTGCCACCCACGGCACCCCTTGCCAGGGCGCCAGCCGCTCAACCAACGGGCGCAGGTCCGCCCTACCGTCTGCTCGGGCCACGGTGAGGTGCGGATGGTACGGGCGGTGCTCCACCGGCAGACGGCTGCGGCGGGCCGCGGCCCGTGCCGAGTCGGCGAGCCTGCGCAGCCCGTCGCGATCGCCGTGCACCGCGGTCCATAACACCCGCTGCCCAAACCGACCGCCACCACCCAGGGCGAGGGCCAGTGGCGGGTGCCGTGCGGCTGCCCGGTTGAGCCGACGAGTCAGCTCGTCAATAACGTCATCACCGACCTCGCCAAGAAAAACCAGCGTCACGTGCCATTGCTCCGGATGCGTCCACCGCAGCTCCGGCGCAAGCGCGCGCAGCTCTGCCGTAGCGATCCGCAGCCCCGCAACAACCTCCCCGGGAGGCGTCACCGCAACAAACAACCGCACCGGCCCATCGTTGCCTCACCCCGATATGGAGCCTCACCCCGATATGGAGCCGTCAGGCCACCGCCGGCTGGGTGGCGTTGTCGCGGCGGAGGTACTCGCAGGTGCCCCCCGTCAGCGGCCCGTTCCAGCACCACGAAATCGGTCATTCCGCGCTGAGGAGTGTCCAGCTATCCCCGGAGTTCCCGCCCCGCCTGGCGGACCGGCTTACCGCCGGTCGTAGGGGTCCCGCTATCGATGGACTGAACGTGGCCGACCAGTCAGCGCGGAGGAACCACCGCCGGACGCCGTAGCGGCCGTGCCTCCACCACCGAACGGCAAACTCCTGGTAGTCCTTACATATCTCCACGCCACTTCATGTCTCCGCGCCGCTGCCTCCACCCGGCTGGCCACAGCGGCTTAGAGCGCAAGAGGCGTGAATCCACAATAAACAATGATGGGAGACCGTCCCCCGTGGCACCCAAATCGCTGGCCGACGCCCGCGGGACCGCGTTCCGTCCCCCGATCTGGGCCCTCGACTCCGCCGAGGTCCTCTCCGCGCCGGAGCATCTGGCCTGGGCCGCTGCCGACGCGCTCGGCTGGGAGGGCGTGGTCCTGCCCCCGATGATGCTGCTCGGCCGCCGTGTGGTGGCCGTGGCCAACCTCATCGGCGACGTGCATGAGCGCCGGATCAACTCGGGCTGGGGCCCGGTGACCGACCGGGTGTCGGTAGCCACCTGGGACTGGCCCGAGATGCAGCATCTCGTGCCACCGCCCGCGGTGCGGCTGAGCGGCATCATCGCGCCGGCCCGGCATTGGCGGACCGGACTCACCGGCGCCGCGCCGTTCGCCGGACTGTGCCCCACCGCCCTGCTGCTGCCCGCACATATCGCTCGGAACGTTGAGTGCCTCAGCCACGCCGAGTATTACGGCCCCACCGTGCTGGCCGCCGCGGGGCCGCACGACGTCGACCCTACGGCTGTCGACGTCGTGCACGTTGGACGTTCCCGCCCGGTCGCGACCACACCCCCGACCGCGACCACCCGGTGGGTGCACGAAATGGTTTACGACCGGCTGCTAGCGCTTCCCTAGCCCCCCAGCTCGGCGATGCGGTCAGTAGGCGACCGGGAGGCGTTCGAGGCCGCGCAACGCCGGCTTCGGCCGCCACTCAATGGTCTCGGTGTCGAGCCGCAGCGCCGGTAACCGCCGCACGAGCGCGCCGAGCGCGACCTCACCCTCAAGGCGAGCAAGCGGCGCGCCCAGACAGAAGTGTGGCCCGTTGCCGAAGCTCACGTGCCGGTTGTTGGCGCGACCTAGGTCGAGCCGGTCCGGATCCGGAAAGTAGTCCGGGTCGCGGTTCGCCGCGGCGAGCACCGGAGACACAAACTCGCCATCGTTCAGCGTCTGCCCGCCGAGGGCGACCTGGCCCACGACGATGCGGGTCACCTTCTGGACGGAGTTGTCGTAACGCAGCAACTCCTCGACCGCCGAGCGGATCAACGTCGGGTCCTGTTGCAACCGGCGCAACTGGTCGGGGTGACGCAGCAGCGCGAGCGTGCCGTTGCCGATCAAGTTGACGGTCGTTTCATGACCCGCGACAAGCAACAGGTAACAGGTAGAGAGCAGCTCATTTTCCGTGAGCCGCGCACCGCTGTCCGCCACCGCGACCAACGAGCTGAGGATGTCGTTGGCCGGCTCGGCGCGCCGCCGACCAATCAGGTTCCGCAGATACTCCTCGAACTCGTCGGCCGCCTGCTCGATGCGCTGCGGATCATCTGGAGTCAGAGCAGCCTCTGTCTGATTCACAAGCTGCCGTGACCAGGTCCTGACGCGATGGCGATCACCGGGTGGGACACCGACCAGCTCGCAGATCACCGTTATGGGCAGTGGGTAGGCGAGCGCCCCGATCAGCTCCATTGCGGGCCCCGCCGCGACGGCGGCATCGAGCAGCTCATCGACGATCGCCCTGATCCGCGGGCGCAAGCCTTCGGTCCGCCGGGCGGTGAACGCTTTGTTGGCCAGCTTGCGGAGGCGGGTATGGTCCGGGGGGTCCGCATGCAGCATCGAGCGGCCGAACCGGTCTCGGAGCCTGTCGAGATCCTCCCTGCCGGTCCGCCGCGCGTGCCAGCGCCGCATCCGCGCATGATCCTTCGATAGCCTCACGTCGCGGAGGGCAGCATCGACGTCAGCGTAACGGGTGAGGTACCAGATTCCCTGCGAGCTGCGGTAGACCGGATGCTCGCGGCGCATCCGTTCGTAGAGCGGATAGGGGTCCTGGTGAAACTCCGGCGTTGCCATCTCCCGGGTGATGTCGTCGAAGCCGCCGCCGTACTCGGCAGCCGCTTGCTGCTCGGTTGCGCCTGACATGGCGGCCGTCCCTGGGTGACCGTGCCTGGATCGCTCGCCCGAGTGTCACACATCGTCGTAGTGAGGCCGGCGCGGGAAGCGGACACAACCCGATCGAGGCTCAGCCTGATCGAGACTCAACCTGATCGAGGCTCAGCGCAGCACCGGGAGTACCTCACTGGTCAGGACGTCAATGAGGGCGATCGTCTCGTCGGGGGACTGCGGACGAAAGGCCGGCACGATGAACTCGTCCACGCCAGCCACTGCATAGCGGCCGAGCGTGTCACGCAATTGCTCCACGCTGCCCTCCACGACCGGGACCCGAAGCCGGCTCTGGAAAGGGTGCCGTGGCAGCCCTGGAACGCGCAGCTCCAGCAGCGCCTGGGTGGATCGACGTAGGTCGTGGGGGTCGCGGCCGGCGCGCTCGCAGGCGCGCTCGAGGACCCCGGCTTTATGCGCAAAGGTCTCCACCGTTCCCCACACGTTCCACTCGTCGGCATAACGGGCCGCGATCGGGATCGTGCGCCGCTCGCCACCACCGCCCACGAGCAACGGAAGCCGGCCCATGGGCTTGGGATGCATCGACGCACCTTCCACGTGGTAATGCCGCCCATGGAAGGTGACACGGTCGCGGTCGCGCAAGCCGCGGATGACCTGGCACGCTTCTTCGAGTCGGTCGAGCCGCTCTCCGGTCGAACCGAAGTGAATTCCATAGGCGGTGTGCTCGTTCTCCTGCCACCCGGCGCCGAGACCGAGTACGACTCTTCCCCCGCTCACATGGTCTGCGGCGACCGCGGTGTTGGCGAGTACCGCCGGATGCCGGTAGGTGTTGCCGCACACGAGCGCCCCGAGCCGCACGCGGGGAACAACTGCCGCAAGGCCCGCCAAGGTCGCCCAACACTCGAGAACGGGCCGCGACAGCTCGCCCTCGGACGGCATGAAGTGATCGGGAAACCACACCCCCTCCCAGCCGCTGCGTTCGGTGTGCTCAGCGACGCGCAGCACGTCCGCCCACGCGTACGACGGCGTCAGGCAGATGCTGAACTTCATGGGGCGGTTTCGGATCGCCGTCGAGATTCCACAAACCCTGACGATACGGCCTGCAACGAACTTAGGCCGGGTTGATCGTGCCGAAGATGCGGACCCGTTCGTCGTCGCTGACCCGTGGGCAACTGGCGCATGGACGCTCAATCCCGGCCAGCGCGTAAAGAAAACAGCATGAACCGCGCCGGCGGGTCCAGTGCGTGCGCCCATGCTCATCAGTCACCTGGCAGATCGTCGACGCCGAGGTGAGCGGTTTTTCGCCACAGGCCAGCACCAATCGCGCATCGGCGGCAGCGGCCTGCGGTGACCCGAACGAACGCCCCGCCAGCAGCAGGCCCCTGTCCAGCGCGTCGGTCACCGCTGCCCACTGGGTGCGGCGCCCGAAGCGCACCTGCGGGCCGTAGACGGCGAGGAAACGAGCGGCGTGCGCAATCACCTGACGGCGTAGTATCGCCCCCAGCGCTGCCACGTCAGGCACTGACACGGCATCGGGATGCCCGACGTCGGGATCACCAGGCAGACACCAGAACCGACCCGGGCGTAACGCCACCCCCCGCAGCGCCGCCGAATCGAGCCAGAAACCGAGCCGCCCCGGCGCCAGCGAAGGCACCCGCCGGGCGGAATGGAACAACAACCCACCCAGGTAGCTCGGGATGACCAGATACCACTGCAACACATAACCGGCGGTGGTCATCTCCGGAACGTCGGTCTGCTCGGCGACGTGGGCGTGCTGCTCGGCGAGCCGCTGCGCGACCATCACCCGCCACCGCGCGAAAAAGTCGGGATCGGCCAGGGCGTGCTCACACCCGATCCACGGGGCGCTGCGCCGCTGAGAACTGGGCCACTGGGAACTACGGCACTGCGAATGGGGCGCCTCCACTACCCGGAAAGACAGCAACGTCACTGCACGATCCACCGCCGCCACCGACGCGACCAGAGGGTGCGCACAGCGCGGTTCGACCACTCCCGCCGGCCCCTCAGCCGGTATCGCGATGTACGACACAGTCCCCCTCAGCGGTGTGTCCTCCACAACAGGGTTGCCTTACCTAACACAGGGTAGCCTAGCAGTCGGAGCGAGAGTAAAAAAGGCGCGGCCAGCAGCCACCCTGCGGACCAGGCCCGCGACCCGCCAGACCTGGTGTCGGGCTTCACGTTGCGGATGGGACCGAGGAGGTATGGCAAGCGCGCTCTCGTCAGAAGATCGCGACGAGATGCCGAAAGGTGATCGTTTCTCGACAGCCCGACGTTGGCGGCGTGCCGTGGAGCCAGCATCAGGTCAGCCGTGAAAGGAATTTCTGCAAGTTTTCGATGAGGTTCTGGGTTGCCTGGGCAGCACCGAGGAACTGAGCCAACGCCGGTGCCACGAGCAGCGCATTGCGCAGCCCGAACCTTCGGCGAATCTTAACATCGACCGGCCACGTGGGCATGGATTCGATCGCCGTGTACCGCTTGACCCGGCTCTCATTGACGGCTAGTGAAATTATGGTCGCGGGAGGCTCAGCTGCTGCTTTGTCACCAGGTCCCCGGGTTGGCGAGATGAGTTGCACGGGAGGGCTTGACGCATGCGTGCAGCGCTAAGCCGACTCGGGACACCGAGCATGATGAGGTGTGCCACCGCGACGTGCTTGCGCAGCACTGGCGATGGGACCAGCACCGAGTCACGGTCATGAGTAAGCGCCGGTAGAGGTTTAGTCGAGCAAGTGGTCGAAGTCTCCGTTCTTGGCGCCGGCGAGGAAGACGGCCATTTCGCGCTGGGTGAAGACGAGGGTGCAGGCCTTGCGATCGGTTGGGGGCAGCTTGTCGTCCTGCGATCTCGACCAGCATCTCTACGGCTTCGGTGTTGCTGATCCGGCTCGCGCCGATCGGGATCACCATCACCCCCACCGTCCCGGGCCCGTTGCGCCTGACCGTGCTGCAGTTTGGGCAGCTACGGAGCGCCGCGCGCGACGCGATCTACACCGTCGGCCTACTCGCCGAGTCCAACCACGCCGAGCCGGCGCGAGATGAATTCAGACCCACAAGAATCAGGCCCCGATAAATCAGACTCAAATATACCAAGGCCGCGTGGCACAGCTGCGCCACCGGCTTATCGGCCACGAAGAAGTGTTTGACGAGGCGTGTGCAGTCGGCATTATGATGAATGTATTCCGGTGTTCGCCCACGCGGGGCCCACGAGGGCAACATCATCAGCGGGGTTGACGTCGGCGAAGCAAGGTACCTGACCTCCAACGACTCCGCAGCGTCTTTAGGCACCGGGGGTTGCGGGGCGGGGCCGTTCCTCTCGAACGGCCCCGCCCCTCTTGCGGGTGCCTGCGCTGCGCGCATCCGGCGCCGGACGGGGGACTCCCGGACCTGCGATGCATGAGGGCATCAGGCGGCGGGATCCGGCGGTCATCGGACCAACGTTGGCGGCGGCGGTCGGTCAGGCAACGACGGTGCCACCGGCGCGGCACTCCACTCGGTGGGGAGCGGATGGATCCAGACTGTGGAGTTGTGCCCGGTAGGTGCGGATTACCCGGCTCCCGGGTCGTGGCGCTCCCACCGGCGGTACTGCGGGGCGTGCAGCACCGCCGGTGGGAGAATGGGGTGGCCGGTGATCCTTCGACATCTCGGTCGGGGGCACGGACGTTCGCCGGATCACCGGCCACATGGCGGCTGCTCAGCCTTCGTGGGTGGGGGGAGACCCACGAGCCGTGACGAGACCGCCAGCTCTATGGAGTTGACATATCGGTGGTATCAGCGCGTGGCACCGGCCCCCGCAGGGACTCTGGTCGGGAATAGAGACATCGGGTGGCACATCCGCGACAGGACTCGGCGGGCCCCTGATCCGGATCCGGAGGAAACAGATCCGGAGGAAACAGATCCGGAAGACACGAGCTCTCCGGAGACGAGGTGCTCGTGCACAGCCCGCCACACGCTGCACGGTGCAGCACGGGGTCGCCAGCGGCTCGAGCACTCCGGACAGCGGCCCC
>Ga0213881_10000296_pt1 | contig 36392 bp, 64 predicted proteins | sample BarmaccoBMER_R08_FD_160104 | JGI IMG/M metagenome (GOLD analysis project Ga0213881, IMG submission 160104) | Barbacenia macrantha exposed rock microbial communities from rupestrian grasslands, the National Park of Serra do Cipo, Brazil - ER_R08 ...
CTTGTGTCGCCGATGATGTGGCCTTCGCCGACTTCCCTGTCGAGATACCGTGCCAGATCGTTCAGGACGATTTCGCGGTCGATGTAGTACGATGTTCCGATCTTCACGTCAGGCTCCCCAACCCATCGGCGCGATTCGCCGTGGGTCAGGATAGCGTACGAAGCAAAGCTTACCCGTGGCGTTAATGCGAAAAAGGTTTGCTTGTGCAAAATAGACACAGGTCTTTTCGAATTGTGGCTCGGAGATTGTCGGACCCCAAGATGTTGGGTTATGTACCGGGCTGCGCGAACCTTTCGGGGTGCAGTGCCCATTCCTCCCAAGGCGATGGATGGTCGGCCCGTCATAGTCATCCCCCCGGTGGCTTGGCGGGCCGACTTATTTTCCATCCTCAGTCGACCCGCGCGATCTCGTAGCTGCCGTCAGGCTGGATGATTGCGAGCCAAGAATGGTCGTAGAACCGGATCGTCTCGTCGCGCAGATTCGCCTCGGCGAGGACCTGCATGATGGGGTCGCCCGGGTACCGCAAACCGACATCGGTCATTGTGAAGCCGGGGAAGGGATTCCAGCCGCCGCCGTGCTGGTAGTTTTTCTCGATCTGCTCGCGTGCTGGCGCTGGGTCATGCTCAGAGAAAAATTCCGGCACTATGCCGAGCGCGTCGTGCGTCATGCGTGGGTGCAAGAGGGTGAAGCGGATCATCAGTGCGTCTCCGGTGGTGATTGTCCGGCGTCGACCTTTTCAGCCCAGTCAATGTCGGAGGCGTACACGTAGTCGCCGGTGCAGTAGACGTCGAAGCCGTTCGACTGAATATCGTCGGTAACCCGCAGAGGTCTGCGCCAGTAGCCGTCGTCGCCGTCGCTCATCCAGCCGCGTGCCCGCAGCCGGATAATGCGGCAGTAGTCGGAGAAGTTAGGTAGCTTCATTTTTTAAAGCCGCTCTTGGAGTCCTCGTAGGCCTTGCGCCTTTCCGCTAATTGCATTCGGAGGCGTCGAATGTAACCGTCCAGCGCATCCAACTCGTTCGGGCCGAGCGCGATCTCGTCCCAGCCGGTTACCCGTTGGGTCCGCAGCCATAAGTGCTCGCCGTCGAAGCTCGCGTACACGCCGTCTCCGATGTAGAATTTATTCTCTTCGCCCGCTGAAATTTGCTCGTAAGTTATCATCGCGTGGTCCTTTCGATGGGCGGCGGATCGTCCATGTGCTGAACCGCGTAGAGAACCGGCCCGACCGTGAAGACGAGGAAAATGAGGAGCAGGAGCGCCCTGAGGAATCGCGGGAACAAGATCGCGAGGAGGATCAGGAATAGGAGGCCGACGATCATACTGGCCTCCGTTCGAATACTGCGGCGCGCTTCTGGCTGATCTCTTTGCAGCGCCGCCGGATTTTGCGTGCGCACCACTGATCCCGCTTCGTCTTCTTGCGCATTCGCACCTGTCGCCACGCGAGATAATAGCCGGCGGCGTTGCGCTCCTTCGACCAGCAGAACCAGACTGACTGGCCCTTTCGGTTCTTGCCGGCGTTGATGTACGTGTAGCCGAGACTCACGCCCTGATCGAAGACCCGCGTGAGCTTGTTGGCCTGCGGATCGGCCTTGGCGCGCTCAATTTCGCGCTTCCACTGCGAATGTTGGATGTCGGCCCACATTTCGTGGAACATCTTCTGCACGGCTGGCGGGGCGTCCTGTAGCATGGATTTATCTCCCAAGGGTTTGAAGCACTCCGTGAATGCCCGGCTTTCGGCCGGGCATCTGGCGCAGTGCTTACGCGACCTTATTGAGGATTTTGCCGGCCACCGCTTCGACTTGGAGGCGATCGTCGGTGTTCAGGGCGTTCCGCGCGTAGGCGGTAATGCCTTGGGCAAAGTCCCAGGCAGTCCTCATGTGCGCGCCTTCCTCGCGCTCATGAACCTCGACGATTTTTTTGCTGGCTGCCTTCGAGAATTCGCAGCGCTTCAGAAAAGCTAGCTCGTCGTCGTCGCTTTCGACTAGCTTCGCGGCCTTCGCCTTCTCGACCGATTCGAGAAGCTTGCGGTCGCTTGCGGCCGAGTAGCTTTCGAGCGCGGGGACGCACTCATCGAGCCAGCGCTCCGGCGCTAGTGCGGTGTGCCGGATGGTCAGCTCTTCGAAGCCTTCGCATCCCCACAGATTGCGGTTCATGCAAACGCCGCGGAGGTAGAACGATCGCACCTTCAGTGCGCGCGAGCCGACTTCTGAGTTCTGGAGGTAGAACCCGCGGAAGAGCAGGTCGTCACGCCCGTCGCGGGTCTTGCCCACGACGATCGGCCGGCGGTCGTCGACCAGGAACACGAACAAGTCGCGGTCGCTGCCGTAGAACGTCCGGTCGTTCTTGTCGCCCATGTCCTCTGGGTCGTAGGTGCCGTTCGACCAATTCAGTCGACCCGGTGTCTTCCAGTGGAAGCGCGGGTTGTCGCCGAGGCCGCTGCCGGCGATCTGCCGCAGCGCGTGAACGACTTCGTGGTCGGGGATGCGCCCGTATGTCGGGCCCGTGGCCGCGAAGAGCTGCTGCGTTCCGCCGTAGAGTTTCACCTCCTCGACTTCACGGGCGAACCGCATGCGGTAGGTCAGCTGCTCGGTGACCATCTGCGAGGGTAATTCCCGCAGATACGAGGCAGGTGCCTTCGCCAGCTGACAGAGCTGACCGAACGCCCAGTGCGTCGGGGCAACTTCGACCGTCCGGCTAACATCGGCGCCGGCCGTCCGTACGTTGGGCACGCCCACCGTCAGCTTCTTGAAGTCTTCCTTGGTCTCCGGGATCGGAGCTTCAAAGCAAAACCCCCGTGTGCTGACGCGCGTCTCCCAGGCGGCATCGTACGCCGCCTTTTTCGCGTTGAAGAGCGCGTTAAGGTCGGCGTATTTTTCGTCGGCAGGACGGCTGAACCACTGGTTCGATACCGTGCTGTCGAGCGATCCAGCGGAGGTGTCGACTGCGTACGGGCGTACGGGCATCGAGGCCTGCTGTGCTTGCGCGTTTAACATTTTGCTACCTTTCAAGTTTGGCCTGCCATCTTCAGACCCGGGACGGCCAGCCCCAGGTGACAGCGCCTTAGCGACGCCGTTTCGGCTGTTTTGTTCGCAGAAGCTGATCGCACACTGTGCGGGCGCCGCGGATTTTGTCCTCGCGGGCTTTCTCTTTTGCTGCGGGTGGTGCGACGAGGTATAGATTCTGCGCGACTGCCGAGACATCGTCGAGCATCAGCAGCAGGTTGTCGTAGCTGGGTTTTGTTTTTTCCTCTTCGGCTTGGTCGTGTAGGTCGATCATGCGGTCGAGCAGGGCGGAGGCGACTGTCTCGAGGTCTGAGAGGTCCATGCGCTCGATCAGCGCTAGGGCGTGGTGGACTGGATTTGGGTCGCGGGCTGGTTCAGGTTGGCCGTAGTCGCGACGCTCGGCCATGAGGAATTTGCTGGAGGCCATTTTTTCCCAAGGTCTGGAGGGCGGGTTCCTGGCCCGTCCTGCCACCTGAATATCGGACTTAATTTCCTGAAAAACAATCCGCCGGAGCGAATATTTTTGACGTTTCGTCACTTTTTTGGGTCTTGACGTTTCGTCAATTCTCTCCTACCTAGACCGATCACCTGGGATACCATGAGCGGGGTGGCATGGCAGAGGCAATCGAGCACCCGAAGCTCGCGATGGCGGACACGATGATCTGTCCGACCCTTAAATTTCGATGGCTGAACCATTGTGATGGCCGAATCCTTCAGCAACAATTCAGCATCGTCGACTTCAACGATCCGAAGAAGACTAGGGTCGAATGGCGCGACGTACCAGTCGAGGACGAGGATGCAGTCGCAGCAGCTGACTGAGATTCTCGATGACCTGCAGCTCGATCCGGCCGCCCTCGCCGCCATGCTGGGGATGAACCCGCGTTCGGTTTACCGCTGGCTGTCCGGGGATCATCATATCCCCGACATGGTTGTATCGGTGCTCGGGCTTTTATGCAGTGGCCGTATCACCGTCGATTCGTTCGTTCGTGCGCGCAAGCAGTTGGTCAAGAAAGCCAAAAAGCAGTAAACTCAAAACCATGCCTACTCGTCGCCGCCCCCCAGGCCGAGCAAAGTCATCGCGAGCCCGCCGTGACGAAAGCTTTCTATATGGCAGTGAGCCCTGGAAAAATATAATCATCGCGGCTGGATCGATCGCCGCGGCCCTCGTCGCAATCGCGACCGGGTGGAGTTATTTCGGTTTCCCCAAAATAATCACCGACCATGCCCTGACAGAGCAAGTCACTGTGATTCGTCAGAAAATCGACGAGAGCAAAGAGGACGTCACTAAGCTCGCCAATAAAAATAAGGACGAGGTGCAGGGTGACGTCACCAAAGTCGCTACTAAGGTCGATACTCTAGCTCAGCGGCAGGAGAAGCTCACATCCACTCTGCTTGAGACCCAGATGACGACCTTGACCACAGCGAAGCAGCGTATTCAGGATCAGCTCGTGGCGGTTAATTCGCAGATTACCAAATCGCCGAACGATCCGCTCCTGCAGTCGCGGAAGAACGACCTGACCAATTATTTCTCGTTCCTCGATGATCAGCTGCACCGTGTGCAGGATCAGTTCCAGAAGGCGAAGGAAAAATGAGAGCTGTTTTTGTGCTGCTGCTGATCGTGCTCCTCGGCAACACTGCGCTCCAGGTGAACGGGCTGGTGCACGACCCGCATAAAACGCATGTGCGGCCCGGCCAGGATGTCCAGATTAATTATGGGCAGCGGTTTGATAAGCTGGAAGGGGAAGTGAAGCAGGTTGGCGATCGCGTCGACCGTATCCTCCAGTCCATTGCGCACGGCACCGCGGGTGTCGAGGGCGATATCGAAAAACTGAATAAATCCGTCGACGCCTTAAATCAGAATATCGGCGAATTCCGCGAGCGATTCCTGCAGCACCGCCGTGCGACCGAAGGCCGGTGGCGGTGAATAATATCATGATCCTCTTCGAGTTTTTTGTAGACGTTATAGTCTGTGCGGGATTGCTCGTGATTATCTTGTATGGATTGTCGTGGGCATTCGCGCTCGTGGTAATGGCGGCGGCATGGGTGTTTGCATCTATTGGTCAGTGCGCATGGAGATTGGGGAAACGGTGATGGTAGTTTCCGCCTTCGATATCCACGGGCAATTTCAGCGGCTCATGTCGTTGAAGCGTCGCCGCAAAAAGAAGCTTACTTTCGATGAGGCTGTCGATTTTATTGCCGCCTGCTCGGGCATGGAGGTTGGTATCGTGAAGCGGAAATTGCTAGCAGCCGGAGCGACCGATGAATGGCCAGAATAAACCTGAGACAACAAAGGTATGGCGCGTGCCGATGAATATGCACTTCCGCGATGCTGTAGTGCGTGTCACCGCCGAGTCCGCCGACGAGGCCGAGCGCAAGGCCAACGAGGGCGATTGGGACGACATTGAGGGCCAAGGCGAGTGCGTCGATTTTTATGTGACTGGTGAAGCGACAGAGCAGACGTAAACGGGGAGGTTCTTATGGGTACCGTCGTAGCAATTAAAAATGCTCAGCATCCGCCGAAGGCGGCGCAGAGCAGAATGGAAACCATCATCGTCACCCAGGCGATGGTCAACAGCTGGAGAATTCCGCCGTTTCAGCGAGAGTTGCGGATTAATGCGAAGGTGCGGGAAGTTACCGAGCAGATCAAAGTGAACGAGGTGGTCGAGGGTGTCCTGACGCTCGGCACGCTGAGGGCGGATTCCAATATCCTCTACATCGTCGACGGTCAGCACCGAATCGAGGCTTTCAAACTGTCTGGTCTCGAGGAAGCAATCGCGGACGTTAGGGTCTGCATTTTCTCGAATTTTGCTGAGATGTCCGACGAGTTCGTGCGGCTTAATAGTTCGCTGGTCAGAATGCGGCCGGACGACATGCTGCGCGGCATGGAGAACACCGTACCAGCGCTGCGCGAAATTCGAAGGTCATGCGAATTTGTCGGCTATGGGCAGCTCAGGCGCCGCTCGGGTTCTGGTCCTATTCTCAGCATGTCAGCGTTGCTCCGCTGCTGGGTTGCGTCTCAGTGGGAGACGCCAGCGTCAGGCTCTGGCGCCGTTACAGGCGGTTCCGTGGGGCTCGCCTTGAGCCTCGACCAGAAATCGACAGCCAATCTAATCGCCTTCCTCTCGACCGCACATGCGGCCTGGGGGCGCGATCCAGAATATTTCCGGCTCTGGGGAAATCTGAATCTAACCCTCTGCATGTGGCTATGGAATAAATTGGTGATCGACCGAGACAGGAGCGGCAATCGTTGGCGCATGGTTGTTCTCGATATTCCGCAGTTCAAAAAATGCCTGATGTCTGTGTCGGCCGATGCTGATTATGTCGCTTGGCTGCAGGGCAGAAACCTGACCGACCGTGATCGCAGTCCTTGCTACGGCAGGCTGAAAGCAATCTTTTCTCGTCGGCTGACGGAAGAGACCCGCGAAAAGCCGTTCCTTCCGCAGCCGGCCTGGGCGTCGAAGTGAATTGGCGGGACATGCTCGAGGTCGTGACGAGTATAACGATAGTCATCTGGGCAATATTCGAGATCACTGTAAAGGTGCTGGGTTACTGACACATGGGTGAATTCACTGCCGAGCAGAAAATGCAGGCTGCCGAGCGCGAGGTATCTCAGCGCAAGAAGGTCTACCGCCGCCTCGTGTACACGAAGCGCATGACGCAGGAGAAGGCCGACTACGAGACCGCGATCATGCAGGCGATCGCCGATGATTATCGCCGGCAGCACCAGCCGTCGATGTTGGATCAACCGGGGGAATAAAAATGCAGAGCGTTCTACAGGACTGGGTGATGGAATTGCCGTTGCGCGAGCAGGGTACACTGCTGACCGGGGTCCGCGGCTGCGATGTCGTCCAGAAGGGCTTCCAGCCCACGTTCCCTGATACACCGGATGCGGTGGCGCGAGGCCTCGTCGCATTCCTGCGCTTCTGCTTCATGGTGCCGGCTGATGCGCGGGAGATCGATGTGCCTGGCGCCTTTTTCAAAAGCCTGCCACCAGCTAGGTGGAGACCCTCGATGCTCGGCCACCTGCCGCAGCATTTTTACGCCCACCTGATGCATGCATTTGAGGTTGTCGGCATGCGCCATCCGAATGGCATGCTCGCCGCCGAGGCGCTCTCGATTTATCACGGCATGGTCGAAAATCTGCACCTTCAGCCCGAGAGTTTTGAGCGGTTTGAGGCCCGCATGACGGAGGACCGGATCGCAAACGGGACGGTGGTGTCATGACGGACAACGCAGAGATAGGCAAGATCGCCGACGCGGCCGCGACCCAGGTGATTGCCGTCTGCAAGCAGGTGCTCGAGGAGGACCCAACACTGCAGCCAGTGGTCAGCATGCAGATGGTGGTCCTTCGTGATGTCGGACAGCTACGGACAATGATTCGCGCCCTGTCGCTGAAGCAGCAAGAATTGGTGCACAAGGTCTCCATGGCCGTCGCGGAAGCATCGATGGATGCGCTGAGCCACATTCAAGGCCAGGGTGGTCGCGCCGACTGAGGAGTGCTACATTCATGCGCGTTAGTTCTCGATCACTGAGGCAGGCACACCATGATGAAACAGGAAGAGGTACAGAAGCACATCGATCACCTGAAGGGTGTCGTGCGGCAGTCCAACAAGGATGGCGGCCCGGGCTACGGTCACTTCCTTCGCGCCATCGGGATCGCGTTCCAGGCAGTGGCTCCCGGCAATAAAGATATTCAGCAGCTCGCAAGGGCTCTGAATAAAACCAGGTTCGACGAAGATGGCGATGTCCAAGACGAAAGCGTCAAGCAAGCCGAACAGGTCCAGCAGCAAGCCGGCCAGCTCGCGCAGAACCGCTCGCAACCAGGCGCCGATGCCAAAGGACAGCCCCAAGCCGGTAGCCCTCTACGACAGCAGGCTTGAGTACGAGAGACGTAAGCTCGGACCCGGTCGGCCAACTAAGCTCACTCCAGAGTTGGCCGACCGGATGTTCGATGCCATCTGCAATGGCGCAAGCCTCACAGATATGCTCGCAGACCAAGATGTGGGCGTCACAGCTTTCTATCGCTGGCTGCATGAGAACGATGAATTTAGGAAAAGGTATGAGGAGGCTTGCTACATCCGCGCCCGTACTTACGGCGAGAAGCTTGTAGGTCTTTCGATTAAAGCCGGCTCGGGGATGGTCGATGTTCGTAATGTTCTCGCGGAGGCTCACCTGCTCGAAAAGTCCATGGGGCACATCGAAGGCGGGGCGAATAGCTGGATCAGCCGACGGGCCCACGCCGAGGACCCAGATCAGGTAACGCAGTCCCAGCTCACACCAGAGTTTGTCATCACCTTCGGCCGGCCCGACAAGCCGAAGGACTGGAAGGTCACCGATGATATGCCGGAGTTGGCACCAGCCGATGCGGATCACGCCAAGGGAACTATTCTTGACGCCAAGCGCGAGCGCGAGAAATTTGTAGGGGAGGAATGAATGCTAATAAGCGTTGGAAACCAGAGCTACGAGGCGCTCGATAAGAGGCTCGCTGCCGACACCGAACGGGCTCGAGCCGAAGGTGATGCAAGGGCTGTCGCTCGCATCAATTCGTACGGCAAGGTCGCGAAGGCGCTGATTGCCGCCATAAGCGAATGCCCTGGAAATGGTAGTAGAAATATGGCGACCGAAGAGGAAAGTACCGGCATCGTCGAGGGTGTTGCCCTAGCCGTGGTCTCGATCTATGCGCCCCAGATCGTCTGTGCATTCGAGCCTTGCGGGCATGAGCTGCCGTGTCCGTGGCTGATCGCGATGGAAAGTATCGCCGACGTCTTCAACACACAAATGGGCGAGGCCGCCGCTAACTGCTTTATGGAAGCAGCAAAACAAGGTATAAACCAGCCGCATCAGGGCACCGCCTGATCGGCCTATCTCTCGGGGGAGAATCAGATGTCGGAAGTCTTCGAGGTCGAGGGAGCCGTGTATTCGACCTCGGCAGCTCCAGGACCGCCATGGCATGGACCCCGTATTATGACGAGGACGGGGCCTACCACAACGACGATCCGAATATTCACACGACCTGCTATAAATGTTCTGAGGGTCATATTTTTAGGGTCCAGCGGCAGCTTGGTGTGACGACCTTAATTATGGCGGAGAATACCGGGGGAGAATAAAATGCTGGAAGCAGGTTCGAAGGTCAGGTGGAACCTGACGCTGTTCGCGATATGTTGGTCGCGAACACCAAGAAAAAGAGGGGAGTCGACCTCGTTCTGCCGAAGAAGGACGACGTCTGCACCGTGGTGTCGGCGTCGGCCTATTTGGATGATTTTGTCGTCTGCCTCAAGGAAGTGCAGCCTGATGGCCAGCGAGTGCCTGCCGTATATGTCGCGCCGGTGGAGACTGAGGGGGGCTAAGCCCAAGCGCCTGGAAGTCGGTATGAAGGTCCGCTGCAGGCTCGAGCTCGAAGAGGCGGAAGAGGCTAGGTTGGCGGCGTTACTGAAGATGGCTTACGTTCTGAAGCTGCCGGAGTACGGCAAGACCTACACCATCACGGTGACCCGCGAACTGCCTCTATTGCTGCAAGCTGCCATGCCTGAGGTCGCTGACAAACTTGGCCTAGTAGCCGTTCACGTCGCCGAGATCGACGAGGCTGCCGGATATCCCGCGACTTGGTTTGAGCCGGTGCTGTCATGACCGACCCGACAAAGCCCGGGCCGTCCGACAACAATATCCCCGGCCGCCCCGACACATGGCGGCGCGCATACGATCAGGATTTTGTCGATCGCCATGCATCTGATGAACGGAAGGTGGAGCACCGTTCCGGGGGCGCACCATCCGACGCCGAGATATGGCCATGTATGTACTGTGGTTATAGAGGAGATCGTTGCACTAACACACACGAAGCGGAGGAATGTATTCACTACGCTGAGGCTGAAGAGCGCCCACCATCCGATGAGCCGACCGAAGAGATGAAGCAGGCGGGCATCGAGGCAAGCCCGATGATTCCGTACCCGGAAATGGCCAAGTACGCCACTCGGAATGGTCGCGTCTCTCTCGATACCGAAGAGGTCGCGGCGATCTACAAAGCCATGCGTGCGGTTGCCCCACCATCCGACGCGCGAGAGGCGCCGCGCGCGTGGTTGTATCGAAACCCTGCTTGGCCGGGTAATCGCTGGGAAATTACTACTGACGGGCCGCCTTTTTTTGAGGGGGCAATTGTCGAACCTCTCTACACGCACCCCGCGCGATCTGGCCTGGAGGAAGCGGCGGAAAATGCGGTCATCGCATTCGGAATGGGATGGGATATGGAAGGCGTCATCGACGTACTTCGCAAAGCATTGCCTGATCGCTCCCGCGCCGCCTCAGAGACACAGGGAGGCGGGGAGTGAGCCGGTTCTGTGAATTTTGTGATCGAATACGAGTGTCGGGGTCAGCAGCAATTCCATGCTTGTCAAAAGAGGCCGCTATAAACTGCCGTCATTCGCGAGATTATTTTTCTCAGGCTGAAGCCCGCGCTCGCATCGTCGAACTAGAGGCGTTCGTTAAATGCCCCATCGGACTTGATAACTCGCCGGACATTTGTAGCGCTGGAACATGCTGGCATTGCTTATCCGAGCTTCGGAAGCACATCGTCGAACTAGAGCGCGAGCGGGACAAGGCGCGAGAAGAGCGGGATGATTACAAGGCTCGGTTCGAGTCTGCTTGCCGAATTAGCGCTGATCTGCGTGCCCGCGCGAAATCGGCTGAGGCGATAGTGCGCGTCCTAGCAAAAGCACGGCAATCGTGGGGAGAGGAAGGCACGCTTGAGCGCCTTCGCGGCTGCCTCGGCATTTGGCATTTTGATGATGCCGCCGCCCACTTCTCCCGCCACCCCGACAGCGATCCGGCCCGCAAGACAGGGGAGGAGTGAGATGTGCTGTACGTCAAGGACTCCGCAGGGGCAACTCTCGACCTCTCCCTTACCAAGGCGGAGGTCGGCCCTCACGAACGCGGCTTGCCGCACGGATTACGCACGGGTGACGAGCGGAAACGGGAGGTGAGAGATGCCAATAACTGGCCATGCTTACATTGCAGCTAATCTTCGCAACGAACTTGTCGATGCCAACGCCCGCATCGCTCAGCTACAGGCTGAGCGGGATGAAGCGAGGATGCTTGCTGTCGAGGGCATCTGTCACGACGCGGTCGGGGACGAGTGGGGCAATTTCCCTTGCCCTTGGAAGATTCGCGCGATGCAAGCGGAGGCTATGATGTTCACGGACGCCCAAATCAAGCATATGGTTGATCGCTTCTTGGCTTGGCGATTGCCGCCAGATTTCGACCCCGACAACGGGATCAACTATAAGCGCCCGAACTATTCCCCCGAGGTAGACGCTACGCCGGTGGGCACTAACCTGCTCACCGCCACACAAGCAGAAGCGATGGTTCGGCACATGCTTGATGGCCTACCGAGCCCGGCAGCCTGGCCGCCCGGTGGCACGAGCGATAATATCCAGGCCGTCGCTCGGCATGCTATTCATGGGCTGCGGCGCCCCCTCTCCCGCACGGATGGAGAGTGAGGGGATGAGAACACGCCAGCAAATGAAAGAGCTTTCGGAAGAGGAGCTAAACGATGTCGAAAGCGACTTCCGAGGATGGAATCTCTGCGTGGGCCAGCTCGACCCGGAGGAGATGAAAACCTTTGAGCTACTAGTCGAACATGGTCGCGCCCGCCGGGCTTACGACAATTCTCTAGCCATTGTTGGGCTCGCGATGGTTCGGCGAGCTTAGCCTCTCCACACTGCGGAAAGGAAACGGGATGATCGAGATTGAAGTCAGTGGCAACGACTTGGCTGTCGAAATCAGGAATGGAATGGATAAAGCTTCATTCGGGATCGAAGCCGGGCTGCCCGAAACGCTAACGATCATCAAATGTCGCGGGCTAAAGCTTAAGCGATCTGACGTGGGCTCTCTTGTGTTTGAGATAGATACGGGAACTGCGGAAAGGAAACGGGGATGAGTGAGGGCCATATCGTCGATGTCAACGAAATGGTTGTGCGGGTCGCAAAGGCGTTGGCACCTGCCGCGTGGGGCTGGTACAGCAAAATAGGGGACACTCTTGCTCAAGAGAGCCGACGTAAAGCCTCACTGAAGCACGCCCGCGTGGCTATCCAGGCAATGCGAGAGCCGACAGAGGGGATGCTAGCCGCAGGCGATTCTCAGATGCCGCAATTCCACCCCGACGAGGGTTATCTTACGGGGCGGGATGTTTTGGTAGATGTTTGGCCAGACATGATTGATGCCGCTCTTACCGAATCCGCTCCGAGGGGGGAATGAATAAGCGCAAATCTTCAAATCAAGGCGCCGATCGGGCCGCCCTCAGGGTTCGCAAGGACGACCTCAATGAAACGCCACCGGAGGCCGTACATGCGTTAATGGCGGTCGAGACCCTCGACAAGGACATCTGGGAGCCATGCGCTGGGCGAGGCGCTATTGCACGGGAACTGCGGTCCAAAGGCTACGTCGTGGTCACCAGCGATCTGGTGGCCTATCCCGGCGCCGATCATGGTAATAGCGACCGGCGTTGATTTTCTGATGACGCACCAGGCGCCGTACGGCATCAAGACCATCGTCACCAACCCGCCTTTCAAGCTGGCAGATCAGTTCATCCGTCACGGCCTCGGCCTCGGCTGCAAGGTCGTCGTGCTGCTGCGGCTGATATACATGGAGGGTGCACGCAAATCCGACCTGATCGACGAGCACCTGGTGCGGGTTCTGGTCGGCCGAGAGCGGCTGCCGATGATGCACCGCGAGGGCTACGAGGGGAAAAAGCTCGACAAGTCCGGCGTGCCGTTCGCCTGGTTTGTTTTTTATCCCACTCCGCACCATGAGAGTTGCGGGTTCATCGTTAAGAGAATGAGCTGGTACGGCCACCAGCCAAAAAAGATGATCGTCGACGACAGGCCGACGAGAGCGCAGGCGGCCATAATGCCGCTGTTCGAAGGGGTTTGAGCTGTGAAGTCCGATCTCGTCGACATCGAAATGCAGCTGCACCACCAGACCTGGGATGCGATCTTGGCGTCGGACGACGGCGAGCGCGAAAATGCTGTGTGGATACCGAAGTCTCAGGTCGAGTACGTCTTCAAGGATGAGGCGAAAAAGATTATCATCGTGACCATGCCGTCGAGGCTGGCGATCGATAAAGGCCTGGTGTGATGGATCGGGTGGAGGAATGGCTTCAGCGACGGATCGAGCGGGAGTTTTTTGGCCGCAGCAACGGGCCAAGCGCACCGCGCTCATAGCTGTCCCTTGGGGATGGGGTTTCGAGGTTGTTGAGCTGGATGCCAGCGGCAGGCCGATTGGGAAGCCCAAGGTCGTAGGCGGTATTTTCATAGATATCCGCGCATGACCCTCAAGCTAATTGACGATCCGCTGACCAGCCGTCTCCCTCCAGATGCCGTCAAGGTCTGGAATATCTGTCTTGAGCACCTGCGCGAGATGGATGAGCTGTACGGTCTGGCCGCAACTCGCGCCTTCGAGCGCGGGCAGGGCGATGCCGTACTGCGTCATATCGATCGGCACCACCAGGACGCCGTCGCGCAGGTAATCGAGCGCATGGTGGACGTGCTGATCCATCACAAGATAGAATTTGTGTCGTGAATTCGGGGGAATCAGATGGGAAATGCAGAAGATAAGGACGTCGTCGAGCGGCTGCGCTATCTAGCCGAAGACCTCGATCTGACCGGGCGAGCATTCGATACGATAAATGAAGCCGCGACCGAGATCGAGCGGCTGCGCGTTGCCTGCCAGGGTGCGCTGACGGCGTGTGCCAAGTACGCCGAAGAGTGCGTTATACTACGCGAATGGCATGAGGCGCTGAAGGCCGAGGTCGAACGTTTGCGCAAGAAGGCTCATGAGGCGATCGACCTGGCGCAGAAGATCAATGAGCGCTGGTTCTTCGAGACTATCGCTGGGGCTGCGGCGCGATGAAGTGGTTGAGGCGTTTGATCTGGCGCTCTGTTATCAAGGAGGAGCATCGCAGGCTCAGCGCCATCATTAACCAGGGTTTCGACGAGGACCTGCCAATGAACGAATTGTGTGCGGCATTCAGGGCCCTGTCGTGGGTCCTAAATCCGAGAGGCAATGTGCCGCCACACCTATGGTACACGCGCAAGGATCGACCGAAACTGAGGGTGATTAAGGGTGACCGAACCGCGCGTTGACGATAATATTGAGCGTCACCAAGCACAGTGCATCAAACAGCTGATCGAGCAGGTTGCCGATCTACGCCAGGATGTCGATCGACTGAAGCGTCCGATCGGTTGCGTATGCCCTGCGGATGCGACAAGGTATTGCGAGAACCAGCTGTGCCCAAGGCGAGCGATTAAGATGACGATTACAGGGTTATGAATGAGGTGCTGGATCGGAATATTGCTGGTCGTCGCGTTGGGCGGGACTGCTGCTTCTCACTCATGGTATCCGGCGAACTGTTGCTCGGATAAGGACTGCCGTCAGCTCGCTGATGCTGAGAATCCGGTCGAGATAGCTGGCGGCTTTCAATTCCCGAATGGTCGCAAGATCACCTACCGCCAGGTACAGCCGTCGCCGGACGAGCACTGGCATATCTGCGAAAGTCCGACGGCGACCGAGGTACCCAGCGGACTCCCTGTTTTGATCTGCGTCTTTGGGCCGATCGGGAGCATGTGATTTGTCTCTTCTCGACGAGGAGCGGCCGCAGGCGGAGAGCCATATTGTCAGGCAGAAGGTCGAACTGGCGCTGCCGCCGTACTTCGAGCCGTTCCTTGGCCGGCATCCGTACAACGTGCTCGAGGGCGGCCGCGGCGGCGCCAAGTCGCGCAGTGTAGCAACCCACTTCGTCATTGAGGCGTGCCAGGAGGGTCACCGGTACCTCTGTACTCGTGAGTTCCAGTCGACCATGCGGGATTCGGTCCGCAAGCTGCTCGTCGACGCAATATATCGGCTGAATCTGGAAAAATATTACGACATCAAGCGGGACGAAATTCGGTGTCCGCACACCGGCTCAGAATTTATGTTCAAGGGTCTCAAGAAAGACCCGCAGGCGGTTCGCTCCGCCGAAGGCATCGATCGATGTTGGGTTGAGGAGGCGCATGTCGTTTCCGGTGACAGCTGGCAGGTGTTGATGCCAACCCTTGATCGCGTCGAGGGCAGCCAGCTCTGGGTGACGTTCAACCCCGACAGCGAGGAAGACCCGACCTACGAGATGTGGATCAAGCATCCGCCGCCGGGGACAATGCATAAGCACGTCACCTGGAAAGATAACCCGTGGTTCCCTGCCGGCCTCGACCGTCAGCGCCGGCACATGCTGCGCATCGATCCCGATGCGTACGACTGGATTTGGAACGGTCACGTCCGCAAGCTCAGCGAGGCGGTCATTTTCCGCAATCGCGTGACGGTCGACGATTTTGTCACGCCAGAGGATGCCAGGTTCTACTATGGCGCCGACTGGGGGTTCGCCGAGGACCCGAGCGTCCTGATCCGCTGCTTCATCCACGAGGACGTGCTGTTCATCGATCACGAGGCCTACGGCTACCACGTCGAGATGGACGACCTGCCGGCGCTCTGGAAGGCGAACGTGCCGTACACGGCCGAGTGGCCGATCATGTGCGATAACGCTCGCCCCGAGACGATCGCCTACATGAAGCGGCACGGTTTTCCACGCGCTACCGCCGCAGAGAAGTGGAAGGGCAGCGTCGAGGACGGCATCGCCTACATGAAGCAGTTCAAGCGGATCGTCGTGCATCCGCGCTGCCCAAACATCGCCCAGGAATTTCGACTATACTCGTACAAGAAGGAAGCGCGAACTAATCGCATCCTGCCGGTAGTGGTGTCGATGCATGACCACGGCATCGATTCGTGCCGGTATGCGCTCTCCGACCTGATCCGCGGAGGGGTGGGCTATTTCAAGGTGCCGGATAGTCTGCTAGCCTATGCTCAGCAGAAAAGATAACGGGGGATTAAAATGTCGAACGACGAGACACTGCAAAATATTCCTGACGATTATCGCCTTGCTGATCTCGACCGTCAGACATATTCACGCCTTAGGGCGCACTGGCTGGAGGAAGATGGTCTTGAGACCGTCGGTGCTGTCAGGCGAGCTTCCGATTACAAACTGGCGCGCATCCCAAATATTGGAAACACGACCATACAGAGAATTCGCGAGAAGCTCGGGTATGCTGGGCAGTCCACGCCTGAACCTAAGCCAGAATCCTCACCGTTAGAGAATTTTTTGGTAGACATCGCCGTATCGATAGATGCGCTTACTGTTGCGGTGAAGGAGGGGAATAAAGTTGCGGAGAGGGCCAGACAGGAAACGGCCAATCTCACCGCACTCATTGCCGCCAGTAACGCCAAGATAGCCCCGGGGCTCTTCGATACATTGGGGCGCGTAGCCAATATCCTGCAGGCCATGGAGCAGCGGGTTATGGCTACAGCTCCTCCATGCAGGCATGAATGGGTCTACGATAAATCTCGGGCCAACCGTTTCTGCGTGGTCTGCTCGAAGTCTGAAGCGTGGACGGGCCCGTGATGCGCGGTTTGTGGATGGCGCTCGGATTTTTAGATGCCGTGCTGTGTGGCGGCTCGATTATCCTGTACGAGCGCACCGGCACGACCGAATCCCGAAATGCTGCCACCATGTTCTTTATTTTGTTTGTGAGCTGCGCGGCCGTGCTGGCGTTCGGTAACGTCTGTCGAGGAATAAAATGACCGTCGTTGTCGTTTCTGGCATGCCGTACGAGAGCAATATCGCCACGAGCATCGGCGACGCAACGGTCGAGGGCGATGCTGCGGCTATCCGCGCGGCGCTGGCGAGGGAGCCTGACCTATCAGGTCTGATCAGCTTTGGTGTGTGCGGTGCCCTGGCGGAGGGCGCGCGGCCAGGTGAGCTGGTTATTGCGCGAGAGGTCATCCGGCAGTCCGACAAGGAGGTGTTTGTCTGCGATGTCGAGTGGTCTCGGACCATGGGCGGTGGCCTTTATCCGTGGCGCGTTCTCGGCGCGATGGTCGAGGTGACCACGCCTGAGGCCAAGAAGTACATGGCGCAGGTCTACTGCAGCAGCGTCGTCGACATGGAGTCGCATATCGTCGGCCAGATCGCGGCCGATCATAAACTGCCGTTTATCGTGATCCGCGCTGTTGCCGACCCATACGACTTCACGCTGCCGCCGGCCGCGACGATCCCGCTGAATAGTGACGGCAGCCCGAATATGTCGGCGATCTTAGGCTCGGTCGTAACCAACCCACTGCAAATTCCGGCGCTGCTCCAGACCTATCGCTACAACAAGGCGGCCGTCGCCACGCTGGTCAGCATCAAGGATAAGCTGCGTCTGCCAGTCCCGACAAAGAAATATCTGAAGCCAGCAGTGCAGAGGAAATAAAAATGGACGAGCCAATCCTGCAATTTTTTGCATGGGACCATCTGAAGCCGGAGCTACAGCCGGTGAGCAAGCCGTTCTGCGATTTAGCCCTGAAGATCGTCAACACCTTGCCGCGCAACACCGAGCGCACTGTGGCGCTGAGGAAGTTGCTCGAGGCGAAGGACGCGGCCGTGCGTTCTGCGGTTATGAAGTCGCCGCAGCTGTGAAAGTCATCGTCTGCGGCAGCCGGCACGAGCGCGATGGTGACTGGGTGCATCACGAGCTGAATAAAATAAATAACAATGGTCGGCTCCATAGAATTGCTGATCGAGGGTGGTCAGCGGAAGTTCGATCCCTGGCTCAAGCAGACCGTTGGCGGTGTCGACTACCATGCCTATACATGGGCGGAGCGCTGGCGTGTCCCATAATCTGACGATGATCGCTAGTTGGTCGAAGTTCGGCGATCGCGCCGGGCCGATGCGCAATACGGAATTGTTGCGCCACTTGCGCGGCGAGGGTGGAGAGATTGCGGTCATCGCCTTCCCTGGTGGCAAGGGAACGGCTAACATGGTGAAACAGGCGCGACGATCGGGGGTCCGCGTCATCGAGGTTTGCGATGACCGTCACCGATCTGAACGAGCGGACACCTAGGCGCACCAGGAAGGTCGACGCCGGGGCATTCCAGTCGATGCTCGCGTCCTCGTCGATCGACCCAAGCAAGGCTGTCAACCCATTCAAGATCGAGGCTCTTCACCCGCCAGTCGTCGGTCACAAGGGCGGCTTGGTGCAGGACGAGAGCCTGTCCTTGTTCGGCAACGATATCAGTGAGTGGGCGTGGCATTCGATCGAGGCTGCCATGGGCAGCACGCTGCTGCACGCCATGCGCTTCATCGGCTTCCCGGCGCTCGCGAACTTGTCGCAGAAGGCTGAGTACCGCCGCATGGTCGAGATCATCGCGACGGAGATGACGCGGAAGTGGATTAAAATAACGGTCGCGAGCGAGGACGATAAAACCGATAAGGTCAAGAAAATCGAGGCGGAGATGCTTCGCCTGGGTGTGCGCGATCTCTTCCGAAAGGTAGCGGAACATGACGGCTACTTCGGGCGCGGCCATATCTACATTGATACGGGGGCCGACACTAACGATTCTGTTGAGCTGGCGACGCCTATCGGATCAGGCAGCGATGACATCAGCCGGGCAAAGGTGGGCCGCGGTCGGTTCAATGCGCTTCGTATCGTCGAGCCTGTCTGGTGTTCGCCCGCCTTGTACAACGCCACCGACCCCCTGGCACCTGACTACTACGTACCGACGCAATGGTATGTACAGAATAAGCGCATTCATGCGTCTCGTCTACTGACGTTCATCAGTCGACCCGTCTCCGACTTGCTGAAGCCGAGCTACTCGTTCGGCGGTATTCCGCTGACCCAGCTAGCCGAGACCTACGTCAACAACTGGGACCGCATTCGTGAGTCGGTCGGCCGGCTCGTTCAGAGCTTTAGCACCACTGGCTTCAAGACCAAGATGGCCGAGGCGCTGAACAGCGGCATTAGCGCCGACGATATGATCCGCCGGCTGCAGCTGTTCACCAACTTCAAGCAGAACCAAGGCACGTTCGTCCTCGATGTCGATGAAGAGTTTTTCAATGTCACTACGCCGCTGAGTGGGCTCGACGAGCTGCAAGCGCAGTCGCAGGAGCACATGAGTGCCGTCACCGGCATCCCGCTGGTGAAGTTTTTCGGCCTGTCGCCGCACGGCTTGAACGCCTCGTCCGAGGGCGAGATCAGGGTGTTCTACGATTGGATTCATGCCGTGCAGGAGGTTTTCTTTCGTCCGCAACTGACCACCATCATTAACTTTACCCAGCTCAGTCTGTTCGGCGATATCGATCCCGACATTGGCTTCGACTTCGAGCCGCTGTGGACGCAGTCCGCGATGGAGGATGCGCAGGTGCGGCAGGCCGATGCCAGCACTGATAAGACCTACATCGACGCGAACGTACTGTCGCCGCTCGAGGTGCGCAAGAAAGTCGCGAGCGACAAGGGGATGCCGTACGCCGGGCTCGACCTCGACGACGAGCCTGAGATGACGGACGAGCAGCTGTCTGAGAACGCGACGAAGATGGCGACGCCGATCCTCACTGCGTACACCGATGGCCTTATTGACGCATCGCAAGCTTTGGGCGAATTGGTCGAGGCTGGCCTGTTCAAGACGATCACCGAGGAAGACGTCGCGAACGCGAAGGCTAATCAGGAAGTACCGGAACCGCCTGGGCCGGATGGCGAAGACCCGTCGTCCACGTCCGGTCCTGCCGCTGGCGGTGGGGGCGGGGGTGGCACGGCCAGCTCTCCAGTCCGTGCGCCCCCGAACCTCCGCCTCGCTTCAGCGCGGGACGAAGCACCTCCGTTCGATCTAGGCAAGCTCACCAAAATTGAGAGCGAGCGTCTGCGGCGCGCACTGCGCGAGAATGACATCGAGACAGTCCGCGAGATACTCGAGGAACGCGAGGCACACTGCGGTGCGTGGGATGCCGACCCCGCGGAGGGCTTTGTCGCGTATCACGGCAGCCCTTTCGACTTCGATCATTTCGATAGCAGCCACATCGGGACCGGGACCGCGCGCGCCCACTACGGGACCGGCATCTACCTCGCCACCTCGCCGGTCGTAGCGCGCCGGTACCTCGACGAGCTGACCGACCGGCTGCAGCTCAGCGGCAAGCCTATCCATCGGCTGAACGCTGCGCAGACGCATATCACTGGCCATCTGTACACGGTGCGTGTGATGCGCCCGCGGACCGACTTCGTGCCGTGGACCAAGGCGCAGGACGCGAAGTGGACCGACGAAGAGCTGAGGCGTCGGGGTCTAGCCGGCTACGTCTACCGCGACCCGCAGCTGCGCGGCGAGCTGAATTACGTCGTCTTCGATCCGAAGGACATCAAGGTCCTGAAGCAGGACGACAAGGTGATCGCTGAAGACCGCCTAAGCCCGAGCGAGCAACGGGCCCCGAAGGGGTCTCACCAGGGCGGTCAATTCACGTCGGGCCATTGGGACCCGGCCGAAGGCAAAAAGCCGCCCAGCGGGCCGGAATCGCAGCCTGAGGCCAATCCTGACGACGAGCGCATCTCCACCCGGGTGCCGACCGCGAAACCGAAGAAAGGTCAGACCGCGGTCGACCCGCATAGGAGTGCCGATTTTCAGGTTGGTCTCGAGTCCAGTAAGGCCTCGAAAGCCGCATTCGAAAAGAACGCCGAGCTGATCAAGAAAATCCCCGGGCTCGGCGCGACGAAAAATATGAAAGCCGACGAGGCCTCAGAATATTTCGTCAACCACGTCAAATCGAACGTGCTGGCGTTGTGGGATTCAGTCCCCGACGAGATCAAGGGTCGATCGAAGCTCTGGTACGACGGCGCGCACAAGATGGCCGAGGATTGGGCGCAGCACTTCGGCATTGAGCCGCGTGTCGCTGCCGGCGTAATAGCCGCGTTGTCGCCGCAGAATGACTGGTTCCAGAACATCAGCCTGGCGCACCGCGTCATCGACACGATCAAAAATCATAGCGACAAGAAGACCACGCAGCGGATGAAGGAGTGGGCCGAGGCCTACGCGCAGAAGCTCGAGGAAAAAACGCCCGAGGTTGCCGCCGGTGTCCGCAAGATGATGCAGGGTTTCGAGGGCAAAACCCTCGCCGATATTCAGAAGCCGCTTGAGCGCGCACACTGGATCAGGTTCTGGGACGAGACCGAAAACACCCGCTCGTTCCCGGAAATGTCGCCTGAGGGTGCTGTCCTCGGCTCGGTCAAGAACAAGGACGGCCGCGATTCGCGCGCCGCGTGGAAGTCGTTCCGCGAGATTGCCAAGGCGGTGTCGATCGTGGACGATCCGTCGCCCGAGAATATTTCCAAGAACCTTGGCGGAAATCACAAGGTTAGGAATTTCTACAACAACATCATCGCGCCGCAGTCGAAGCGTGGGGACGTGACTATCGACACCCATGCTATTGGCGCGGCTGCGCTGATGCCGTGGAGTGGCGCCGATCCCGAGGTTAAGGATGGTCTCGGCCTCACCGGCGCGAAGGATGCTGCCACTGGCTCGAAAGGCCTCTACGGATTATATGCAGAGGGATACCGGCGCGCAGCTCAGGAGCGTGGCGTCCTGCCACGTGAGATGCAGTCGGTCACCTGGGAAGCGCAGCGCGGTCTATTCAAAGCCGAGGACAAAGGCGACGACCTTCGCAAGGAAATAAAGGGGCACTGGGATGACGCCGACAGTGGAAAAATCACCCGAGACGAAGCCCAGCGCCGCATTCTCAGCCGAGGAATTAGCCCACCTTCATGGCACCGACCCAGTGGTGGAGTTCATGGTGACGTACGGCATACCGCTGACGCGCACGAATTACATCGCGGTGAACTGGGGCGACCCGGATTATCAGCCGACGGCGGAGGACGAGGAGGAATTGCCGGAACAGTTCCGCTCGCCCTCGACCTCTTCCAGCAGTGGAACGAGCAGCAGCACCCCCGCGAGCAACACGGGCGATTCACCAGCGGACCAGGAGTAGCCCGCAAGGTCGCGCAGGCTCCGGCGCTGCACCACCCGCACGTCGAGTATCAGCCGACCGACCCGCGTGAGCGGCAGCCCGCCCAGCTCTCGTGGGAGAGTGCGCCCGGCAAGACCACGCGGAACATGCCGCAGTTCCACGACGCTCCGCTCGAGCAGCGCCGCGAGTACCAGCAGGCGATTGAGAAAGTCCTCAGCGACGAGAAGGGTCACGACGTCATCGCGCAGACCCTCGGCTTGCGCACGGGCCCGACGTTCGCATCGGCCGGCGTGTTCCAAGGTCGCGTCAATCCAGGCGCCCAGACACAGGTTAATCTTGGTCGGCTCGGCGACGATGATAAGGCGAAGATCAACGCCAGCGAGGCGATTCGGGGCATCCTGCTGCGTCAAGACGCTGCCGCATGGCACCGGCCTGAACCCCCGCCGTCCCATGCCTATCTCATTCCCGGTCTGAAGACCGCCAAGGGCGTTGTGTTCCCGACGGACACCGGACACGGGGTCACCCACAAAGACGCACTGGCGGCCCTCGGACCGGAGGAGCAGAAGGCTTTTCTGGCGAGCGGCGCGCAGAACGATGCGAACTACGTTTTCAAGAACGACAAGGGTCAGGTCCTCAGTCGTACGGCGGCGCGCCAGTACGCCGAACAGAATGGCCTGCTCTCCGATATCGGCAGGGGTTACAAACAGCCCAAGCTGATTAGCGAGCACCTCGATCCGCACGCCTCGACGCGGTTCGTCGACATCGATCCGAAGGACAGCAATATGCTCGACTTCAGGATGGGTCGCAGCCCATCAGAGGCCGAGGCGGCAGCCATCGATCAGGCGCTCGGCGCCGTTAGCGGACTGGAGTACGCGCTCGTCCCGACCCAGCAGGGCTGGCGCGTCTTGAATACCGGATCGATGCCCAACGATCAGTTCGGCGCGGCTGTGCATTCGGCGATCGAAGGTCTTGAATCCGACAGCCTTCCAGAGCAAATTGAGGCCCAGCGCGCTCACTACGTGGGCGATTATCTGGCGAACGATTGGAGCAAGTCCCCCCATGCCGAGGATTATTTACAAGCCATCCGATCGGCTGGACCCGATGTGGAACGAAGCGCCGACACGCTACTCGCCAACCTCGGCCCCAAAATCGCAGCCGTCGAAGACCAGTTCGCCCAAAAGTACGGGTGGACGCCAGACGTCAGTTCCCGCGTCTGGGAAAAAGGACCCGCCCAAGACCTCCTAGCGAGGAACGGCGGCGCGCCTCACCCGGGGCAGATCGACGACGCCGCCAAGCGGATAAATGGAAAGTACGGGACGACGGATCAAATCGCGAAAATCCGCGAGATGATGAAGCAGGCTGTGCCGACCAACGCGCACGTCAACGACGGTGGCCACACCCTCGACGACGGCACGTACACGCCGGAGCGCGCCCAACTGCACAAGGAAATCCTGCGGAAGCTGTTCACGCCTGAGGCGGTGCAGGGCGCGACGCCAGCGCCAGGGCAGCGGCCGACGATGACCGTCCTCGGCGGCCGCGGCGGCTCCGGCAAGTCGTTCATCACCGGCGCCGACGGCCCCGTGTCGCGCAAGAATACGATCGTGGTCGATTCGGATGCGTTCAAGCAGCAGCTCCCGGAGTACGAGGGCTGGAATGCTGGCCTAGTGCACGAGGAAAGCTCGCACATCGCCGACATGGCTGCGCAGATCGCCAAGCAGAAGGGTCTGAACGTCGCCTTCGACCAGACCATGAAGTCGGGCACCAGCGCGCTGCGGCGCATCGATCAGTTTCAGGATACGCACGACGTACACGGGATTTACATGCACAGCACGCCGGAAATCGCTGCGGACCGCGCTATGGGCCGGTTTGCCAAAGGCGGGGTATCAGACAAGGGGACGGGCCGGTTTGTGCCGCCAGAATACATCCTTGGCTCGTACGGTAACGAGAAGAATTTCGATGACATCATCCCGCGACTGAAGCGCTGGACACTGTATGACAATAACGGCGAGCGAGGCTCGCCAAAAAAGGTTGCGGAGGGCCGAAATGATCGCCATTTTTAGCCAGCGGCACGGCTCTGCGGTGCGTGGCGCGGCTGGGCACGGCGAGGCAAGGCACGGATGAAACCCTATAAACACAAACTCGGCGAGCTGGGACCTGAGCATTTTGATGGTGATCCGATCCACCGCGAGCTGAACGAAAGCCAGAAGATGCAGCGCGACGCCATCGTCAGCGAGGTGTTGGGCAGCATGCCTAAGAATGCCATCCAGAAGCCGGTCACCGGCCGGCAGCAGGAAAAGAAGTCGAAGTGAGCCGCGAACCGCGCCTCTTCTATGTCTGCGAGGTTGATCGTAGGGGCAAGATTCTAGCTCGCGCTTCCGATTCGCAGGTGCCTCACCATGTCGCGATAGAGACCGCGAAGCAGCTGACAAAGAGGTACGCGGCCATCGCTGTCAGCTCCTACGAGTACGCGATGAAGCGGCGGAAGTCAGAATGATCCGAGGCCTCGTCGACCTTGCGCTGCACCGCTACATCCGCACCGGCGAGCTGGTGCATCTCTACAAGGGCGAGAAGACTAGTCTTGGTCTCTGGCGTGTCACTGTGAAGGGCTGGGGGATTTATGCGGCCGTTGCTGTGGGACAGGGGTATGTCAGGCGCGACCAAATCGTGAAAGATTCGGGGGGAACGTGGACCTACCGCTTCGAAGAATGAGTAAGGGTGCTACAATATTCCTTTGCGGCACCCTCGTTATTGCGTCGGTCGGTTTAATTCTGGGCTGGTTTTTTTGGGGTTTCGGGTGATCCCGACAAATCCCGATGGACCTGCCGACCAATCGGGGGAAAATGGACGAGGGCATTTTGAGATGGCTACACCGGGCTGGCCGGGAAATGTCCTTGCGCTCACCGCGATCGTGGTCGTGATCGCGGTGGTTATGTGGATCGTTAAGCGGCTGTAGTTACCACTGTATCCACTCCTCGCCTGTTTCGAGATTGCGTCGCCGCCCTGTTTTCAGGTGTCTGTGCCATCCGTCAGGATCACCCTCGCCATTCCAGTTAATCAGTGCGGCGACCGCGAGGGCCTGAGTGGCGAAGCAATATTTGTCAGCATACCCGAATTCATCCAGGTCCACATGCATGGTCCAGTGGTACAGCAGGCGATGGATGCCGCAATACCGACCGTCTGGAAGCTGGCCAATTAGCGGGTAAGTGGCCAAAGTCTCCGGTGGCAGGAAGTCTATGTCTTTGGGGTCGACGATCTTCATTAGTCACTCGACTCGAAGTCCGCTTCGCAGTGGTCGGTGATCTGCTTGTTGCCGTTGAAACTCGCGAACTGCGCTGTGGCTTTGGCGGTTGAGCTAGTTGGGAACCGTGCGGCGTACGTTGTGCCGAATGGGGTTCGGCCGTACACGTCGACATACGTGTACCGCTCGACCACCCGGTCGACCGAGTAGGTGATGCGCTTCACGCCGGTGTCGATGACCAGCGCGCCCGTGAAGGCGCTGGCCCTGAACATGGCCACGTACGTCGGCAGCATCGTCCGAGGGGTGATCTCGGACTTGGTGCAGGTCATCTCGTACACGTCTCCGGCGTGCGCGCTGGTGGACATCGCGAGCGCGGTGAGGATTAAGGCTAGGCGTTTCATTTTGTAGTCTCCGTCATAGCTTTGAGCTGCCGCGCCAGCCCCTCGCATTCGTTCACAACATAGGGGAAGTCGCGGTAGATGTTTCGGTATGCGAGGCTCATCATACCCGGGGTAGCATCCGAAAAGTGGCCGCAATCAAAACCGAGCCACCAAACGTCGTCGTCTTCGCCCGGGCTGACCTTGTGGCAGATGTCGTGATCGCCGCCGCTGCACGTATCACTGAATGTCAAGCCTCCATGCACTGATACATCAACGGCATCGCAGTCCTTCCTGTAGGCTGGATGCGAGCGCGGTACGCCCACATATCCGCATAGGAAGCCCAACGCGGGGCTGCGCCGCACGATGCACGGTAATCCGGTCTGCGGATCGAGCCATTGCCGTTTATCTGGCTCTAACTGCCACGGACCGTGTCCCCAGGCCGATTTGTCGACGAACCGATATTCGATAGTTTGCACGGTTGTTCTCCCTAATTTTTTAGGCGGCTGTTCCGGCCGGATGGTACCACGTCCAAGAATGCTGTGAGGCGTCTCCAGCGTCTGGTCTGAGCGGCTTGTGCTTGCCAATCACCATGTTCTCGCCGAAGGCCTTGACGCTAGGCGTCACCTTAGCCTCGCCCTTCAGCGCTGCTTCCAACAACACCAGCGTCGCCGCGATCGCGGCCGTAGGCGGTGCACATATTCTTGTAAGCTTTGTACTCGGCTCTCAGTTTTGAAGCCCCCGCCGCTAGCAAACTGCCGCGGCGCCTCGAATGGATGCTGCCGCCCTGGATTTGCCCCCAGAGTGGAGATGTCGCCGAGCGCTATCAGGTCCTCGACCTTTTTCTGTGTCTTGTAGCTCCTGAAGAGAAAATGCGGCCGTTGTGCTCTAGGTAACCATCCCAGTGGCAGTAGATGCGCGCCCATTTTCCGTCGCGCCGTTTTGCGATGATGTCCGAACGAGTGCCCATTTTAATTTCCTTTCCCAAGGTCAGTTTGAAGCGATGGCGCTTCCTGAGAGGCGCGCGCACGCGCCCCTAGTGGAAACGTCAGGCGGAATAGCGTGGGGAGAAGCAATTCCGCAGCTCTCCCGTGAGGCGGTTGAGGTTGTTGCGGATACCGCCAATGTCGTGGGCGAAATTACCGTCGTTGGCTTCAAGTAGTTCGCCGAGGCGCAGCGGATTGCTCGCATGCGCCATGGATATCTCGGCTTCGAATTCCCACTGCGGGATATCCTCGCCGAGGACGTCTTGGTACAGGCGCACTGCGCGCTGAGCGATTTGACGGATCAGGTCGAGCTGAATTGGCGATATTTTCTGTTCTCGTCGGCGTGTCATGCGAAGCCTCCATTTTTCTCGATCACGGTCGCGACGACCGTTACGGGTACGTACGAGAATATTCTGGCAGGGCGGCCCGGTGCCCAATCCCGGTAAGGCATTAGCGCCATCACGCGGCGGCTGGGGAAGCCGACTTCGACGCGCGAGTAGGGGCCGACATTGTTCTTGGGCGAGCAATAGTGCGTCTCGCTGGCCTGTACCGACATCGTGAGGCCGCTCTTGCAAATCACGGGCGGCGAGTTGTTTAGGTGCGTGCGGTTGAGTAGGTGCTCCTGCAATTTTTCCAGGGTATTCACTTCAGCCTCCGTTCTCGCGCGCTCTTCAGGTACTCGCGCGCAACCTCTCTGGTCATCGCCGAATCGACGATGCGTTTCCTGCCCGCGCCATCGGTGCGGACTATCTTGTAGGGTGCGTGGTCACCGGGGAACGGCACCTCGATCGAGTACGTAGCCGGTGGCTCGGCGTTGACCGGCGGCCGCCGCCGTGCGTGGCGGCCAGTTCTCGGCGGGAGAACTTCGAGCTGGCCGAAGGTCGAGCGCACGAAGTCCTCGGCCTCAGCGCGGGTCTTGGCGAAGCTGACCCGAGCCTGCTCTGTGTGATTCGATCCGGCGCGGCGGAAGTGGATGGTGAAGGTGCCCATCATACGCTCCTGTTCATGCTTGCGTCGGTCCACCAATCCTGGTTTTTCCAAGCGAGCTGGAAGGCCTCTGCCGTCTCGCATTGCCTGCCGAGGCGTTCGATTTCCGTGTTCGACATTCTCTAGCAGGGTCATGGCCTACGCCGCCTCTCGGAGCAGACCTGCCTCGATCATGCGGCGGGCCTGTCGGCCGATCCGGCCCTGAAGGGTCCACGCCATGCCGGTATCGACGAGGTACTGCCAACCGGCGAGGATCGTCTCCTCGTCTTCGGGGTCGACGCCGACCATCTCGAATTCGCCGTCCGCGATCATTGCCGCTGTGAAGGCGTCCATTTGTGTCTGAGTGCTCATTTCTTTCCCAAGGTCTAACCGGTTCATCCCGGCTCCATTAAAATAGGAGTTGTGTGACGAAACGTCAATTTTATTCCAGGGGAATATTCGTATTTATTTTGAGGGTCGCAGGTCCGGCTATAGAGGGACTTTCCACGATACAGTTGGCGCGGTAGAAGGATTTTCCGTCTAGGGAGAGCGAATCGATGCGCGGCAGGGCCAGCTGGGATGCAAGACTAAAGTCCTCGACCTCGTGGATCGCAATGCTGACCCTGCAATTCCATCAAGACCGCGAGCATCCAGCCCCTTGGCGCGCCCAGCAGGATCGGCATATCACGATGATGCTGGCGCGATGGCTGAAGCCGCAGTAATCTGCGTACGACAAGGTATGGCTGTCCACTGCATGGCTGGGTCGGGCTCGGCTGCGCAAGGCGCAGGCAAGGCGAGGCGAGGATAATCCGATGCGAACTGTCGACGACATTATTCAATCATCCATCGATCAAATGGTCCGCGAGCAGTCGAGTTTTTTCGAAGGTGAGGTGCGGCCGTACCTGCCGGCAATATCCAAGCGGCTGCAGGAAGACCTCGATGCCTCCGGCTATCAGATAGTTGCCAAGCCGGGCGAGAAGACGGAACATCTGAGCGGTGGTGGAAGGCATCACGGGCGATGAGCTTCGCCAAGCGCCTTGAGGATCGCCGCCGACGGTCTACTAGCGAGGAGACCGGCTATCGCCTCTCGAATTATATCTCGCAACAGAACGACGAGTTTAAGGAAGAGGCGCGAAAACGGCGTGAGGCCAGACAGAAGGCTGAGCGCGAAAGAATTTACGGCTTGCCCGGTTCCTGAGTTTGGCCGTGGCAGGGGGTGGGTGAACACCCGGCGGGCGTGTCACCCGCCGGGCACTCCTTAAAAACGAGAGGCTGACCATGCCATTAAAATCCGGTTCCAGTCAGGCCGTGATTTCGGCGAACATCCGTGAAATGATCGAGGCTGGCCATCCACGGGAACAAGCGATCGCCGCTGCCTTGCGTAAGGCTGGGAAGTCGAACAAGGACTCGGTATCGGACGCCGACCTTAAGAAGTGGCTTGATGACTATGATAGAGAAGAAGCGTCGAAATAAATGCGATCAGTGCTCAATAAATTAGCGCAGAAGCTAGGGTGGGTGCCGAACTATCCTCCTGACTTCGCCGCCGATTTGGGTCCAGATTTTTATACGAATATCGGCCAGTACCAAGTAGCCGGGTATTTTCCGGCAGCGACTGACGTCGGTAAGAATGTCGTTTACAAAATTCAGCTGAAAGACATCGGCAGACACATCATCATTTTAAGTCTGCCGCATTGACCCGCTTTGACGTGGAGGGCTTTTGCTCTACACTTGAGCGGAACGCCCGGGGGAAACTTTGACTAGGAGTGAACCCATGGCCGAAGCCAACAATCAGGAAGAAGCCCGCCGCCGCGAAGCGGCTCAGCGCGAACAGGCTCAGCGCGATCAAGCTGAGCGCGAAAAAGCAAACCGTGAGCGAGCCCAGTCCGCCAAGGGCGGCAGCAAGGGCGAGCTGGAATATTCCGACGAGGAAGACCCACGGTCTGAGGAAGAGCAGCTCGCCGATATCGAGGCGCACAATGATCGCGCCAAGGAAATGCAGGACGAGGCGCTCGAGGAGCAGTTGTCCAGTTACGATCCTGAAAAGATCGGCCACCGTTTGTATGGCGGCATGGACATCGTCGACACCCGCAATTCGCGGCGCGTCTTCACCCCGCCTCAGGCGCAGGTCGCATTCGATCCAAACCGACGCGCTCGGGAGCAGATCGCGGAAGAGAATCGCGAATTTCGCCCAGGGATGCGCGAGGAAGCGCAGGCTTATGAGCGGCACAAGACCGACCACACTGCGCGCGCCGAGGTAATTGCTCGACGTTAGTCGTTGGTCGGGTTATACTGATTGCGCAGGCCGTCTTCGCATGGCGGCCTGCCTTCATATCCGGGGGAAGGTAATGGTTCGGCAATACGGAGACCTCCCCCATGCAAGCCGGCGTCCTGATTACGAATGGCGGTCCGCACCCCGCTGACAAATGGGCTGAGGTTTCGGCTGACCAAATTGTTGCTCTAATCGATATTGATGATCGGGCCGACAGCCCGCAGGCCACTGAGGCCCGCCGAGCCAAGCGTCGTTTTCGAGAAGACCTGATCGATACGCTTACTGGCCACCACGACGATTGTATTGGGAAAGAGCGCGGCGCCCTCAAGACGCATGGCGTTGCTCGTTACGACCAGTCCGAAGTCGTTGACGATCACCACCCCGAGACGCTCGAGGCAGCGTGCCAGGCCGTCTCAGATGCCGCATCAAAGTATCCAGTGCTCGGCAATCATTTCTCCGAAGGTGAGGCGGCTGATGTCGTGCGGCGCATTTTGCGTTCGCACATGAACCACATCATGCACATTGAGCGCGGCTGGCATCGAGACCTGGGCGGCAAGGTGTTCGGTGAGCATCTGCCGCAAGCGCAACAGCAGATCGCACCCGGAGGTAACGGGGTTGGTCAAGCGCCCCAAGGCACCGCGTGAGCGCCTTTCCAAAATAAGGATCACCACCCATGGCGACTACAGGCATTTGCGCATCCTTCAAGGGTGAAGGCTACAACGGTACCGGCCACAATCTAAGTTCGTCCGGCGGCGACACCATCAAGGCGGTGTTGATCAAGGTAAGCCCGGCCCGCACCTTCGACTACACGCAGACTAATGGTGGTACGCCCGGCACAGGCACGCCATCGGCCACTAATATTGGCACGGACGAAGCCTCGGGGACGGGCTACACGTCGGGCGGCAACACCCTCACCAACAATGGTGTGACGATCACAGGTACCGGCGCCTATGCGGACTTCGCCGGCTATTCTCTGACCTCGGCTACCATATCGGTAACCGCGCTGGTTCTGATCAATTCATCATCCAAGAACAGCACCACCAATCGAGCCATCTCGGTGCACGACTTTGGCGGTACGCAAACCGTCACCAGTGGTACGTTGTCGATCGTGTTCCCGACGGCAGCACTAGCGACGGCTATCTTGCGGTTCAACTGAACGCGCAACGCTCGAAGTCACTGCCGTCGTAGAAGAACAAGGCTGCCGATATGGCGCGTATTCTCGACGCAAGTTCGGGACTTCGCCCAACTGCATGGGCCCATGCTAGGTCTTCCCCGGCAACATATACGGACGCAACCGGGACCACTGAATATCCAGACAACAATTTTATCAAAGACAGTGAAGCAGTTGGCTCGGGTAACTGGGGTTACCAGGGCACCGCTACTCAAAATTCGACAACCACCCCCAACGGTACAGAGGCGACGTTATGGGTGCCCCCGAATGGCGGTACCAATGGCGCAGGCAATGCTATTGCCCAAGGCTATTCGCTGACCGGTCGCAGCAGCGATCACTTTATTCTGGGAGTAACAATTAAAGGGTCGGGGTTTACTAGCTTTTTGGTTCAGGATGGTGCTGGACAAGGATTCACTATCAATACCAGCACAGGTGCGATTGCGGCAGTAGGTAGCGCTGACAATCTGTCGTCCACGTCCTTGGGGAGTGGATGGTGGCGCTGCGTTGCTCGCATTCCTTACAATTCTGGTGGTGGAAATTGGTACGGCTATGTTGCCGACTCTGGTTCCGGTGACGGCGTCAAGGGTTTCTACCTCTCAGAGGCTTCTGTTGGTCTTGTTCTCAGTAGGACCACGTGCCCATACGTTAAGACTACATCGAAGCCTCAGTTCGGCGAGCGTATAGATCACAGCTCTGTATCGCCGTTCGGTGTGCTCGGCCTGCGGATCGAGAGCGGCGACACCGATAGCTTCACCCTCGCGGCGGCGGCGACCGCGCTGACCTGCACCTACGACGACTCGTCGACCCAAACCTTTAGTGGGCTGACGGGCGGCACGACTTACAGCATCTCTCCGACCGCACTTAATCGGCCAGATGTTTCAACAATCGACGACAATACACCGGTAACCGTCAGTTTGACGGGCGCGTCTTCGTCGTATGGTGCGGGGACTGTCGTTGCTGCTGTTAACCCAAGTATTTCAAGTGCTCTGGTTGCAGAGGCGACATCTGCGCTGGGGCCAACGGTAAAGACCACCCTCGCAGGCGCAGCGGACGCTTATACAGCCGGTGGAGTAACCGCACCTGCGGTACCTACAATCGTTGGTGCGACCGTTGCTGATGTCGCTGGCATATTCAGCTTTACGGCTTCCTTCACCTTGGCGACGGCCCTAGTCGCTGATGCGGCCGGAGCTGTCGGGGCGGCGGCTGTTCCCTCTATTGCCGGAGCTTCAATAACTGACACGGCTGGCGCGTTTGGCTTCACGATAGCCTATACGCTGCCGTCCGCTTTGCTCGCCGATGCCGCTGGTAGCGTCGTCGCGCAACCAGCTCCAGCGATTGCTGGGGCAACAGTTGCCGACTCGACTTCTGTGCTTTCGATAACGATTAGCCCGACGATTACGGGCGCGGCCGACGCTTATGTGACGGGGGCGCTAACCGCGCCCGTGCAGCCAGTCATCGCCGGTGACGTGATTTCTGAGACGGCCGGCGCTGTTGCAATCGCGCTTGGCGTCGCCCTGCCGAGCGCCATCATGACCGGATCGGCGGGGTCGGCGATTGCCGCTGACGTTCCCGCTATTTCTGGGATTTCAATCGCCGAGACGGCTAGCTCGATCGCTGAGACACTTAGTCTGTCTTTGCCGAGCGGCGTAGTCGCCGGGTCGGCTGGTACTGTGGTCGCCGCCGTTGCCCCGGTCGTTACTGGCGCGTTGGTCGCCGGTTCTGCTGGCGCCATTACAGACCAGATTGCGTTTACATTGTCGGGGGATGTGGTCGCAGGGTCCGCCGGGACGATTGTCGCCGCCCCGGTTCCATCGATCGACGGGGCATCAGTTGTCGAACAAGCCGGCTCATTCGGCTTTGTTCTAGCTTACACACTCGCTTCAGCCGTAATTGGTGATTCGGCCGGGTTGCTGACCGATCAGATTACTCTCTCGCTCAATGGAGGAGCGGTCTCCGAACAGGCGGGGTCAGTTTCTGGACCTGTGGTTTCCCTCGGTATTTCTGGTGCCGACCTATTCGAATTGGCCGGGGCGCTAGCAGTAGCCGGCGAGCCGTTGTTCGCTGGTGTCTCGGGCGTGTATGCGGCGGCTGCGCTCGCCACGACCTTGACCCAAGCGCTACTGGGGGCTGGAGTAGCTGAGACAGCCGGGCTGCTTGGGCCAACCGTTTCGCTAGGCATTGTTGGTGCTGATATTTTGCACCAAGCCGGTCAGGTAACCACCACCGGAACCGACGCAATAATCATCTCCGGCGCCGGTATGGCCGCTACTGCCGGCGCTCCGGCGTTGGCTGCCGCTGTCTCCGATCCTAGTGCGGCAACGTCTGCGACTGCGGGTGATCTCTCAGTCTTTACTGGAACGATAGCCAAGGCCTTGGCCGCCTCAGAGGGTTTTACCGCTGGCGCTGTAGCGCCGATGGAGGCTGTTGTTCTCTCCGGGGTGGCCGTCGCTCAGCTCGCTGGCGGGATTGCCGGTCAGATAACCACCGCGCAGTTTACAGGTCTCGGAATAGTCGATGAGGCAGCGCCGCTAGTCGCGTACATCACGCCAGGGCTGATCGGCGACAGCGTGCTTTTCAGTGCCGGCTCGATCATCGCTGTTATTCCTGTAGGTTTAATAGCGACATCTATTATTTATTCGACCGGCATTGTTGTCCCACAGATCAGTGCCCCACATCTTCGGATTGGTCCTAGCGCTACTCTGTTTGCCGTAGCTCCAGACCGGCCGGAATTGTACGCTACCCCAGTCGCGCGGCCAGTGATATTTTCGACTGGCTGGGTTCGGCCGGAATTGCAGGGGGCATCTCGCGTGCGGCCCATCCTGATGGCGCAAACGCTAAATGGTCCTCCAGATTTTGGCTCCGATTTTGGACCAGATTTTTATATGGATATTTCGCAGTATCAGGGACGGGGTGCTCGGCCTATGATAGTAGGGACAACCCGCTGGTTCCCGCCCAACCGTTGAAAGGCTTGGTTCGATGACGGTAACCCCTAATTTGTTCTGTAAGCGTGGCGACACGTACGGGTTCGATTTGGCTATGCCGAATAATTTAGATGGCTCGCTGCCAGACATTACGGGCGCCAGCTGTTCTTGGGGCGTTTACCGTGATGCGTACACGAGCATCGTATATTTATATAAAACGAACCTGCCGATTTCGACGCGGACCGAAAATGGGGTTCAGTATGCGGTTGTTTCGGTGGACTTGACGCCAGATGATACCGCATCTCTGCCTGCGGGTGATTTATATCACGAGGCAAAGATCGTGCTCGCCGACGAGACTATTCATAGTCCTGATGGAATATTCCGAGTGTTGCCGAGCCCGAACCCGTGATTGTTTGCGTTCACCAACGCAGAGGTCTAAGGTTCTGAGGTCATCATCCGGGGGGATGTCAGTACGACCATCCTAGCCCGTGAGTGAACCGAGATGACTTTAGCTTCTGATATTGCAGTCGCACTTGCGGCGAATCTATCGGCGGGCCCCATCACCAAGGCGGAGCTGATCGCAGCTCTCAATGCGGCGGACACCGCGCTCGCCAATGCGATTACGAGCGGCGGCGGCAGCGGCACGCCGGGCGGATCAAACGGCCAGCTACAGGTCAATATCAGCGGATCGTTCGGCGGTGTTCCTGCTATCAACGGCGACGGCACGCTGAACACGTCTACCGGCGCGCTCACGATCACGAAAACGAGCGGCGTGGTGTTCGGTGCCCTCGCAACCCTCGCGCCCACAGGTACCCCATCCAGCAGCACGTTCCTTCGCGGTGACGGCGTGTGGTCAACCCCGGCAGGCGGCGGCAATGTTGCTAATTTTGGAACGCCTACTGCGGGTCAAATCGCGGCGTGGACGGACTCGACACACATTCAGGGAATTTCCACCACTGGGTCGGGGAGCGCCGTTCTGGCGACATCGCCGACGTTGACCACGCCGAACTTGGGGACCCCGTCAGCCCTAGTGCTAACAAACGCTACGGGGCTGCCACTCGCGACCGGCGTAACCGGCAACTTGCCTGTCGGCAACTTGAATAGCGGGACTGGCGCGTCTTCTACTACTTTCTGGCGCGGCGACGGTACGTGGGCGACCCCGGCAGGCGGTGGCGGGGGTGGAAGCCCCGGCGGCTCGAGCGGTCAGCTTCAGGTCAACAGCTCTGGCGCGTTTGGCGGTGTCTCCAATAGCGGCGCCTCCACTTCGACCTTCCTTCGCGGCGATTTGACGTGGGCTACGCCTCCCACCGGTGGCTCGGGTGGCGTTGCTGGCGACATCATGGTCTTTTCAAATAAGGCGCTGTTTGCCGCAAGCACCGCCGACTTCTCCGCGATGAATTGGGTGTTGGTCCAGAATGTATCTGGTGGTTCAGCCGGTTCGCGCCTTTGGTATTCGCGTGGCACGTCCACGCCGACGAACATTTACGGCGAAGTGCATCCAAATGGCACCGGTAATTATTGGGAACCGATCTATGACCGATACCCGGTTGATCTTGGTCAGTGGGGGTACCAGCCAAATGGAGCAGGTGGAACGGATCAGCAGCCAATCGTTCAGGCAGCCCTCGACTGGGCTATGCAGAATGGTTATCCAGAAGTTTCCATCCCGGCTTGTCCAGCCATGGCAAAGATTGGCGATGTAATTCACGTTGGTTACGGTGATTCTTATCGCACCATTTCTCTCGTAGGACGTTGTAACGCATCCTTCGACGGCAATTTGGCTGGTGTTGCATGGGCGCCTTTGAACACAGATCGGCCCTGCATTAACATTCAGGGTGGTCGTCTGAACCGCATTGAAAATATTTTCTTTTACGGCAAAAATCTCAACTGGATTGGTACAAATATTATTGCTTCAGGAAATCCGAGCAATCTTCCTGCCAATATCAACTCGTGGCTTGACCCATCACTTGCAACTGGTCCCGGCGGACTGACACGTTACTCACCTCTCGCCTTTATCACGGTTGATGCCTATAAGGGTGCTGCTCCGCCCAATCCGTATCCAACCGTCACCTATCCTTCGTGGACCGGAATCTCTACCCAATATAGTAAGCTTGCTACGTCTGACGTGACGATTAAGGGTTGCCAGTTCTACGGCGGAATCATCGGCATCTGCGGCTCGCCAAATGGTGACGGTAACGGTGACTTCATCAAGGTCAGGGACTGCAACTTTAACTACAATGTAATTCCAATAGCTATAGTCAACACACAGTCTCGTGGTGTTGAAGTCTCTTACTGCAATGTCAATACGTGTTGGGCCGTTCTATCTAACCAGCACTTTGGTCAGCAGGGTGGCTTGTTTGGTGGAAAGGTCTCGAATTTAATGGTCACAACTGTCTATCAGATATTTGATTTTAATCCGAGTGCTCTAGCGGGAATGACCTTTGAAAGCATTTACAACGAAGTTGGAGTCCGTGTTGGCTCCTTCGGAACCGGTTCAGGTTCGGTGACGAATTCCATCACCATCAAGGGGCTCCAGTGGGATTCCGCCGAAGCCCTGCATGGATCAATTCCAGTTGCATTTTTTGAACTACCGGGTGGAGTCACGCTTACACTGGATGATTGTGCATT
>Ga0213881_10000298_pt1 | contig 36379 bp, 33 predicted proteins | sample BarmaccoBMER_R08_FD_160104 | JGI IMG/M metagenome (GOLD analysis project Ga0213881, IMG submission 160104) | Barbacenia macrantha exposed rock microbial communities from rupestrian grasslands, the National Park of Serra do Cipo, Brazil - ER_R08 ...
TGACATATCCCAATTTCCTGCTGGACGACACGGAAAATTGGAGCCTCGTGGAAGAAAAGGCATCGCTTTCCGACACCTTTTCCTCCAGAGGGCTCCTAACTTCCGCAAGATAACTGGCCTTCGTGCCCGCTAAATGGTGACATGTGCAGTTCACCAGGCCGGCCGACGCACCTTGCTCACTAGTCGCAGGTAACATTCGCGACAATTCGATGTAACCGATTATGGATGCGGAGTGTGGTAAGCCATCGCGGTCACGTACAGGTTGCCGTGGTAGATCGGTACCGTCATGGAACGCGAGAATGGGCCGACCACCTCGTGGCCGTAGTCGTTCGGCGGGGTAACCACCAGGTACGCGGCGTTCACCGCGCCCCGCGTGGCACCCGTGCTGAACGCAAGGCTGGCGCTTGCGGTCTCGCCCGGCGACAGCACAATGAACTGGCGCCCGGGGTCGCGGTCGAACCAGGTCGAACCCCAGAACGTGTGCGACGGCAAGGCGTGGTGGTTCCAGTCCTGCAGTCCGAGGCCCGGGTAACCATACAGCGAGCAGGACCGCTGGCCGTCGTTCGTCAGGGTCAAGATGAAGCCGACATGGTTGCCACGGCCGGTCTCCGCACCGTGCAACGCGGCGGAAATGTTCTGCGAATAGCACCGTGGCAATGAAACCGAAGCCGACGCGGATGTGGCCGCAAGCGCCGCTCCCCCGCCGGTGCCGCCAAGGGCCGCGACAGCCGCGGCGATCGTCAGCAGTTTTCGTGTCACATGGAACATGCTGTCTCCTCAGTAGAAGTGCCTCTCTATATGTGGAGACGACGCACCTGTCGCGAAGGTTGGGAGTTTTTGCCGACATTCGGCCGATACGGCCGATTCGGCCGGAACGAGTGGCGCTTCCTGGCCCGGTCGCGGACAGAACCTTCCCGGTTTCACGACCGTTCGCCGGGGCATTTGGCATACGTTAGACCAGCGTGCCGAGTGTGCCTGATCCAGTCGAGGATTCCGCCGACCCCGTCGTGAGCGCATGCTTCGGGCTGGGCTGGCGGATAGAGGAACTCTTCAATCAGTTCGACGTGCCCGCTCGGTCCCCGCGCCCCTACGACATGGCACGCCTGGCCGGCCTGAGCAGGCTGAATTCCTACGACTGGCAGCGGCTGGGCCTGGATCAGGCCGACTTCGTCCTCAGTCAGGTGAGGGCCGCGGTCGGCGCCCCGTCCGCGATCCCGGTCGACATCACCGCCGATGCCCGCGCCAAGCTGGATGCCACGATTCAGGAAGGTGAGGGATCGGCGGGTCGGCGCGGGGAATACCGGGCGGCCCTGGCCACGCTTCACGTCAACCTGCTGATCGTCCTGACCGCGGCGGGACCGTACTACGGCAAGGCCTATGGACTGGGCCGCGCACTGGCGGACACCACCCGGCCACATCAGTCGCGCGACGAGTTCGCCGGGTCGTTCCAGCAGGACCGCATCGGGCAGCTATATGTCTGGCTGGACGAACTGGCCTCCCGCTTCCCCGAACACGCCGCGCGCTCCGTGGCGCAATCCTTGGACTGGTGGGGGCAGGCGACCACGGCCGCTGTCAGCGGCTCGAAGATGAGCGCCGACGCCGTGCCGACCGACCGGGTGGTCGACGCGTCTGGTCAGCCGAGGAAATTTCCGCTGGTCCGCCGGTCAGTACCTGTACGGTCAGCTCGTACCCGGTCAGCAGGCATCGAGCCGCCGCCGATGGACGCCCTGACGGCGGCGGTTGCCCGTCAGGGAGGCATCTGGCGGCGCGTCCTCACCGGCGAGAAGCGGTGCACCGACATGCTGACCCCGCAGGACTACCTGCGGGCGGGCGAACGGCTGGCCACGCACTACACCACCATGGCGCACCAGGCCGTTCGTTCGTTCCTGCCCTGGCTTCTCATGCTCCTGCTCGCTTTGGCGGCGGTGGTTATTGTGCTCGTGCTTGTCCCCGGATCCGCGGTAGCCCGGACCGCGACCGCCGCGGCGGCGGCCGCGGGCGCGCTCTCCGGGACCTGGAAGATCATCGGGATCCGGGTGGCACCCATCGCTGCGCAACTGACCAAGCCACTATGGGGCGGCGAACTCGACACCGCCACCGCCGAGGCGATCACCGTTCCGCCGGTCGGGACTCCCCAGGCCCAGGAACTGGAGACCGCCCTCGCGGAAGCGGCCGCCGACGTGATCACGTCGATCACCCAGCCCACGCCCGACCAGTCCTAGCGCTCACGCCCGTCGCCACGATGCGCGCGAAGGCCAGCCTCTCTGGTAGCATCTCGGCGAGGTTCTGGGGCCGTTAGCTCAGCGGGAGAGCGCTTCCCTGACACGGAAGAGGTCACTGGTTCAAATCCAGTACGGCCCACCAGCAGCTTTACCCGGAGGGAACGTTCCTCGCCGTCCCGTGGGGGGCATTTTGGGGGGCAGTTCACCCTCCAGATCCGGTGTAGATGATGCGACGGGGCCTGTTTCATTCAAGGTCGGCAGACGCCACGGAGTGTGCGTCTTAGGCTCCGCTCGAGCGGGTCAGGGCGCAGGCGGGCCCGTGCAGCTGTTTCGGGCGAGGGTTGGCATGCCCCGAGCGAGTACTGGCCTTGCGCCGTGCGGTCGGCGATCGTTGCTACGTTGCGTCATGGCTGGGGTTGAGGGCTGTGTCGTGGTCGCAGATGCTCATATCCCCCGTGGATGTGCAGGCCGATGTACCCAAGCGAGTGGCTGGAGTCCACGCTGTTGATGTGCGTGTGCGTGCCGCTGCGCTGGCGGATGTCCCAGAGGTCACCCGCCGACACGATGGTGGCTAGGGCCGAATCTGGCAGACGGTAGTGAAACCGCGCTGGGTGCACCAGGTCTGCTCCGGACGGAACGCGCTGTTGATCCCGATGTAGTGGTAGTTGCTGTTCAGCCCGTTGTTGTGCGGCGCCGGTGCGGCGGCGTCGAGTGGCGGCACGGTGAGCGACGTGATCTTGGACCCGGTCGTCTGCGTCGTGACCGGGAAGGTCAGGGCACCCGGCGCCTGGCCCTGCTCCACCCAGTTGATCAGCGGGGTGAGGAAGTTAGCGGTCACCGCCGGGTCGCCGCCGCCAAGGCAGTGGTATCCGCCAGGAACCATGTACAGCCGGGAGAAGCTCTGCGTGCTCGCGAAGCCGCCCATCGTCTTCTCGATGGCGGCGTAGTAGTCGATGGTGGAAAACGGCGGGATCGCCTGGTCGGCCCAGCCGTGGTAGATGATCAGCTTGCCGCCGTGGGCGCGGAACGCGCTCAGGTCGGGGTCGGTGGCGTTGTAGACACCGCCGAACTGCTCGAGTTCGCCGTACTCCGCGTCAGTGAACTTGAGGTCGCTGAGCGTGAACGACGCTGGGGGGCCGGGGACGGAGGCCATGTACTTGAGATAGTTCAGGCCGAACTGGCCGGCGACTGTATCGGCCGGGTTGTTGTCGGGGTCCGGGTTGATGAACCAGCCCCAGGCGAGTTCTGATCCGTAGGGTTCGCCGCCGTCGTACAGGTTGCGCCCGGCTGGGTCGGCGGGGCCGCGGTACTCTTCGCGCGCGACGGTGACCTGTGCCGGGGTCAGGCAAGCCGGCTGGTCGGTTCCGGAGGGGCACATGATTGATGCGGGGTTGAAGGTGCAGTTCCGCGGGTCCTGGATAACGCCGTCGGCGCCGGCGCATGCCTTCATGACCGCTGCGTGCAGCGCGGGCAGCTTGGCCAGTGTGAGGATCTGGTGGCCCTGGGAGTCGGTGTTCGTCACGGCCAGCCACGACTCGAAAAGCCCGAGCAGTGGTGCCCAGTTGTTGGCCGGCGCGCCGGCGATGATGCCGTTGAAGTCGTCCGGGTAGCGCTGGGCCAGGTCGAGTGCCTCGTGTCCGCCGTCGGAGCAGCCGTCGAAGTACGAGTCCGCCGGCGCTGTGCCGTAGTAGGCGCGGATAGCGGCCTTTGCCAGGTTCGCGAGAGAGTGTTCCGAGGTGTACCCGAAGACGATGCGCAGCGCCAGGTCGCTGGCCGCCCAGGTGCCGTCTGTGCCAGATGGCGACTCGTGTCCCTGGTCGTCGGTCGCGAGGACGAACTCGTTGCCCGCGACCTGGGGACATCCGGTCGATACCTGGGGTTGGGCGGAGATGTTCACCGCGCCGCAGTAGCCTCCGCATCCCTCCTGTACGTAGTCGCCGTGCCAGGTGCTCTCCGGCAATAGCAGCTCGAAGCTGGTCTGCGGGGAGATGTAACCCTTCACCTCGCAGTACGTGGTGCCGTTGAGGCTGGTGCCGGCGGCGCTGCTGATCCGGCTCGCCGCATCCGGGACCGCGGTGAAGTCGTGCTTTCCCACGGCGGCACAGCTGATCTGCGGCAGGATCACGCCGGCCGCAGGATGTGGCTTCGGCATCACCGCCGCATTGCGTGCTGGCTGCGCGCTCGCAGCGGTCGTTGTCAGTAGCAGCGTGGCTCCGGATAGCAGAACCGCGAGCCACCGCATTCCTGGGATTGCCCGCTTCTTCGGACTCATGACGCATCCTCTGCTCTCTGCGGATTTGAGGGTCAAACCCGGCCATATTGCCGCTAGGTCAGCGTGGGCCTGACTCAGCGGCGCCGCTACCCCTGAACGGGGGTAAGCGAGACCCGTGGAAGGCCGGGATCGCCAGTGACTGACCCGGGCAGGGCTCCCGCTGGCGGCTGTGGCCGTCAGCCGGCGCGAAGGTGGCCGACGGGCAGCACCGGGTGTTTGAAGGTGAAGGCGACGAGGTCTGCTGCACCGCGGTACAGCCCGAGTGCCGCGAACATGATCGTCACGATGCCCGAGATCTTGGTCGCCTCGGGGTGCGCTCCGTAGGTGCCCACCATGAGCAGGATGATGACCACCTCGACGAGCACCACGATCGTCAGGATGACCGCGTCGGTCCTGAGCGCGGCGATCATGAAGACGAACACCAGCGCCGCGTACATTATCAGGAACGCCAGCAGCGCCGACGGGACGGCGTTGGCGTCTTTCGCGGCCGTCCCGGCGACCGCGATCTTGCCGGCGTAGCTGTTCTGGATGAGCGCGTAGATGACCCAGAAGGGTCCGAAGCTTCCGAAGACGACGGCGCCGAAGACGTTGCCGCGCACGACTTCGAGCACCGCGGCGATCAGCTGGACCACTCCGCCGAGAACGAACGCCACCGGGATGATGACGGCTGACCCGTTAACGTCGATGGCGGTGCTGTTGAACAATCCCAGCAGCAGCGATGTCGCGGAGAAGGCCATGATGGCCCACGAGCCCGGATCACCGATTGTCAGCGTCCCGCCGGGCGGGGCCGCGGCGGATTCGGCCGCGTACTGTACGGGTGCTGGTCTTCCCGGGACCGCGGCCTTTTCAGGTTGCATTATGTCAGCTCCATTGCTCAAGGTTGCTGCGGGCGGGCCTATGTGAGTGAGCCGGACCAGGTTTGCGCGGTGTCCGTGAACCGGCCCGGGCTTAGGGGAGGTAGCCGCCGTGTCTGGCGGCCACGACGGTTTCCATGCGGCTGTGCGTGCCGAGCTTGCTCATCGCGTTGCGCAGGTAGCTTTTGACTGTCTCGGGCAGCAGTCCAAGCCGCCGTCCTACCTCTGCGTTGCCGCAGCCCACCGCGACCAGGGCCAGCACGTCCAGCTCGCGGGGCGACAGCGGGTTGCCGGGGGCGGGCCGGCCATGCGGCCGGGTCAGCCGGTCGCAGACCGCCTCCAGGCGCCGGCGCAGGACCGGGTCGGTGACCTGGCGGGCGATCGAGCGCAGCTCAGCGTGCGCCTCGCGGACCTGTTCCCACTCCGGTGCGGCACGCGCCTCGCGAGCCGCGGTGGTGATCGCCGTGGTCTCCAGCGCGGTCAGCCGCCGCCCGACCTCCGATTCCACGGCCAGTTCGATTCCCGCCCGTGCCGCGACCTGGCTCATCGCGTCCAGCAGCCGGGTGCCGAGCGGCAGCGGCTCGCGGATGCCGCCGTACAAGACCGCGGCCACCGAGCCGGCCGCCACCACTGGCACCGCCGCGATCGCCCGCAGGCCCTCGGCGGTCACCGGCTTGTCGTACTCATGGCTGATCTGTGCGTCGGCGGCGTAGTCATCCACGCTGCCCGGCCGGACGGTGACCAGTACCCGTCCGCCGAGGCCGTTGCCTGCCGTGATGACCAGGCCGCGCAGCGCGCCGGTGCGGGTCCCGGCGAATTCGGTGAGCCGCACGCTCTGGCCGCCGCCCGACGCCGCCCCGCCGAACGCGACGGGCAGCCCGGTCACCCGCAGCATCCGGCCCAGGGCGGCATGCAGCACCGCGCCGTGATCCGGCATCGCGGCGCCCGCCAGAGCATGCATTACAGGCACGTCATCAGGATGCCACCAAGCCTGCCGTCCGCGGCTACCCCCAAACGGGGGTAGCCCCGCCCCGGGGCTTGCCGGATGCTTCGGGCATGGGTGACGCACTACTGTCCTATGCCTGCGGCGCCTCCGCGGCGCCGCTGCTGGGCGAGACGATCGGGGAGAACCTGGAACGCGCCGCGGCCCGCTACCCCGGCCGCGAGGCGCTGGTCGACGTAGCCGTCGGCCGGCGCTGGACCTACGCTGAGCTCGACGCCGCCGTGAACGAGGTGGCGCTCGGGCTGCTGGCCCTGGGCATCGCCAAGGGCGAGCGCGTCGGCATCTGGGCCCCCAACTGCGCCGAGTGGGTGCTGACCCAGTACGCGACCGCGAAGATCGGCGCGATCCTGGTCACCGTCAACCCGGCCTACCGGGCGCACGAGCTGGGCTACGTGGTCCGCCAGTCAGGGACGCGCCTGATGGTAAGCGCGGCCGGGCATCGCGGCAGCGACTACCGGGCGATGCTCGCCGAGATCGGCTTCGGGCAGGCAGTGTTCATCGGCGAGCCCGGCTGGGGCGAGCTGGTGGCGGCCGGGCGCCAGGCAGGCACCGCCGCGCTGGGCGAACGGGCGGCCACGCTGGCCTTCGACGACCCGATCAACATCCAGTACACCTCCGGGACCACCGGCTTCCCCAAGGGTGCCACGCTGTCGCACCACAATATCTTGAACAACGGCTATTTCGTCGCCGAGGGCCTCGGCTACACCGAGAATGACCGGGTCTGCCTGCCGGTGCCGCTGTACCACTGCTTCGGCATGGTGATGGGCTGCCTGGCGGCAACCTCCCACGGCGCGTGCATCGTGCTCCCGGCGCCGGGCTTCGATGCCGAGGCCACCCTGACGGCGGTGCAGGCCGAACGGTGCACCTCCCTGTACGGCGTCCCCACCATGTTCATCGCCGAGCTCGGTCATCCGCGGTTCGGCGAGTTCGACCTGTCCAGCCTGCGCACCGGGATCATGGCCGGATCCCCCTGCCCGGTCGAGGTCATGAAACGAGTGGCAGGGGAGATGAACATGAGCGAGGTGGCGATCTGCTACGGGATGACCGAGACCTCCCCGGTCTCCACGATGACCCGCCGCGACGACGGCCTGGCCCGCCGCACCGAGACCGTCGGCCAGGTCATGCCGCACCTGGAGGTGAAGATCACCGACCCGGGCACCGGCCTGGTGGTGGCCCGCGGCGAGCCCGGCGAGCTATGCTCCCGCGGCTACTCGGTGATGCTCGGCTACTGGGACGAGCCCGGCAAGACCGCCGAGGCGGTGGACGCGGCCCGCTGGATGCGCACCGGCGACCTGGCCACCATGGACGCCGACGGCTATGTCAACATCGCCGGCCGGATCAAGGACATGGTCATCCGCGGCGGGGAGAACATCTACCCGCGCGAGGTCGAGGAATACCTTTACACCCACCCCGGCATCGCCGACGTGCAGGTGATCGGCGTCCCCGACCAGAAGTACGGCGAGGAGCTGATGGCCTGGATCGTGATGCGCCCCGGCGCTGAGCCGCTCACCGCCGAGCGGGTCAGGGAATTCTGCTCCGGCCGCCTGGCGCACTACAAGATCCCCCGCTACGTCCACATAACCGACGGGTTCCCGATGACCGTCACCGGCAAGATCCGCAAGGCGGAAATGCGCGAACGCGCAGTCGACCTGCTCGGCTTGCACGACGCGGCGGCCATCCAGAGCGCGTGAGGCCCAGGCTTCCGCAAGCCTTCCGCCGATCCCCGCTCCGGGAAGGAGCCGGGCGAAAGCGGCACCCACCGGGGATTTCCGCCCATGTTCGCACGTCAGCCCGCCGCTGTGCTGCTCGTACCACGCTGGTGAGTGCTACTGCAGGCATCTCAGGCGCCGTCGGCGTGCTCGCTCGGTAATGCCCGGCCACAATGTTAATCTGCCGGGTTCCGCCGGCTATCCGCTCAGTTCGCTCAGTTCGCTCATCGCCTGGTCAAGGAGCACCGATAGCGGAGTCGTCCCGTCGCCGGCCGTCCGGGCGTCGGTGGCGGCATCCAGGCAGTCGATCGCGGAGGCCACGAGTGCCCGGGCGCGCAGGTCCCTGGCCGGCCCGCCGAGGCGGCGGGAGATCTCCGGCACCAGCATGCTCTGCCAGCCCTGTGTCTTCTCCCACTGGCGGGTCATCAGGGCGCAGGCGTCGCTGAGCAGCCGCGTGAAGTCCTGGGGCCGCCCGGGCTCGCCGGGATCGGCCTGGGCGATCACGTCGAACGCGCGGCGCAGCGAGTCCCAGGGTCGCTCGCCTTCGGGGCGGCCGGCGAGCGCAGCGGCGATCTCGTGGCCGATCTCGCACATCCTGCCCAGGACGACATCCTCCTTGGTGCCGAAGTACCGGAAGAAGGTGGTGCGGGACAGGCCCGCCTCGGCGGCGATCTGCTCGACGGTGGTGTTGTCGAAACCCTGCTCGGCGAACAGCCGGAACGCGACCTCGCTGACCTCGGCGCGCATCGCGGCCCGGGTCCGCTCGCGCAGCGAGGGCTGCGCGGTGCCGCGGGCGGGTGAAGTCCTGGATGTTCCGGCCATGCCACAAGTGTACACCGACCCTAAGCGGTACTTAGTTCCATCATGGGATATAGTTCCTTGCGTTGACTTCGTACCATCTCGCAAGGAGTGCTTCCGTGAGCAAGACGTGGTTCATCACCGGTTCCTCCCGCGGCTTCGGCCGCCGGTTCGCCGAGGCGGCGTTGTCGCGCGGCGACCAGGTCGCGGCGGCCGCCCGCAATACCGAGTCCCTGGCCGGCCTGGCCGCCGCCCACGGCGACCGGGTCCTGCCGCTGTCCCTGGACGTCACGGACAAGGCCGCGGCGACCGCGGCCGTCAACAAGGCCCACGAGCACTTCGGGCGCCTGGACGTGATCGTCAACAACGCCGGCTACGGCCTGTTCGGCATGGCCGAGGAGCTGACCGAGCAGGACATCCGCGCCCAGTTCGACACCAACGTGTTCGGCGCCCTGTGGGTCACCCAGGCCGCGCTGCCGTACCTGCGCGCCCAGGGCAGCGGCCACATCATCATGCTGTCCAGCCTGCTCGGCCTCGCTGCCTTCCCCGCCACCGGCGGCTACACCGCCGCCAAAGCGGCCCTCGAAGGGCTCTCGGACTCCCTGGCCCAGGAAGTCGCCGGCTTCGGCATCAAGGTCACCGTCATCGAACCCGGCGCCTTCGGCACCGGCTTCGCCGCGTCCGCGGTCTGGTCCCAGCCTGTGGCCGCCTACGACGGCGTGCGGGAGGCGGCCAGCGCCGCCTTCGCTAACCTCCCGGCGCCCGGCCCGGACGGCGTCGGCCCGGCGCTGCTGAAGATCACCGACGCCGCCAGCCCCCCGCTGCGGGTCTTCTTCAGCACCCTCGCCCACCAGGTCATCCCGCAGCTGTACGCCGAACGACTCAGCACCTGGCAACAGTGGGCCGAGGTGTCCGCCGAGGCCGAAGCCGGCCAGGGCTGAGCACGACGATCAGGTCTATCACGCGTCTGAGGAGACGAACATGCCCGTAACCAGCGATACCGAATCCGGGATCAGGATCCCGGGAACCACCAGCCACTTCCTCGACCCGGCCGGACCAGGCGACCGGAGCCAGGGCCGGCTGCGCTACCTCACCGGCGGAACCGGCACGCCACTAGTCATGCTGCACACCGTACGCACCCAGGCCGAGCACTTCCGCCACCTCATCCCGCTGGTCCAGGACCGGTACACCGTCTACGCGCTCGACCTGCCGGGAATGGGCTACTCCCAGATCGTGCCCGGCGCCTCCTACGCCGAACCCGCCATGCGCGCCGCCGTCAAGAACCTCATCACCCAACTCGGCCTGAGCGACGTGACACTGCTCGGCGAGTCGATGGGCGCCGTCCTCGCCCTCACCACCGCGGCCGACCTCCCCGCGCGAGTCCAGCGGGTCGTCGCGGTCAACCCCTACGACTACGCCGGCGGAATCGCCAGGTCCAGTCTCCTGGCCCGGCTGATCGTCACCGGCGTCCTCACACCCGGTATCGGCCCGCTGCTCGCCGGGCTGGAGCCCCGGCCAGTCATGCGCGCCGTGCTCGGTGGCGGCCTCGCCGACAAGACCGCCCTCCGGGCGGACTACCTGGATGAACTGCTCAAGGCCGGCCGCCGGCCCGGCTACCCGGCCGTCGCCCGCGGCGTGTACGCGAACCTGCCCAGCCTCATCGCAGCCCGTTCCCGCTACCCCGACGTCTCCGCGCCGGTCCACCTCATCTACGGACAGAAAGACTGGTCCCGGCCCTCAGACCGGCAGGCCAACAGGCAGCTGCTCCCCACCGCCGGATTCACCCAGGTACCGCACGCCGGCCACTTCATCGCCCTGGAAAGACCCGACGTGCCAGCCAGCCTGCTGAACCCGGCGTGACCGCCCTGACGCCGCCGCCGGTCAACCTGCAGCAGTACGACGGCGGCTGGCGGTGCGCCCGAGCTGACCAGCCCTTCCGGCGCCGCCGACCGCACCGCGCTGCCGATCGCCGGTGACCACCCGGAGGCCAAGACTGACGCGGCGGCACTGATCGACCGGCTGGGTTTCGCCACCGTCGACGCAGGCCCGCTGGCACAGAGCTGGCGTTTCGGGCCGGAGACCGGCGCCTACACCCGCCTCTACCTCGCCGACCCCTCCACGCCCGACGAGCGCATGCTCCAAGCCCTGGCCGCCCCGTTCCTGCGCAAGCGCAAGCCGTACACCAGATGCAATCCCGGGTTCACGCACTTCCCCGCCTATCCGCGCGGCAAGGCGTCCATCTGCGAAGTCGGCCGCGATCCCCAAGTGGACCTGATCGCCGAGGGCGTCGCCGACTGCGGAGACTTGCCGCAGCCGCCGACTCGCTAGATGAGGCCGGCCGCGATCGCCGCGCCGACCGCGATGAGGACGATCGCGCCGAGGAGTTCGCCGCGCTGCCCGGCCCTGGCGCCGATCCGGGCGCCGAGTTCCAGGCCGATGAGGGAGAGGCCGACGCTGATCGCGCCGATGGTGATCGCGGCGACGGCCAGGCCGACGTGGAAGGCGCCGAGGGCGAAGCCGACGGCGAGGTTGTCGATGCTGATCGCCAGCCCTGTGATCAGCAGCCGCCAGGTGCGCTGGTCACCGGGCGCCGGGTCAGCTGCGGGGGTGCTATCGCGGATGGCCTGGGCGAGGGTCCAGGCGCCGGTGGCGATGAGCAGGCCGGCGCTGATCCAGTGCGCGGCGCCACCCAGCGTGCTGGCCAGGCTACGGCCGAGCACGAGTCCGGCGATCGGCATCCCGGTCTCGAACAAGCCGAAGATGACGCCGACCTGCAGCCTGGTCCGGGCGCTGGCGCCGGAGATCCCGATGCCGATCGCGACGGCGAAGTTGGCCAGGCCCAGGGACAACGCGACCAGGATCAGGGCAAGCACGCGATCACCGTCCCGGCGCCGCGGATGCCTGCTCCGGCCGGAATAGTGACCGGTGCGACGTCGCGGGGATCAATGATCGCCTCCGAAGATCTGCCGGAGCCAGGGGCGGGCCGGTGGAAGTGATCGCGGCGATGCAGACCCCAGCGTCAGCGGTCCGGCTGGCCATTACGCCTTATATTCGAGCGGACGGTCGTGTGCTAGGTTGCCGCTACTTGAGCTACCCGGTCTGGTAGCGGTAACGGGAGGAATCAATGAACCGCAATGTCGCGGCTATCGCTGTAGCCGTGTTCGCACTTGGCCTCACAGTGACGGCGCCGGCCGCCGCGGACGTGGCTGCCAGGACTCCGATCCGCACCTATGCGGCTCAGATCAGCGTTTACACCAAGGGTGTCGGCTCGCAGCAGGGCTGGTTCACATCCCAGGCCTATACCGAGGGTGTCGTCCTGGCTCCGCACGTGGCGCTCACGGAGAAGACGGTTTTCGATTACGGCTGGAACGACCACCATAGATCCACGCAACTGTATTACATCGTCGGAACCCGCAGCTACACCAAGAATGGCAATGGCCCGTGGTCAGTGCAGCGGCTTTCGAGCTCCGCGCTCCGCGGCGCGGCGCAATCGCTGAATCCCTACCAGACTCAGAAAGAATTCCTCGCATTGCCAGGCGTAATGAGGGCTAGCGGTACCCGCTATCAGGTAACCGGAAACTACGCGCAGGTCGGCTCTTTTCTGCTATGGGCGTTCAGCTTGCCGCAGGTTTCGTTCGGCGGCACGAACCTCAAGGTCTTCACCATCAGCTTCTGGGACGGCTCCCACGGGCGGCCCGCGAAGATAGCCGTGTCAGCCAGATCCGCCACCTTCGCGTTCACCGCTACCGAGACCTTCACCAGCTACAACAAGCCGCTGACCATTACCGCCCCGTAGCGCCGACACCACACTGACCATCGACGGCGGTGGCGTGGTCATCTGACAGGCAGTGAACCACCTTCCGTTCGGTATAACGGTCTTTCAAACGAACGGACGGTGGTGCTTCGTCCCTCAGCCGCGCAGACCAGCCGAGCACGCGCTGCATTGCAAGGTAGCCGAATCGTATTGACACAAGAACTGGCGGCCGGCTGGGTGTGACGAGGGCCAACCGGGTGCTGGCCGCGGGCACTTGTCATGTCGGTGCCGGGAGGAGGACGAGTGGTTTGGTGGTGGGGTGGGTGGCGCCGCCGGCGTGTTCGATGGTGATGCCGAGGTGGTCGCCTGGTGATATGCCGGAGGCGAGGATGGGCGGGGTGGTGCTGGTGCCTGGGGCGGGTAGCAGGCCGGCGGAGCGTGCACCGGACGGGCTGATCACCCATAGCTGGTAGGTCTTGGACGCGGGCAGGGCCGGCATGCCTGTGGTGGTGATGACGGCCTGGTGGTCGCGGGGTGAGATGACGGCGGTGACGGTGCCGCCCACTGTGGTGGCGCTGGTCTGGATGCGGGCGTCAGGGGCGGCCAGGACCGCGGCGACCGCGCGGTTGCCGGCCTGGGCTTGCTGGAGCTGGTGCTGGGTGCTGATCTGCAAAACGAGCAGGGCGGCGATGGCGGCGGCCATGGCGGTGATGGCGACGGCGAGGGCGGGGCGGGGCAGTGTGTAACGCGGGCGGCGTCTCGGGCGCGGCTGGCTGAACGGCAGCAGCTTGCGGCCGGGCGGGGGGAGCTGGCGGGTGCGCATGGCGGCGGCCAGGACGCGTTCGCGCATCCGCGGCGGGGGTGCGATGGCGGTGGCCATGCCCAGCCGGGCCGCGGTCTCGCGCAAGCCGCGGGTTTCCTCCGCGCACGGGAGGCACTGGTCCAGGTGCCGTTCGAAGGCGGCGAGCTCGGCCGCGGGCAGGGCGCCGAGGGCGTAGCTTCCAGTCTGCAGGTGCAGCTCATGACGGGGAGCGTTCACCACGTCACCTCCATGCAGTCGCGGAGGCGGATCAGGCCGTCGCGGATGCGGGTCTTGACGGTGCCTAGCGCGACCCCGAGCAGCTCGGCGACCTGCGGGTAGGTGTATCCGCCGTAATAGGCGAGCTTGACCGCTTCGCCTTGCAGCGCGGTCAAGGTTCCCAGGCACCGGCGGACCCGCTGCCGGTCCAGGGCGGCTTCGGCCAGCTCGGCCACGTCGTCGCCGGTAACCGGTCCGGCCGCTAGCTTATGCTCGCGGCGGGTGCAGGCGGTCTCGGAGCGGACTCGGTCGACGGCGCGGCTGTGGGCGATGGTCAGCACCCAGGTCACCGCGCTGCCCAGCGCGGGGTCGAACCGGGAGGCGGTCCGCCACACCTCCAGCAGCACCTCCTGGGCGACTTCCTCGGACTGGGCAGGATCCCGCAGCACCTTGCGGACCAGGCCGTAGACCGGGCCGGCGAGCTGGTCATAGACGGCCGTGTAGGCCTGATGATCGCCGCGGGCCACCTGGGCCAGCAGCCCGGCCAGATCCTGGCCGCCCCCCTCAGCGGGGCCAGGCTCGGGCGGCTGGCGAGTCGTTGGCGTGTTCATGCCCCTCTATTCGAGACCCTCTGCCTGCCGGATTGGTCTTAGAACTCGCCGGGAGAGCGGCGGCATAAACAAACCAATCCGCACTGTGCGGTACTCCGAATGCGGTGCGTGATGACGAGAAAGACGGCGGCCGCCGGGATACGCGTGCTGGCTGGGGCCGCCTGCGGACTGCTGGCCGCCGCGGTGGCGCTGGGCCTCGCTGAGCTGCTCGCGGGGATCACCGGGCCGGGCGGCAGCCCGGTGGTGGCGGTCGGCGGCGCGGTGATCGACCTGACGCCGGTGCCCGTCAAGGACTTCGCCATCGCCCATTTCGGCTCGCACGACAAGCAAGCCCTCCTGGTCGGGATCGTGGTCCTGCTGACGGTCGCGGCAATGACGGCGGGCGTCCTCACGCTGCGGCGCCGGCGGGCGGGGCTGGCCATCCTGGCCGTATTCGGCGCGGCCGGCGTAACAGCCGCCCTGACCCGGCCCGGGGCATCGGTCAGCGATGCGATCCCGGTCCTGGCCGGCGTGGCTGCCGCAGCCTTCACCTTGATGGTGCTGTGCCGGACCGCCATGGCCGCGTTTCCGGCCGCCCGGACGGGGAGTAGCGCGGCCCGGCCCGCTGCCGGCCCGGATCCTGGCATCCCGGCGGCTGACGGGCCGGGCCGCCGCCGGTTCCTGATCATGGGCACCGCCTCGGCCGCGGCCGCCGCGGCCAGCGGGGTAGCGGGTCAGGTGCTTGCGGGACGGTTCAGTGTCGCCGCCTCGCGGGCGCGGGTGCGGCTTCCGGCCCCTGCCGTCCCCGCGCCGGCTGTCCCTTCGGGCACCATGCTGCCGGTGCCCGGGCTGACCCCGTTCTTCACGGCCAATGACTCGTTCTACCGGGTCGACACCGACCTGGTACTACCGCAGGTGGCGCCGGAGTCGTGGACGCTGCGGATCGACGGCATGGTCGCCCGCCCAGCCGAGATCACCTTCGCCGAGCTGCTGCGGATGCCGCTGACCGAAGCCGACATCACCCTGGTCTGCGTCTCCGACGAGGTGGGCGGCCCGTACGCGGGCAACGCCCGGTGGCTCGGCGTGCCGCTGGCCGCTCTGCTGCGCCGCGCCGGGCCGCGAGGCGGCGCCGACCAGGTGCTGTCGGCCGGCGCTGACGGGATGACGATCTCCACCCCGCTGACCGCGATCCTGGACGGGCGCGACGCGCTGGTGGCGGTCGGCATGAACGGCCAGCCGCTGCCGGTCGCGCACGGGTTCCCAGCCCGCATGGTGATACCCGGCCTGTACGGATACGTGTCGGCGACCAAATGGGTCACCCGGCTGACCCTCACCACCTTCGCACGTCAGCGCGCCTACTGGACCCAGCGCGGCTACGCCGCCCACGCCCCGGTCAAAACCGAATCCCGCATCGACATTCCCCGCCCGCTGGCCCGGATCCCCGCCGGGCGCGTCACGGTGGCCGGGGTCGCCTGGGCACCAGCACGGGGCATCGCCGCGGTGGAGGTCCGCGCCGACAGCGGCCCATGGCACACCGCCCGGCTGGCCGCCGCCGACGGTACCGGTACCTGGCGGCAATGGATGTGGGCCTGGGACGCCACCCCCGGCCTGCACCAGCTGCAGGTCCGCGCCACCGACAGCACCGGCGCGACGCAGACCCCGCGTGAAGCGGGCGTATTCCCCGACGGCGCGAGCGGCTGGGACTCCGTCGTCGTCACCGTCACCTGAGCAGGCGGCGGCACACCCATCCCGCACACACGACAGTAAAAACCGATATCTGACAGGGAGAAACCGTGAACCATCGTCTACTCGCCGTCTCCGGCCTCGCCGCGACACTGGCCGTCGGTGCCGCCGCGTGCAGCTCCTCCGGGTCCTCCACCCCGGCAGGCTCCGCCCCCAGTTCGGCGTCCTCCTCCCCCGCGTCCTCGGCGCCGCCCGCCACCGCCTCGGCAGGCGGGTCCGCGGCGGCCATGACCGATTTCGGCCCCGCGTGCGCATCGGTGCCCAGGAGCGGGGCGGGCAGCTTCACCGGCATGGCCACCGCCCCGGTCGCGACCGCCGCCTCCGCCAACCCGGTCCTGTCCACCCTGGTCGCGGCGGTCAAGAAGGCAGGGCTGGCTGACACGCTCAACTCGGCGTCCGGGATCACCGTATTCGCTCCTGACAACGCCGCATTCGCCAAGATACCCTCGGCCACCCTGGGCAAGGTGCTCGCCGACAAGGCCGAGCTCACCAAGATCCTCACCTATCACGTCGCGGCAGGCCGCTACACCCCCTCCCAGCTGGCCTCCGGCACCGCCATCAAGACACTGGAAGGCGGCACCGTCAAGCCCGCCATGATGGGCAGCACCTACACCGTCAACGGCGCAAACGTGGTATGCGGCAACGTACAGACCGCCAACGCCACCGTCTACATCATCAGCTCCGTGCTGATGCCTCCATCCTCCTGACAACACCGCTGCCGGGCGGGTGGCCGCGATCGCGACGGTCAGCGCGAGCCCCGCGCGGCCCGCTGCGGTTACCTGCCGTGCCGCCCGCGCGCTTCCGGGCGGCCGGGTGGGAAGATGCCGTTATGACAGCTGCCCGGCCGGGGATGGCCGACGGGAGGGGTGCAGCGGCCCGGATCCTGCTCGCCGAGGATGACGCCGCGATCGCGGACGCGGTGGGGTACTCGCTGCGTGCCTGCGGCTATGACGTCGAGATGGTGGACAGCGGCGAGGCGGCACTGGAGTCCGGGCCGGGTAGTTATGACCTGCTGGTCCTGGATGTGCTGCTGCCGGGCCTGTCTGGGGTGGAGGTGTGCCGGCGGGTGCGGGAGCACAGTCCGGTGCCGGTGCTGATGCTGACCGCGCTGACCGGTGAGGCGGACCGGGTGGCCGGGCTGGAAGCGGGCGCGGATGACTATGTTCTCAAGCCGTTCGCGATGGCTGAGCTGGTCAGCCGGGTCCGGGCGATCTTGCGGCGCCGGGACCTGGACCGTGCCGCGGCGGCGACCGGGGTCCGCCAGGCCGGCGGGCTGCGCCTGGACCTGGCCGCGCAGGCCGTCCGGCTGGACGGGAGGACCGTCGAGCTGACGCCGTCGGAGTTCCGGCTGCTGGCCATGCTGACCGCCGAGCCGGGCCGGGTGTTCACCCGGCAGGAGATCACCCGCCGGCTGGCCCGCGGCACCGCTCCGGCGGGCGATGAGCGGGCGTGCGACGTGCACGTGAAGAACCTGCGCGGCAAGATCGAGCAGGACCCGGCCCGGCCGCGCCGCGTGGTGACCGTCCGCGGGGTCGGCTACCTGTTCCGTGAAGTGTGAAGATTCCTTCACAATCGGGGGGTTCTTTCCTGCGGTCAGCCTTCCCTATCGTGAGGAATGCAGGTGGCAGCGGTGACCCGGCCGCGGGTCGCCTACTGGGTGCCGCCGGCGGCGGGAAGGAGCCCCCTTAGGTGGTGGCAGCGAGCAGCGGCGGGGCATCGTACACGGCCCGGGCTGGTGAGCCGGTGACTCGCAGCGGCGGGGACCGTGACGTGGCGGGTCTGGCTGATGAGGTGACGGCGCGGTTCGGGGTGCTGCCGGCCTTCTTCCGCCCGCCCCCTGGCGCCGAATCCCTGGTCGTGGGTTTGTGGGCGTTCACGCAGTCGGCGTACCTGGACAACCCGCTCCCGGCCTTGTTCAAGGAACGCCTGTTCGTGCACTTGTCGCGGTTCTGCGAAGAGCGGTACTGCATCATCCGGCATGCCTGCTTCCTGGCCGGGCTCGGCCGCCCGGCCGGCGATGCCCAGACACAGCCGGAAACAGCCGCGGAGATCCTCGCCCTGCTGCGCCGCCCCATCCCGCAGACGCCGGGCCTGGAGGAGGCACTGCGCCGCCTCGAAGCCGTCCCCGGGCCGGTCCCCATCCCCGGTCCGGGGACGCAGCTGGAATCGGACCTGTTCGACCTGCTAGCGGTCGTCTTCCTCGATCCCCGCCAGGCGCCCCGCGCCCGCGCCGCGGTCACCACAACAGCCGGGAACCAGGCAGCTGAGCTGCTGCTCGGGCTGCTGGCCTTCATCCGCACCGCGCACTACTGGACCGAGGTGCACCCGGGCCTGGAACTGGAACCGGACGCGACCGCGTTCCTGGACCAGCACCCCGACCTGGCCCGGCTGCTGACCGACCCGGCAGACGCCCTCGCCGCCAGCCCCCGCGCCGCCTACCAGCGCGCCGCCGCTGACCTGCTCCAGGCCACCGAATCGCTGGCCGCCAGCGAGGAACGCTACCGGGCCCTGTTCGAGTCGATGGACGCCGGGTTCAGCCTCATCCAGCCCGTCCCCGGCGGCACCGGGCACGCCGCCTACCAGGTCGTGGAAAGCAACCCCGCCCAGGCCCGGCTGACCGGCCAGCCGAAAGCGGCCGGCAAGCCCGCCGCCGACCTGCTCCCCGAAGCCGCCGGTGAGCTGACCGCCCGGCTCGCCGAGGTCGACGCGACCGGGCAGCCAGCCCGCCTCGAGGTCCACCTGCCCGACGCCGGACGGTGGCTGGACATCTCGGTTCAGCGCGCCACGGCAAGCGGTGAGCAGATGCTGGCGGCGACCTTCCGCGACATCACCGACCGGATGCAGGCTGCCGCGGACCGGGAGGCCCACCAGCGCACCCAGCGGGACTTCGTCGCCAACGCCGCCCACGAACTGCGGACCCCGCTGACCGCCGTCATCGCCGCCATCGAAACCCTCGACCGCGGCGCGATCAACGACCCCGCCGCCAGAGACCGGTTCTTCGGCCACGTCCGCCGCGAAGCGGCCCGGCTGTCCCGGCTGTGCGACAGCCTGCTACTGCTCGCCGACGCCGAATCCGGCACCGATCTCCCCGCGGCCGCGGTCCGGCTGCGGACCGTCCTGGACGGCATCGCCGCCGACCTGCGCCCGGCGCCGGACGTCACCGTCACCGTCACCGTCGACGCGGCAGCGGACCTGACCGTCACCACCAACCGGGGCCTGCTCGAACGCATCCTGGCCAACCTCGCCCAGAACGCGGCGAAATACACCACCAGCGGCCAGATCACCCTACGGGCAGCCGCCACCGGATCAACGGTCACCGTCGAAGTCCGCGACACCGGCCCCGGACTCTGCCTGCCCGCCACGCAGGCCGTCGAGCGGTTCTCCCGCGGCGGCGTCCGCGCCGCCGACGGATTCGGCCTCGGCCTGTCCATCGCCCACCAGGCCGCCCGCGCCATCGGCGGCACCCTCCGCCTGCACGACAACCCCGGCGGCGGCACCATCGCCCGGCTCACGCTGCGGGCCGCACCGCCCGCAGCAGCCAGCGTGCTGGTCATCGAGGACGAGCACGCCATCCGCGACTCGATCGCCTACACCCTGGCCAACGCCGGCTACCAGGTCACCCAGGCTGCCACCGGGCACGACGGCATCACCAGCGCCCAGCACGAACTGTTCGACCTGATCATCATCGACCTGCTGCTGCCCGACATCACCGGCACCGACCTCACCCGCCAGATCCGCGCCGCCGCCAACGGCGACGGCACCCGCATCCTGGCCATCACCGCCCGCACCGACCCCGCCACCCGCGACCAGGCGCTCGCCGCCGGCGCCGACCGCTTCATGACCAAGCCGTTCTCCATGAACCAGCTACTGGACCAGGCACGATCACTGCTGAGGAACCAGCCATGACCACACTGACCACGGCGGTCACCGCAGGCGAGTCCGGGCCGGTCCTCGTGCTATCCGGCGAGGCCGACATCACCACCACCGCGGAACTCAGCCAGCTCCTGACCGCACACCTAGCAGAAGGAACCACCGACCTGACCATCGACATATCAGGCCTGCGCTTCGCCGACTCCGCCGCCATACACACCCTGCTCCGCGCCGCCCGGACCCTCAACGACCGCGGCGGAACCCTGACCCTGCTGCACCCCCAGCAGGCCGTAGCCAAAGTCCTCACCATCTTGGGCGTGGATCAGCTGATCACCCTCCGCGACATGCCCCACGCCCAGCCCTCACCCGGCAGCGCATCCGGCCCCAGCTAACCTCCGCCCGCCTCTGTGTGCCTCGGTCTGGGTAGCACAGAACCGATTGCGACCCGGGGATACTTATCCTGGCGTGCGGTAGCTGTCGAGGATGGATCATTCTGCTGCGCCCCTGCTGGAGGCCCTGGCCGATTACCATTCGCGTGACCGGTACGGATTCACGCCGCCGGGGCACCGTCAGGGCCGCGGCGCGGACCCGCGGACCGTTGCCGCGATCGGCCGGGACGCGTTCCGGTCGGATCTGCTCGCCACGGCCGGACTCGATGACCGCAAGTCCTCTCACGGCTACCTGGCCCGGGCCGAACAGCTGATGGCCGACGCCGTGGGCGCGGAGCAGGCATTCTTCTCCACCTGCGGCAGCTCTTTGTCGGTGAAGGCGGCCATGCTGGCGGTGGCCGGGGGTCACGGCAAGCTGCTGATCAGCAGGGACGCCCACAAATCAGTCGTGGCCGGGCTGGTCTTCGGCGGTGTTCAGCCATGGTGGATCAGGCCCCGTTACGACGAACGGCTGCACCTGGCCCACCCGCCCTCGCCGCATCAGGTGGAACAGGCCTGGCAAGACCACCCGGACGCGGCCGGCGCCTTGATCGTCAGCCCGACCCCGTACGGCACCTGCGCGGACATCGAGGAGATCGCCGGCATCTGCCACCGGCGGGACAAGCCGCTGATCGTCGATGAAGCCTGGGGCGCCCACCTGCCCTTCCACCAGGACCTGCCCTCCTGGGCCATGGACGCCGGAGCCGACGTGTGCGTGGTCAGCGTCCACAAGATGGGCACCGGGTTCGAGCAGGGATCGGTGTTCCACACCCAGGGCAGCCTGGTAGACCCGGACCAGCTGTCCGCCTGCGCCGACATGCTGATGACCACCAGCCCGAACGTGATGATCTACGCTGCTCTCGACGGCTGGCGCCGGCAGATGACCGAACACGGCCACGCCCTGCTCGGCGCCGCGCTCGCCCTGGCCAGCCGGATCCGGGACGAGATCGGGGCACTGCCCGGCCTGCATGTGCTGCGAGATGAGTTCCTCGGCGCCGAGGCCTCCCACGACCTGGATCCGCTGCACGTGGTCATCGACGTCTCCGAACTGGGCATCAGCGGCTACGACGCCGCCGACTGGCTGCGCCAGCACGAGCGGGTCGACATGGGGCTCAGCGACCACCGCCGCATCGAGGCCACCCTCTCGGTGGCCGACGACGACCGGACCGCCGCTCGGCTCATCGCGGCGCTGCGGGCGCTTACCGCCTCCGCCGCCGAGCTACCCGAGGCCAAGCCGGTCGCGCTGCCCAGCCCGGACACACTCGAACTCGAACCCGCGATGCTGCCTGGGGATGCGTTCTTCGCCGCCAAGGAAACCGTCACCGCCGGCAACGCGGCCGGGCGGATCTGCGCCGAGCAGATCACCCCGTATCCCCCTGGCATCCCGGTGATCATCCCCGGCGAGCGGATCACCAGCGAGCTCCTGGATTACCTGCGCAGCGGCCTGACCGCCGGGATGCAGCTCCCCGACCCCGCCGATCCCAGCCTCGACACCATCCGGGTGGTCAGCGGCAGCTAGTGCCGCGACCGATATGTTTGCCCCCGTCCGCCGCGTAGATCCGGTGCGGGGCCAGCCGGATACGTGCCGTTTCTTTGAAGCCAGTTTCCTGAGTCGAAAATATTTTCGGCTCAGGAAATCGTAGTCAGCCGGATGGCACCGGGCACGGGCGGCTCCTCGCGCACGTCCGGAAATCAGGTACCGCTCGCGGAGCCCATGACCTCATCATCGCCGCGCACGCCGCCGAGACCGGGCGCGTCGTGATGACCCGGGACTCCAAGGCACGCTTCGGCGACCTGCCCGGCATCCTGCCATCGACGCCTGACCGCCCGCCGGACTGCCGCTTAGGACCGGCGCGTCCGGGATCGTGCGGGTTCCTGCGGGGCGCGGCCAGGAAAGCGGCGGTTGAGCTCTGCCTCGACGAACGGGATCACATCTCAAGCGTTTAGCTCCCGCCATCGGGGAAAGTGGCGTCCGGAACGACCGGACACATGTGTACGGTTCACGAGACACATGTGACGCCAACGAAGGATGTGACAACATGGCGGACAATCAGCAGCCGGGAGGCAGCCAAGGCCGAACGTCCGAGGATTACGAGCCGGGCACGGTGGACGAGAACACTCATGGGTGGGCTCCGGATGCTCCGGGGACCGGCGAGACCAAGCAGCGCGTCGTCGAGGCGAACGAGAAGGCCTGGGAGGCTCGCGACACCCAGGACGCATCCACCGGACCCGCCCAGCAGGGCCCTGACATGACCGGCGGCCATGTGGGCGAGAGCACCACCAGGCGTGGCGAAGACGTCGTGACACAAGAAGGAAAGGAGCCGGGCCGCTACGAAGGTGCGCCGCAAGGCGAGTCCCAGCGCCCCACCGGCGGATCCACCGCTCGCAACTTCACCGGCGTCGACCCGCAGGACACGACCACCGACGACTCATCCCAGGACCAAGGCAGCTGACGAACCGCGCGCGCTTCGCGGCCGCACCAGGAAGCCGGCGGCAGAGCCAAAGCGATCCATGCGACCGGTTCGGCCCGGTGAGCCGATCCGTGCGGACGCCGTCGACGGTACGCTTCGGCCTGGGCATTTCAGACCTGAGGGCTGGGAGGAGCCGTGTGCCGCCTACTGGGGCTGACCGCTGGAACCGTTCGCGTCCGGGCCACGTTCTGGCTGCTCGATGCCCCGGATTCACTGGAAGTGCAGAGCCACCGTAACGCCGACGGGAGCGGAATCGGGTTTTTTGATGCCGTCGGCACCCCGGTACTCGACAAGGAGCCGGAACCAGCGTTCGGTGACGCCGAGTTCATCCACGAGGCCAAGCGGGCCGAGTCCACGACGTTCGTCTCACACGTCCGCTTGGCGACGGCCGGCGGCCGGACGGTGGCGAACACGCATCCGTTCGCCATGGACGGCCGCGTCATGGCGCACAACGGAGGGTTCGGTGAGCTCGCGCGGCTGGAGGCGCGGCTCGGTCCCTATGCCGGCCGGGTGCTCGGCGACACCGATTCCGAGCGGTATTTCGCGCTGATCACCCAGCAGGTCGCCGCGCACGACGGGGACGTCAGCGCGGCGATCACCGCGGCGGCCCGGTGGATAGCCGCCAATCTGCCGGTCACGTCACTAAATGCCCTGGTCGCGATGCCAGGCGAGCTGTGGGCGCTGCGTTACCCGGACCAGCACGCGCTGCACATCCTCGAGCGGCCGGCCGGCGCTGGTAGCGCCGCCGAGAACGGCCTGCGTGTCCGGAGTTCGATCTCATCCGTGCACGTACCGGCACTGGACTCAGCCGAGTCCGTCGTCGTTGCTTCCGAGCGGCTCGACGGCGAAAGCGGCTGGCGCATGCTGGCTCCGGGCGAACTCGTCCATGTCCGGCCCGACCTCAGCGTCGAGTCCGCGGTGGTGCTAGCCGAGCCGCCCGCCCGCCTGGTGCCCCTCCCTAGCCCGAATCCGAACATCGATACCTGAAACTCTCGGCTCAGGTGAGCGCGGCGGCCTCGGCCCACGCGTCGTATTCGTAGATCCACCGCCGGTCGACCAGCTGGCTGCCGGAGCTGTCGTAACCGGCGCCCTGCCGCCGTGAGCCCAGCTGGACGCGCGCCGTCCGGTCGCGTCGCAGCCCCTCGTACAACGCCAGCGTCCCCGGCACGCCAGCCGGACTCGCACACGCCCCCAGCAGCGTGGCCAGCGCCACCGCGTCCTCCAGTGCCTGATTGACGCCCTGGCCCAGGTGCGGCAGCATCGGGTGCGCCGCATCGCCCAGCAGCGTCAGCCGCCCGCTGCTCCACCGCGGCAGCGGCACCCGGTCATACATCCCCCACTGGAACCCGCTACCGCCCGGCCCGCTGATCGCGGCGATGACCTGCCCGATCAACGGGTCCCAGCCCGCGAAGTGCGCGGCCAGCGCCACCGGGTCGCCGGGCGCCGACCACGACTCGCGGACCGCGGTATCTGAGGAGACGAATCCCACGTAGTTCAGCAACCGCCCGGCACGCACTGGGAACACCAGGAAATGCCTGCCCTCACCCATCCACATCCGGATCGTGCCCGCCGGGTACTCCGCCACCCGCGGCACCAGACCCCGGTATGCCACCACCCCGGAAAACACCGGCTCCGCCGGAGCCACCACGAAACCCTGCAGGACCGAATGGATGCCATCCGCACCGATCACCACATCTGCCGTGGCCGTGCTCCCGTCCGCGAAACAGACCGTGGCGCTGCCGTCGTCCTGGCTGAAACCCGTGCACCGGTGCCCGGTCCGCACCGTACCGGGCGACAGCTGCCCGGCCAGCAACCCGAGCAGGTCAGCCCGGTGGATCCCGATGTTCTGTCCCGCCATGGCGAACTGATAAGGCTCGTGCCGCACCGCCCGCCCGTCGGGGAGCCGCAGCTGAGCCGAGGCATACCGCACGCCCGCCCGCCTGACCTCCTCCCCGGCCCCGAGGCGCTCCAGCATCCGCAGCCCGTTCGGCGCCAGCGACACCCCCGCGCCGACCTCGGTCAGCTGCTGCGCCTGCTCATACACCCGGGCGTCGATCCCGGCCCGCGCCAGCGCAACCGCCGCCGCGATCCCCCCGATCCCGCCGCCGACAACCACCGCCCGCAGCGCCACGCCATTCCTCTCTCCGAACGGCCCGCACCCGCCTCCACGCTAACTCGCGCCCGCCCGCCTGGCGGTCCGATTCGCCGGTGTGAATGGTGCGTAGCGGGTCGGCTTCCCAGGGCTGGGTTCTCGGCTCCCTGCCCAGGCTGCGTGCGCGCGGCGCATGCCGTAGCCGCGGAACTCTCATTAAATTTCGGCGACATTGTCCATGTTCGACACAAAGCGTGTGTTCGGTCTCAGTATGGTGGTGGCCGCGCCGGCAGACAATCGTGGGATGTCCGGCATAGCGGGAGGAACTGAATGAGGAACATACACAAGCGCTGGGGTTTGGGGGCGTCCCTGATCCTGGCAGCGGGGAGTCTGCTCGCGCTGACGACCGCGACGACGGCGAGCGCGGCGTCGTCGCCCAACGCCTGCGGGCTGCAGTCTCGCCATGGTCACATCGCCGGCATCGTGCCTGCGATAGGCAAGTGCACGAGCACGGCTTCGGGCGCCCTCTTCCGGGCCAATATCCCTGCCAGCGACCCGGCCAAGGGCACTCCGCCATTGCTCTTCAATGGCGGCTCGGTGATGATGGCGGGAGCGGACATCCCGCTGGTCGTCACCCCGATCTTCTGGAATCCGGCTGGTCATCCGATGTCGGAGGCCTACAAGGCAGTCCTCCAGAAGTACCTCACCGCGGTATCGCTGGCCAGCGGCACGTTCAACAACGTGTTCTCGGTTCTGAACGAGTACTACGGCACCAACGGGCAGATCCACTACAAGGTCAGCCGGGATGTCCCGATTAATGACACCGATCCGCTGCCCGCGAGTGGCTGCACGGTGGCCAGCAACGACACGACGAACATCTACGCTGACCACACCGGCTACGACGCCTGCCTCGATGACGCCCAGCTCCAGGCTGAGATCAATAACGTCACCGCGGCCCGCTTCCTGCCGCATGACCTCACTCACATTTACGTGCTGTACCTGCCCAAGGCCGTCGAGTCCTGCTTCAACCCCGGTTCGACGCTCACCGCGGCCAACGCCTGCACGATCAACCACCAGCCGAGCGCGGCCTACTGCGCGTACCACAGCGAGGCCACGAGCAGTGCGGTCTACGCGAACATGCCGTTCCCGATCTACGACTCGCCGGTTGGGTTCACCTGCGGTACCGAGAAGAACTTCGGCACGATCGAGTCGCCGAACGCTAACCCCGACGCCGACGTCGAGGTCAGCCCCACAAGCCACGAGATCAGTGAGGCGATCACCGACCCGGACACCATGACCGGCTGGTTCGACTCCAGTGGCAACGAGATTGGCGACGATTGCGCCTACATCTTCGGCCCGACGCAGGGTAACCCCGGACAGCTCTTCAACCAGACGATAGCCGGCTTCCACTTCCTGACTCAGGAGGAGTTCAGCAACAAGGACTTCGCCGTAACCGGAGGCGGGTGCGTGCAGGGCGCCAAGGACGAGGCACCCTGACACATTCGTTAGAGACTGACGAAGCACCACCGCCGTTCGTTTTAAAGATCCTTTTGAACGAACGGACGGTGGTGCTTCGTTTTGTAGTCAGCTCAATGCATATTCAATGGCGTGGGTTTATGTTGGGACTGGGGGGTATGGCATTGGCAGCTCCTCAAACGAGTATCGGTCCTCAGGGAGCGTCATGCCTGATTTCCACGCCGCATGTCCGGACTACTCCGCCACGTCCCGCCTTGACGAGCTCCGCGCTACCGAGTATTCGTACCTCGACTCGGGTGGTCACACATACCTCGACTACACAGGTGCCGGGCTGGTGGCCGACGCGCAGTTGCGCGCGCATACCGAGCGGCTGCGCGGCGGATGCTATGGCAACCCGCATTCGGACAACCCGACCTCAAGCGCATCCACGCGGCTGATAGAAGAGGCCAGGATCGCGGTCCTCCGGTACTTCAACGCATCCCCCGGCGAATACGCCGTCATCTTCACCCAGAACGCGACAGGCGCCTGCCGGCTGATCGGAGAGGCGTACCAGTTCTCGCCACTGTCACGCTTGGTACTGACCGCGGACAATCACAATTCGGTGCTCGGCCTGCGCGAGTTCGCGCACGCCCGGGGCGCCGCGACCCGGTACATAAAACTGCGCCCGGGCGACCTTCGGATCAGCGACTCCGACGTCGCCGCCGCGCTCGAACGCGGCGTCCGCCTGCGCCGCGGGAACAGGCGATGCGGCCTGTTCGCTTACCCCGCGCAGAGCAACTTCAGCGGCGTCCAGCACCCGCTGGCCTGGGTGGAACGCGCCCAGGCCAGCGGCTACGACGTCCTGCTCGACGCGGCGGCCTTTGTTCCAGCCAACCGGCTTGACCTCGGCGTCGTCAAGCCGGAATTCGTGGCGGTGAGCTGGTACAAGGTGTTCGGCTATCCGACCGGGATCGGATGCCTGCTGGCCAGGCGGGACGCGCTCGCGCGGCTGCGCCGCCCGTGGTTCTCCGGCGGCACGATCGTGGCCGCGAGCGTTCAGGGAGGCTGGCACCGGCTCGCCGGCGACGAGACCGCCTTCGAGGATGGCACGCTCAACTTCCTGGCCATCCCCGACGTCACGGTCGGGCTGGCCTGGATCAGCGGCATCGGCATCGATGTCATCCACCGGCGGGTCACCTACCTGACCAGCTGGCTGCTCGACGGCCTGGCCGGTCTCAAGCACGGCAACGGCGCGCCGATGGTGCGCTTGTACGGTCCCGAGACCAGTGAGTCGCGCGGCGGGACCATAGCGTTCAACTTCCTCAACCCGCACGGCGCCGTGGTGGACGAGCGCACGGTCGCGAGGGACACCACCGCGGCGGGTATCTCGGTGCGGACTGGCTGCTTTTGCAATCCGGGCGCGGGCGAGTGGGCGTTCCGCCTGACCCGCCGGGACGTGGGTGGCCCCTGGTGGCGCCCCGGATTCGCGCGTGACCTGCACACCGTGGAGGAATATCTGGAGCTGATCGGCCTGCCGAGCGGCGGCGCGATACGGGTGTCGCTCGGCCTGGTATCCAACCTCGCCGATGTCGAGCGCTTCCTCGACTTCGCCGAGCGGACTTACCGGGATACTGAGCCCGGGCAGGTCACGCTCGCGCGCCGCGTCCACTGCTGACCAACCGCTGGATGCGACTTGCGGCGTAGCCGGTACGCCCGAGGTCGCGCCGGTGCCGGCAGGAGAGGATCCTTCCGGCCGACGCGAAGGCGGTCCCCTGCTTCCTAGCGTGGGCTGTCATGAGAACACTCGCCATCACGTCGGCCGCCGCCATCGCCCTGGCGGCCGTCATCGCGCCGGCGGCCGTCATCGCGCCGGCGGCTGCTTCGGCCACGGCTGGACAACCAGCGGTTCCGGTCCTGCACTGGACTCCGTGCGACGGCTCCTTCCAGTGCGCCTCCGCCACGGTGCCGCTGGACTACCGGCAGCCACTGGGCAAGACGATCAGCATCGCGGTGATCAGGCACCTGGCGACCGACCCCGCGCAGCGGCTGGGCTCGCTGTTCTTCAACCAAGGAGGGCCCGCCGAGCAGATCGAGGGATTCGTTCAGGATTATCCGCAGATCCCCGCCGAACTACGGGCGCGTTTCGACGTGGTCTCCTTCGATCCGCGCGGTTTTGGCTTCAGCACCGAGCTCAATTGTTTCCCGTCGCCGGCGGCGGAGCAGAAGTTCCTGGCCGGCCTGCCGATCTTCCCCGTCGGGCACACGCAGGAGAAGGCATGGGAAATGACCGCTGCCGGGTTCGACGCGCAGTGCGCCAGCCACGGCGGCCCTCTGCTCGACCACGACAGCACCGCCGACGTGGCCCGCGACATGAACCTGCTGCGTCAGGCCGTGGGCGACCCGGCGCTCAACTATCTCGGCCAGTCCTATGGCACCCTGATCGGCACCATCTACGCCAACCTGTTCCCCAAGAGGGTCGGGCATATAGTCTTCGACGGCAACATCGACCCCAACGCGGAGGCCCACGGCGGCCCGCTGCCGACGGACCTGCGTGAGGGTCGCGACATCGGGGACGCGCAGACCATGCGGGCCTTCCTGAACCTGTGCGGCAAGGCGGCCGTCAGCGCCTGCGCGTTCTCGGCGGGCACGTCGGCGGCCACCACCGCCAAGTGGAACACGCTGCTGCAACGACTGCTCCGCCAGCCGGTCACCATCGGCAGCCCGGCGCAGACCTGGACCTATCAGGACGTCATCACCGCGTTCCCCGAGTACTCGTTCAGTGCGTGGCCAACCGATGCGGCGATCCTCCAGCAGCTATGGCTCGCTTCGACCGCTCCGCCCGTGCCCACCGGGCCCCCGCCGTTCTCGCAGGAGCCGTCGGACGGAAACCTGGAGCAGATCCTCGCGGTGGGCTGTGCCGACAGCCCGAATCCTCGCGATCCACGGGCCTATGAGGCGGCGGCCAAGCTGGCCTACGCACGGTCGGGCGCCTTCGGGCCGTCGTTCGCCTGGATGCACGAACCGTGTGCGATGTGGCCGCAGGCAGCGGCGCAGGACCGCTACACAGGGCCGTTTAACCGGCCGACCGCCAACCCGATCCTGCTGCTCGGCAACACCGTCGACCCGGCGACCCCGTACTCGAACTCGATCGCCCTGTCTGGTGACCTGGCCCGCGCCCGGCTGCTGACCATAGATGGCTACGGGCACACCGAGTTCACCAACCCGAGTACGTGTGCCGAGAACTACGAAGTGGGGTACCTGACCACGGGTGCCCTGCCGCCGGCCGGGACAGTCTGCCGGCCGGACGGCACCCCGTTCGGTGTGGCGGCCCGCTAGCACTACCGTTTCACTGTGATGGTCGACGAGGTGCTCCGGAGACTCCGGCGCACCTCGTGGCCGCGGGCCTGGATACGCCGGCACCCGTACATCACCGACGCGGCCCTGGCCGGGGTCGTGCTGTGGGTGTCGAGCCCCCTGATCAGCGCGATCTCCGGCCATAACCACGCCCTGTCGCTCGCGCTGATCATCGCGCTGGTATGCCCGCTGATCTGGCGGCGCCGCGCACCCTTTGCGGTGCTCGTCATGATGACCGGGCTGGCCCTCGCACAGTTCGTGATCAACAAGGAACTGAACGTCGACATAGCTCTGCTGGTCGCGTTTTACACGGTCGCCGCGTATGAGCCGCCGAAGCGTGTCCTCGCCGCCGCCGTCATGCTGGAGGCCGGCGCCGTGCTGGTCGCTTGACCGTCCCCCCGACGCTGAAGCTGTGGGCACTCATGTCGGGCCTGGGCGCGGCCGCCGGTTTCCTCGGCTACTACGCACGCACCCGGCGCGCCTACCTCGCGGCCCTGGTGGACCGCGCCGAGCGGCTGGAGCGTGATCGGGACCAGCAGGCTCAGCTGGCCGCCGCCGCCGAGCGGACCCGGATCGCGCGGGAGGTGCACGACATCGTCGCGCACAATATCGCTGTGATGATCGCGCTCGCCGAAGGCGCCGCCTACACCGCGCAGACCAGCACCGGCCAGGCGGTGTCGCTGATGGGGCAGGTGTCGGCCACCGGGCGCTCGGCACTGACCGACATGCGCCGGCTGCTGGGCGTGCTGCGCGAGCCAGCCCGCGAGCCGGGCCAGCCCGAGCGAGCGCCGCGGCCGGAGGCCCAGGCCAATTCAGCACCGCGGCCGGAGGCCCAGGCCAATTCAGCACCGCGGCCGGAGGCCCAGGCCAATTCAGCACCGCGGCCGGAGGCCCAGGCCAATCCAGCACCGCAACCAACCCTGGACGATGTCGAGGACCTGCTGGCAACGGTCCGGGCGGCCGGACTGCCGGTCCGGCTGACCGTGACCGGGCAGCCGTTCCCGCTGCCGGCCGCCGCCCAGCTCGTGCTTTACCGCATGATCCAGGAAGCGCTGACGAACACTCTCAAGCACGCGCCGGGCGCGGCGGGCGCTCAGGTACGGCTGACCTATCTGCCCGGTGAAGTCACGCTCGAGATCGCCGACACCGGCAGCCCCGCGCCCGTGCCCGCCCCCAGCACTGCGGCAGGGCACGGCATCGGGGCAGGGCACGGCATCGCGGGCATGCGGGAACGCGCGGCGGTATTTGGCGGCCAGGTGGCCGCCGGGCCGCGGCCCGGCGGCGGATGGCGGGTACATACCGTGCTGCGGCTCAGCCCGGAACCCGCGAGGGAGGGCACGTGAGCATCTCGATCCTGCTCGCCGACGACCAGCCCATGCTCCGGCTGGGCTTCCGCCTGGTCCTCGACGCCCAGGATGACATGCATGTGGTCGGCGAGGCGGCCGACGGCGCCGCCGCGCTGAGCTTGGTGCGGGCCAAGCACCCGGATGTGGTGCTGATGGACGTGCGGATGCCCCGGATGGACGGCATCGAGGCCACCCGGCGCATCGTCAGCAGCGCCAGCACGACCAGGGTGCTCATCCTCACCACGTTCGACCTCGACGAGTACGCCTACGCCGGGCTGCGGGCCGGCGCGAGCGGTTTCCTGCTGAAGGACGTTCCGCCGCCCGACCTGCTGTCCGGCATCCGCGCGGTCGCCAGCGGCGACGCCGTCGTCGCCCCCGCCGTCACCCGGCGGCTGCTCGATAGTTTCCTCCCCTACCTGCCCGATCCGGACGGCGGCCTACCCCGGACGGCGTTGCCGCCCGGGATGAGCGAACTGACCGCGCGCGAACGCGAGATCCTCACCGAGGTCGCCGCCGGCCTTTCCAACGCCGAGATCGCCGAGCGGCTCGTGCTGGCCGAAGCCACCGTGAAAACCCACGTCGGCCGGATGCTCGGCAAACTCGGCCTGCGCGACCGGGTGCAGGCCGTGGTCTATGCCTACGAGCATGGCCTGGTCCGCCCGCGGTCCCGCCCGTGAGGCCGGAATGCTGGGCGTCATCACCCTGGGCGGCCCGGGATGTCGACCAGCGCCCAGCCTGCTTCCCACAGGGTGCTGACGGTCACGCGCAGCTGTGTAGCCTCCGGGGCCACCGGGGGCCAGAGGTGGAAGACGAAGTTGGCTTCGTGCGTGAATGACCAGGCTCCGCTGCCGCGCTGGCCCTCGTGCTGCACACCGGTATCGTCGATGGCGGTGACCAGAAAACACGGCGTTATCAGCGGCCAGAAATCGCCGCCGGTCCACGGATACCCGTACAGATGCACGGACACCAGGTCTTCGCGCGCGGTGATGGCCTCGATCACGGCGGTGGCCCGCTCGAACGGGAGCCGGACCGCCGGGCAGGCCACGCTCGCCCCCACGGGGCCGGCTCGCGTATCCACCAGGCGCGTTATACGGTCGTTCAACGCCATCTGCCAATTACTGTGCGCCCTACCCCGGATGCTCGTGAGCACGGGGCTGTCCGGCGGCAGTGCGCCGACGGCGAGCAGCGCGTCGGCGACGGCGGCCACGATCGCGGCGGTGTCGAGTTCCACCGAGTCGGCCTCAACGGAGCCGATCGACCAGGGAAGGGCCGGTGGCGGGAGCTCGGCCAGGTAGCACTCCGCCGGGGTCGGCCATGGGGTTTGCGTGATCCCCGTGGGCACCGGGCGGGGCGGCGAGATCTCGATGCGAACCGGCGGGCCGGATACGGCGGAGATCTCGAGCCGCCGGATGGCTTGGCGGTCGCCGCCGGAACTGGCCGCATCGGCGGGTACGGCGAGGAAATCCCCTTGCGGCACCCACAGCGTCTCGCCTGACGGGCCGGGCCGCCCGGATATAACGCCCTGCACGTTATCCGCGGGGACCTGATACGTGGCGCCGGTGTCGTCGGTGATCGACAGCTCGGTGATGTCCTCGTTGACTTCCTCGACGGCAGCCCGCATCTGGGGGCGGTCCAGTTGCCGGACGTCGCCGTGATAGCGCACCGAGATTCCTTCGGGTCTCAGCGTGGCCCACGTGATCATGATGTCGTGACGCCGCAGGCGGCAGCGCACCGGACCGGCGGCACCCGCCATCGGGGTCATCCGCAGGTTGTCCGGGCGGGCAGCCCGTGCCTCCTCGAATTCGCGCGTGCCGGGGCTGACGCCCAGTTCCCCGATCTCCCGGACCGCCCGGACGCCGACGGCTTCCAGTACCGGCCGCCGCGCGGCGAGGATCTCCTCGGCGCGTTGCGCGGGCAGCAACCCGAGGACCACGAACGCGTTGGCCACCGCTTCCAGGCTGAACCGCGCCACCGGGAGCGGATCTCCCTCCCGGGCCTGGGCCAGCCGAGCCGTCAGCGCACGGAGATAGGCCTCCGGATCCTCCATATACGGCAGTCTAGGCAAGCCTGGCGCTCGGCCCCACCCTCGGTGACGCGGTAGAAAAGAGCCCCGCGGAAAGAATGGCGGCGCTTTGGCAAGGTCTCCATAAGGCGTGCCGACGGCCTCGCCTGTACTAAGCTTCCCAGCTGGGCGGCACAAATCCCCCTATCGTCACATAGCGGGCACCGCAGGCCCCGCTTTCCGGAAGAAAAGAGCCTCCCGGAAGAAAAGGCGCCGGTTTCCGGCGCCCTAGTTTCCGCAAGGCTCTAGAGTTCCACGCAGTTGGACGGCGGACGACGGACGCAGCAGGGCACACCTGGACAAAACGTCCAGCCACCCGCGGCGCGCCGGGATCACGAGTTACCGATAGACGCCTGCGGCCGCCGCTTCTTGCTGTTATCAACCGTGTAAAGAAGTATCCATATCAGGGGCCGGGCTGGGCGGGAGGCGGGGCGGAGGCGGAACCGTTGGCGGGCGGAGGGCGTCCAAGGTTCTGTGTGAGCTGGAGAAGCGGCGCGAGGATGGCCAGATGCTTCGTATCACAGCCGGATTGGCGGTATTCCTGGTGGCCGTCGTGACCGTGGGGTGCGGGACGGCGAATCCGGGTTCCACGACGAACGCGACGGCCCGGTCGTCGTCAAGTTGCCAGAGCCCGGCGCCGGCCTCCAGATCCCTCGTTGTCACCGCCGCCGGAAACGCCAAGACCTATTGTCTCCGGGTCGGCTCCAGGCTTCGGGTGGAACTGGGGGGCGCCGATTCCAGCCCGTGGCTGCCGCTGGTGGTCAGCGGCACCGCGCTCGGGACCGTTCAAAGTGCCGTCACGGCTAACGGACTCACCAGCGCGTCGTTCGCCGCCGTCCAGCCCGGGCGGGCGATCTTGACATCCGTCCGTTCACCGTGCCAGATCGTGGTGCCGTCGAAGAAGCAGGAACTCGAGCCCGCGTTCCCCCTGCCCACGGTGTCCCCGCCCTCGTCATGCGCGCCGGGGCACCGATTCAGCGCGCTGGTCATCGTGCTCCGCTAGCGACACGACGCCGGCGGAGCACGATGACCGCGCTCAGGTCAGTGCTTCCTAATGCTGATTACCTCCCGCGGGGCAGGGATTGGGGAGCACCTGGCGGAAGTTGTTGATCAGCTGGGTTGTCTTGCCGCCGCCGCCGAAGACGAGATAGGTGCTGGCCAGCAGCGACCCGTACTGTGCGTTGCCGCCGAAGTCGTTCGCACCCGGCATGTGGTTGCCGAACGCCCACATACAGCCGCCATCACCTTGCTCGTCCTGGACGCCGTTCTGGAAGGCGCTGAAGAACGGGTAGAAGGCGGCGGGCGTGCCCTTGTCCGTGGTCGGGATCAGGGTGCAGCCCGCACCGGTCGACCGGTTGCAGGTGCTCTCGATCCTGGGCAGGTTGGCCTCGAAGGCGACCCGGGAATAGTTGATGGCGTCGAATGCCCCAGTGCGCGGGCTGGAGAGCAGGAACGGCTCGGGGTGCAGCGCCCGGTTACCGTCCGGCCAGACGGGCTGGTAGTCGAGGCTATCGAATCCGGTATTGGTATCGGTACAGCCATTGATCTTGATCAGCAGCGCTTCCGACGCCGGGAAGCAGAAGTTGTCATCTGCGTCGGTCGGAGACGCGTTGCTGCCGAAGCCCTCGGTGTTACCAGCCGGGCAGGAAATGGGGTTGCCGCTGGCGTCCACGCCGAACGGGGTGGCCGGGATGGGGTTCGGGCCATTGCAGTTCTCGAAGTGCCCGATCTCACTGGTGAAGGAGATGTTGTAGGTGTGCGCGGCCCAGATGACCCGGGTCTGCTCCGACGACGTCGAGTACATCGGGTGGAAGTTATACGGGATGTTGACGCAGCTGGTGCCGGTCGGATCGAACTGGACCTGGCCGAAGCCGTTGGCCGCGCTCGCGGTCATGGACCCGGTCTGGCCGCTGGTCACGTCCCGGATGACGGTCTGCAGCCCGTTCGGCGTGTCGCGCAGCGATACCTTCAGGTTGTCCCCGGAGTTCATGAACAGGTCGTTCTTGGGATCGGGCGTAAACGTGGCCGTGGTGGACTCCACCGGGTTCGCCGGGGCCTCCGTGCGGCCGTTCTTGCTGACGAACGCGAAGTTGACGTACTCGAGTCCGGTCCTGGCCGCACAGGTCGAGTTCAGGGTGGTGCCGGCCACCGGGTTCTCGGAGAGGCTGAAGATGTTCATCGCGGCGCACCACTTGGTCGGGTCGCAGCCGCTCGCTCCTGTCGCGACCTGCCAGGTCGGCCACGGTATCCATCCAGGCGGGTAGAACTGCAGCTCGAGGAACGCGGTACCCGCATGCTTGGGCGAGACGGCCGGGTCCAGGATGTTGCTGTCGCTGTCCGGGGTACAGGTGGACACCTGCTCCGGGTAGGACTGGGTGTCACACAACGCCATGCCCAGCCAGATCGATCCGTCCAGCTCGAACTCGTAGGACTTGCCGGGCGTGTTGGGATTGGCCGGCGAGGGGTCATGCGGAAGCCGTATCGAGTACGTCATGTGGTTTCCCGACCCCGGCACCTTGGAGTAGAAGACATCGGACGGCTCGTCGTGACCGACGTACTCCGAGCCGAAGACGTCGGCGGAATTCGCCACCTCGGCGCAGGCAGCACTGTATTCGCAGTTGATCGCGGCATGCTGAGCCGCAGGCTGGACCGGGCTCGCGGACGCGGATCCGGCGGCGATGAGGTTGGGAGTCGCCAGGGCGGCGCCGGCAAGCAACGCGCTCCCCGTAATGGCGACCAGTCGTCTTAGCTTCATTGCCACGCTCCCCAAGGGAGCCGGCCCGCGGCTGGGCAGGTCCCAGCACCACGGCGTGCCGAGCTCCGACTCGCGGAGCCTAACATCGGACTATCGCGCACGGAAGGGCCTAATTCGCACATGCCCACCTCGCTGGACAAATGAGCACTCAAACCATTAACGGTCCGGGGCGAACAGCCTTCTGGCGCCGCGAGCGTGTCCGTCCTTGACCGTGCCCCGCTCCCCCATCGCGGCCGATGTCCGGAATGTCCAAGGGCACCGGCCTATGCCGCCTTCGCCGAGACGCCCGGCCGACCTAGGAATTTGCGCATATCACCGTATAGCGGGCGCATGGGCCACCCATCCTATGGAAGATAGGAGCCCCCCGGAAGAAAAGGCGCCGGAAACCGGCGCCCTTTCTTCCGCAGAGCCCTTTTATTCCACGTCAACCAGCGAAATCGTCATCCACATAACCGCCATATCCTGATAAAACCGGCGGCCGGGCACGACGTACGTCTGCGGCGGAGACTCGGCTACTTGAAATGTCACCTAATCATTGACCGCTCGCGACAGCCCTCCTTCCCCAAATCCGGAAATGTCGGGC
>Ga0213881_10000299_pt1 | contig 36294 bp, 29 predicted proteins | sample BarmaccoBMER_R08_FD_160104 | JGI IMG/M metagenome (GOLD analysis project Ga0213881, IMG submission 160104) | Barbacenia macrantha exposed rock microbial communities from rupestrian grasslands, the National Park of Serra do Cipo, Brazil - ER_R08 ...
CGTGCCGCGGGTATTTGTAGGCGGCGATCCGCTCCTTGGCGAAGGCCCGGAGTTCTTCCGGCGTCGCGCTGGCACCAGGCTTGAGCGCCACGGCCGCCCCGACCTCCTCACCCAACCCCAAGTGCGAGATGCCGATCACCGCCACCTCGGCCACCGCGGGGTGCTCGTGCAGCACTTCTTCGATCTCGCGCGGGTAGACGTTGTAGCCGCCGCGGATGATCAGGTCCTTCTTCCGGTCGACGATGTAGTAGTAGCCGTCCTCGTCGACCCGGCCCATGTCGCCGGTGCGGAACCAGCCGTCCGGGATGGCCTGTGCGGTGGCGTCCGGTTTTCGCCAGTAGCCCTTCATCACGTTGTGCCCGCGGATGGCGATCTCGCCGACCTCACCGACCGGCACATCCAGGCCGGCCGAGTCGACCAGCCGCATCTCCACCCCTTCGACCGGAGTGCCGATCGACCCTGGCTTGCGCTCTCGGTCCGGATGGTTGAACGACGCGACCGGGGACGTCTCCGACAGGCCGTAGCCCTCCAGGATCACGCAGCCGAACTTCTCCTCGAAACCGCGGAGCACCTCGACCGGCAGGGCCGCGCCGCCGGAGATGCACACCCGCAGGCTCCGGGCCGCCGCCGGGTCGGCCGCCGGATGGTGCAGCATCGCCGCGTACATGGTGGGTACGCCTTCGAAGATCGTCACGGCGTCGCGTTCGATGATCTCCAGCGCCCGCGCTCCGTCGAACCTGGGCAGCAGCGTGAGGGTGCCGGCGGCCGCGATGGTCGCGTTCAGCCCGCAGGTCAGCCCGAAGACGTGGAACAGCGGCAGGCAGCCCATCATCACGTCGTCGGGGTTGTTGTTCAGCAGCGTGCGCGCGGTCAGTTCGGCGTTGCGCGCCAGGCCGGCGTGGGTGAGCTGTGCGCCCTTGGGCTTGCCGGTGGTGCCGGAGGTGTAGAGGATGACCGCGTCGTCGTCATCGCCCCGCCGCGGCCCGTCGGCGGTAAGGTCCTGATCGGCCAGTATGCCGCGCATGTCAGGATCGTCGACCCGGATCAGCCGGGCGCCGACGTCGGCCGCCCCCTTGGCCGCCTCTTCGGCGAAGGCATGCCAGGCCACGACCACCCTGGCGCCTGAGTCGCCCAGGTAGTAGGCGACCTCGCGGCTCTTCAGCAGCGGATTCATCGGGACGACGATCGCGTCGGCGGCCAGGGCCCCGTAGAACGTTACGGCGAACGCGGGCACGTTGGGCAGCATCACCCCGACCCGGTCGCCTGGCTCAACGCCGGCCGCCAGCAGCAGTGACCTGGTCCGCCCGACCGCGTCGCGCAGCCCCGGATAGGTCACCGTGAGGTCGTCCATCCGCAACGCGACCCGCTCCGGATGCCCGGCCGCCGCGCCCTCAAGAAACGAGCAGAGGTTCGTCATCGCACCCTCCCTGGAGTAAAGCATGCTCCAGGGAGGGGCGGATTCCTATAGAAGGTTAGGAGTCGGCTCCTATGCCGGTCCGGTGGGGGGCGCCGTGCGCGGCGAGCTGGAGGTCCTGCTGCAGCTCGGTGTAGGCCGTCTTCGGGTTCAGGTTCACGTCGTAGATGGTGGCGTATCCCTCACCCTTGAAGAAGCCGGGGACCCAGGAGTCGGCGTCGCCGAAGCCCCAGACGGTGAACGATATGCACTGCCTCACCGCGAGGCAGGCCTTGAGCATCTGGCCGAACTCGAACGGCTGCGCGAACTGCGAGAGGTTGTCGGTGGGCACCTGGTCGGTGGCGTTGTTGACAAATGTCCGGACGTCGGCCTCGGTGATGGCCACCTTCAGGCCCAGGCTGGCGTACCGCTGCAGGTCCTGGGTCATCCGCGTGCCGGAGAACCCGAACTGGGTGTCAAGGTGTCCCTGGTCGCCAACGCAGTTGATCGGGACGCCCTGGGCCAGCATCTGCTGGAGCCACGCGAACACCGCGTCGCTCTTCGCGTTGGAGCCGTCCTCGCCGGCGATGTTGTAGTCGTTGTAGCACAGCAGCGCGTGCGGGTCGGCCTCGTGGGCCCAGCGGAAGGCCTGGGGGATGATGCCCGCCCCGAGGTGGGACACCCAGAAGTCGTTGGGGTTGATGCCCGACGGGTTGGAGTCGGTGAAGAACTCGTTGGCGACGTCCCACTGCCAGATCTTGCCCTTGTAGCGCGTCACCTCCGTGGTGATGTGCTGGTGGAGCAGGTCCGTGAGCTGGGCGTCGCTGATCGTGCCGTTGGCGACGCCGGTGGTGAGCCAGGTGGGTAGCTGGTTGTGCCACAGCAGCGTGTGTCCGCGCACCAGTTGCCCGTGCGCCTGCGCGAAAGCGACCAGGCGGTCGGCGCCCGACCAGTCGAACGTGCCCTGGGTCGGCTCGACCACCTGCCACTTCATCTCGTTGCCGGGAGTGACCACCGAGAACTGCCCCGCGGCGACGGCCGCGTAGTTGGCGGTGTTCAGGTCGAATGGGATGACCGCCGTGCCGATGCGGAGGCCGATCTTCGCGGCCAGCGCCCGCAGGGAGTCCGGTGCCACGGCGGAGCTCGTGGTAGTTCCTGATGGCACCGCCACGGCGGCGGTGCTGATGGCTAGTGCCGCGGCCACCCCAGCGGTGCTCACCGCGAGAAGACGACGGAGTCTCATGGGATTGCCTCCTACGCGCGCCCGAAAGCTTTCCGGCTGACTCGAAAATTTTCGGAAACGCAATCTTGGGATGAGGGCAAAACTAGGCAATCTGGGGATTACATGTCAATATCCACAACGCCCCAATCAGGTCACTTACTGGGAATCTGACGAGATCCGTCGCCTCATCGGCCCGGTTAAGCGTTTTCCGAAACTTTCGTGATCTCGTTGTTGTCCCCCGAGGTGGGGACAATGGGTGAGCGACGGGAGGAACCACAGCCGTTTGTGATAATCAAGGTCTTTATCATGAACGGCGGTGGTGCTCGGTTCCCGCACGTTCCAACACATCTTGACAAGTCCCCCACACGGGCGGAGCATCCTGCACGTGACAACGCTACTTAACCGGATTAGTAACAGGAAGTTCTTCCTTGCTATCGCGGCGGTCACCGTCGTGTCGCTGATCACCGGGACGGGCGCGCTGCGCGCGGGTTCCGCCACCGCCCAGGCGCCCGGGCTGAACCAAAACTGGGCAACACAGAACTGGGCAACACAGAACTGGGTGACCGCCTGGGGAGCGAGCCCGGTGGTCGGCTCGGTGATACCCGGCAGCTCGTGCCCGGCGGGAACCGGGCTGACCAATCAGACGGTGCGCAACGTGGTGTTCGTCAGCGCGGGTGGCAACGCGGTGCGGATCCGCCTCACGAACACGTTCGGAACCCAGGCCATGCTGGTGGGACATGCCTCTGTCGCGGTGCAGTCGTCCGGTGCGACCGCGGTGGCCGGCACGGTTCGCCAGCTGACGTTCGGCGGCCAGACGTCGGTAACCCTGCCGGCGGGGGCCGACGCGCTGAGCGACCCGGTCGCGATGCACATTTCACCGCTGTCGGTCCTGCTGGTGAGCGTGTACGTGCCGGGTCCGACCGGGCCGGTGACCAATCATCCGTTCACCGCGCAGGGCAACTATCTGGCCAGCGGCGACCTGACGCAGGCGGCCGGCGCCGCCGGTTACGGGGACACGCCGTGCTGGATGCTCATCGACGGCGTGGATGTCCGCGCGCCGGCGCAGGTCACCGGGTCGGTGGTGGCGCTGGGCGACTCGATCACCGATACGGCCAACACCACGGGCAACGCGAACCGGCGCTGGCCGGATGACCTGGCCCGGCGGCTGAACGCGCTGCACGGCCCCACGTTGTCGGTCGTCAACGCCGGACTCGGTGGCAACCGGTTGCTGGCCCCGCGGGACGGCCAGCCGTACTACGGCATCCCGGCGCTGGCACGGATCGACCACGATGTGTTCACCCAGACCGGTGTCCGGTCCGTGATCCTGCTCGAAGGGGTCAACGACATCGGCTTCAGCGCGACCGCCGGCCAGATCATCTCCGCCGACGAGCAGGCCATCGCGCAGGCGCACGCGCGGGGGCTGCGGATCTTCGGCGCGACGATCACGCCGTTCGGCGGGTCGATCATCTCCTCGGCGGCGAACGAGCAGACCCGGGAGGCGGTCAACAACTGGATCATGACCAGCCGCGCCTTTGACGGCGTGATCGACTTCGCCGGCGCGGTGGCCGACTCCGCCGACCCCACCAGGCTGAACCCGGCCTTCGACAGCGGCGACCACCTGCACCCGAACGACGCGGGCTGCCAGGCCATGGCCAACGCCATCAGCCTAGGAATGCTGCTCGACGTTATTCCCGGGGGGTGAACACCAACCCCCCGGACCCCCCTCCCGCGACGCTTCTCGCCGTTGGTGTCGCCTGGCCGGAAGGCCCCCCAGGACCTTCGCGGCCAGACGACCGCGAAGCTCGCTTCACTCGCCGCGGTAGTCCCTGACTATCGGCCCCGGCCCTGCGTAAACGCGCAGGACCGGGGCCGATATCGTGTCCCCTGTCGTGAGATTCTTCTGGGAAGTGTTCGTTACGCTGCTCGTTATTACTGATCCGCCGGGCATCGTGCCGGTGTTTCTCGGGCTGACCCGGGGGCGCGCGGCCCGGGACCGGAACCGGCTGGCCTGGCAGGCGGCGGTGGTGGCGTTCGGGGTGATCGTGGTGTTCGCCCTGTTCGGGCGGTCGATCCTGGACTACCTGGGCGTCGGATTGCCGGCCTTGGAGGGCGCGGGCGGTTTGCTGCTCCTGCTCGTCTCGCTCGAACTGCTCACCGGGAAGTCATCCGAGCCCACCGCACAGGAGATCGAGACGGCGAGCGTGGCCTTCGTGCCGCTGGGCACGCCGCTGCTCGCCGGCCCGGGCGCGATCGTCGCGGTGATGCTGTTCGTCCAGCGTGTGCACGGGGTGGCGAACGGTATCGCGCTGGGCGGCGCCATGGTGGCGGTGGCCGTTTCGGCCTGGCTGGCCATGCGCTTCGCGCCGGTTGTGCACCGGGTGCTGACCGACAACGGCGTCGAGCTGCTGACCCGGATCGCCGGCTTGCTGCTGGCCGCGATCGCGGTGCAATTGGTGGCGAACTCCGTAATCGCGTTTGTCCACAGCGCGTGACCAGGTTCCTGTGGTAGGAAGCTGCGGTGAGCGCAGATATAGAGCAGGTCCAGTCGCCGGCCGGGAACACGTGGCTTGTCGGCGACGAGGAAGAAGTCATAGTCATCGACCCGGGCGGTGACGCGGCCGCGGTGCTGGCGGCGGTGGGCGAGCGCGAGGTCATCGCGGTGATCTGCACCCACGGTCACGCTCGTCACGTCGCGGCGGCGATCGAGGTGGCGGACCGGGACGAGGCGCCGGTCGCGTTGCATCCGCTGGACCGGGTGCTGTGGCGCGAGGCGTTCCCCGGTGACACCCCCGAGATCGACATGGCCGACGGCGGCATCTTCGAGGTCGCCGACGTCCAGCTCGAGGTGATCCACACGCCGGGCCATTCGCCCGGTTCGGTGTGCCTGTACTGCGAGGACCTGGAGGCCGTGTTCAGCGGCGACACCGCGTCGGCCACCGGCCCGGTCACGCATGACGGCGAGTACCCCGACTTCGCCGGCCAGCTGACCGCGATCGGCGAGCAGTTGCTCACGCTGCCGCGCGATACCAGGGTGCTGCCCGGACACGGCCCGGAGCTCACTGTGGCGGCCGCGGAGAAGCTGTTCGACTCCTGGGTCGCCGCCGGACCGGTGGTCCCGGAAGCTGGCTGATGGAACAGCTTGGCTTCGAAGGCATGCCGAGGCGGCTGTACACGTGCACGCCGACCCGGCTTTCCGCCTGGCTGGACTGCCCGCGCCGGTACCGGTTCAGCTATCTTGACCGTCCGCCGCCGCCCAAGGGGCCGCCATGGGCGCACAACAGCCTGGGCGCCAGCGTGCACAACGCGCTGGCCGGCTGGTGGCGGCTGCCGCTGGCCCAGCGAACGACCGGTGCGGCGGGCACGCTGCTCGACCGGGGCTGGATCGACGAAGGCTACGCGGACGAGACACAGTCGGTCCGGTGGCGGGAGCGGGCCAGGCAGATGGTGGAGGGGTACGTCGCCGGCCTGGATCCCGCCGACGAGCCCATCGGCGTGGAGCGCACCGTGGCGACCCGGACCGACAAGATCGCGGTGTCCGGCCGGATCGACCGGCTCGACTCCCGGCACGATAGCGAGGGTGGAACCGAGCTGGTTGTCGTCGATTACAAGACCGGCCGGCACGTGCTGACCACCGACGACGCGCGCAGCTCGATGGCGATGGCGATCTACGCCATCGCCGCCGGCCGGGTGCTGCGATGGCCGTGCCACCGGGTCGAGCTGCATCACCTGCCGACCGGGGCGGTGATCGCCTGGACGCATACCGAGGAGTCGCTGGCCCGGCACCTGCGCCGCGCCGAGGACATCGCCGATGAGGCTTCGGCGGCCGATGAGCGGGCGCGTGACGGCCTGTCGCCGGAGGAGATCGATACGGTCTTCCCGCCCCGGACGAGCCTGGGCTGCGGATGGTGTGACTATCTGCGGCACTGCCCTGAGGGCGCCGCCGCCGCGATCCGCCGCCGTCCCTGGGACGGCCTGGACGTGGATTAAGCCTTCTCCGCGGCGTTCCAGAATTCGCTGAGTGCGCTGGCCGTCGTGGCCGGAGCCTCCACGTTGGGCGAGTGCACCGCCCCGGGGATGCACACCCGCTTGGCGCCCAGCCGTCTCGCCATGTCCTCCTGCGTGGCCGGTGACCAGGAGTGGTCATACTCTCCGTAGATGACAAGGATCGGGACGCCGGCCTCGCGCGCGAGTTCTTCGGTCCGGTCGGGTGCGGTGAGTAGATGCCGGGCCATGTGGACCAGGCCGTGCGGGTCGTTGCCGAGCATTCGTTCGCGCAGGAACGCCACGATGACGCTGGGGACGCCCGCGGCGACGAACTGCGGTTCCAGGTGTGAATCCCACAGCTCTTCGACGGGCAGCGAGGCGGGGATGCTGGCTTCGTCCCGCACCCCCAGGGCGGCGAGCATCGTCTTCAGCTCGCCCGCTCTGGGCCCGGTCAGACCGGCGGGGCCGGAGCTCATCAGCGCGAACGACTCGATGCCGTCGCCGGCCAGGTGGTCCAGCATGGCCTCGCGAGTGACCAGCCCTCCGTAGGAGTGCCCGAGCAGGTGCCTGGTCTGCGTGGCCTGCACGACCGCGGCGATGTCCGCCCCCAGTGCGGTGGCCGAGTACGCCGTGTCCCCGTCGGCCTTTGTCTCGTACTGGCCTCGCATGTCGATCGCGAGCACCCGTCTCCCGGCCGCGGCAAGCTGGCCGAGCACGGCGAGGAAGTCCTCTTTGCTGCCGGTGTATCCAGGCACGAGCAAGGCGGTCTCGCGCTCGCAAACCCCTGGTACCGGCAGCGCTTCCAGGGCCGCGAAGGCGCCGCGGCTCGTCCGCACCTCGGTGCGCCGCACCCCGGCGGGCAAGGCAAGAGAAGTGGGTGTGCTCACGTCCGCGAACCCTACCTCCCGATCAGGAGGCCTTGCGCTGGGTGGCGTCGGCGGCATCCTCGCGTGACACGGCAAGCTGGGCGCCGGCCTCCCGGCCGGCCCGGCTCCGGCGACGACGCCGCCGGGGCCGCGAACCCTGGGCCGGGCTCTCGATGGACTCCGCGGGCGCCGGATCGCCGCCGGTGCCTACGTTCGATGCGCGGGATGCGTCGGGCGTGATCGGCGAGCCGCCCCGAGTCCGACGCCGGCGCCGCGTGCTCTTGGCCGAGCCCGCGACTCTCACCGAACCGGACGCGCCACGTCCGCGGCGGGAACGGGTCTTGCCCGTCTCCCCGATGTCCTCGATGGCTTCGGCTTGCAGCCCCTCCCTGGCGCGCAGGGCGCGCGGGAGCGTCCCGGTCACCCCGGACGGGATGCCCAGCGCGCTGTAGAGGTGCTCCGACGTCGAGTAGGTCTCCACCGGTTCGGGCTGGCCGAGGCCGAGCGCGTCATTGATCATCTTCCAGCGGTGCATGTTCGCCCAGTCGACGAACGTGACGGCCACGCCTGACCGTCCGGCCCGGCCGGTCCGGCCGATGCGGTGCACGTAATCCTTCTCGTCGTCGGGGCACTCGTAGTTCACGACGTGCGTTACGTCGTCAACATCGAGCCCGCGTGCGGCGACGTCGGTGGCGGTCAGCACGTCGACCTTGCCGCTGCGGAACGCCCGCAGCGCTCGCTCCCGCTGTCCTTGACCGAGGTCGCCGTGCACGGTTGCCACGGCGAACCCGCGGCCCGCCAGAGCGGTAGCGACCTGGTCGGCGATCCGCTTCGTCTGGCAGAACACAATCGTCAGGCCGCGATCCTTGGCCTGCAGCATACGCGCGAGCACCTCGATCTTGTCCATCTGGTGCGTGCGGAATACGTGCTGCCGGGTGGCGGGCACGGACGGAAGCTCGTCGTGTCCCTCGGCCCGGATGTGAGTGGGACGCCGCATGTGCCGCCGGGCGAGCGTGACGACCTCGCCGGGCATGGTGGCTGAGAACAGCATCGTCTGCCGGTGCGCGGGGGTCAGCTTGACGATGCGCTCGACGTCGGGCAGGAAGCCGAGGTCGAGCATCTTGTCCGCCTCGTCCAGCACCAGTGCCCGGATGCCGGACAGGTCGAGATGACGGTGCTCGGCCAGGTCGAGCAGTCTGCCGGGAGTGCCGACCACAATATCGACACCGGCGGTGAGCGCGTCGATTTGCGGCTCATAGGCGCGCCCGCCGTAGACGGTGAGCACCCGGACGCGCATGTTGACGGCAGCCGTCCGCAGGTCGTCGGCCACCTGGATGGCCAGTTCCCGGGTGGGCACCACGACCAGCGCGCGCGGGGTCCTGCTGTCAGCGGGGCCGGTGACCAGCTCCAGCAGCGGTATGCCGAAGGCCAGCGTCTTGCCCGTTCCGGTGCGAGCCTGGCCGATGATGTCATGGCCGCCCAGTGCGAGCGGCAAGGTGAGTGCCTGGATGGGGAACGTGGCGATGATGCCCGCCGCCGCCAGGCCTGAGCAGATTTCCTCGCTCACGCCGAGGCTGCTGAACGGGACGGCGTGCTCGTTCCCGGTCTCGGTCCGGCGACTTGAGCCCGCGCCGTCGAGGCTTTCTGCCTGTGTGTCCCCGTTAGGAGTCTGTGTAGTCAGGGGTTCCGTCCTTCATCGTGACCCTCCCCGGTTCTGTCGGGGTCGAGCCTCTCGTGCCGGCCTGCTGTCGCGAGCTGTCGCGAGCACCAGCTAGCCGCCGTGGGGAGCCCTGCTACCATCCACGCGGCCTGCCGATCGCCCGAGTTTGCCCCCAAGTGCGCCAGATGTCCCTCCCCGGCGCGCGACGCAGCCGATATGTCCAACACGACCTTTGGCTGAATTATTTCACCGTTCTATGGGTGTAATCAACATCACGCTAATCAGATGAACAGTCTACCAACGACGGTCTGGCCCGCCATGCGGGGTCCTTGCTGTGTGATGTATCCGCGGGTCGGAACGCTTGGGAGGGCGTGCGCCGCTTTTGCGGCCGGTAGCGGCATTAATCCCATATGCGCCCGGGAACCGGGAATGCCAGATGCCCGTCACTGATCTTTTCGGGCGGGAAACCGATTCGCCCCAGCAGTCCCCGGACGGCACCAGCTATGCCTGCACAGGCTGCGACGACTGCGGCCGGTTGTCCGTCTCATCCGGCCTGGCCGTACATGTCAGACGATGTTACCGAACCCGACACGGCGAGATTCGGGACCGCCGAATTCTACATAGGCGATCTTGTCCGCTGGGACCAGGACCTTGCCACCCTTGGTTACCTGAAGTGCGAACACAGAGTTACCACCGCCGTTTTCCAGGGCGGCGGACAGATTACGCTCTATTTCCTCGGCGGGAGTGTCGGTTTCCACGATCAGCTCGCGTGGAACCGACTGGATGCCGATCTTGACTTCCACAGAGTGCTCCCCTCGAATGGCTTCCCCGGTTCAGGACCGGTCAGTGCTCGCTGCGCGGCCAGCCGCTGATGCCTCGCCAGGCGAGCCTGGCCACCATCTGCTCGGCGGCCTGGCGGGTGATGTGGCCGTGGCTGCTCAGCCAGTACCGGGCACTCACCTGAGCCATGCCCACCATCGCCACGCTCAGCAGATGGGCCTCGTCGTCCGGGATTCCGGCGTCCTCCCGCACGACCTGGCTGACCATCTCGGCGCACTCGAACTGCACCCGGTCCAGCCGAGCGCGCACAGCGGGCTCGTTGCTCAGATCGGACTCGAACACGAGGCGATACGCCTGACCCCGGCCGCCGACAAACTCGAAGTAGGCGCCGAAGGTGGCGCCCACCCGCTGCTTGTTCTCTGACGTGGAGCGAAGTGCTGTGCGTACGGTGTCGATCAGGCCGTCCACACTCTCATCCAGCAGCGCGAGGTAAAGCTCGAGCTTGCCAGGGAAGTGCTGATAGAGCACGGGCTTGCTGACCCCGGCTCGTTCGGCGATCTCGTCCATGGCGGCGGCGTGATAGCCGCGTTCGACGAACACCTCAAGTGCCGCGTCCAGCAATTGCCGCCGCCGTTCGTGCCGGGGCAGCCGGTTGCTGCGCGGCCGTGCGTCGGGCGTAGCGGTCAAATCGATCTCCGGCTGGTCGCGCGCGGCTCGGTTTTCCGCGCTCTCCCCATCCTAAGCCGCCATCAGCGGTAATCGTCATCGTCGAAGCCGATAGTCCTTTCCTGCTCGGCCGCATCGGCCTCATCGACATCGAAGGGAATGGGCCGCGGCCCCCTTCCGGCGCTCTCCTCCTCGTCCGGGACGACCTCTTGATGTTGCTCGAGCGCGTCGTCCTCAGGCGTCTCCATATCCATGTCGCTCAACCCGCTGACCTCCCGTTCGTCCGTCTGTGTGCTGGTAGTCCCCGTCCTGGCAGTATCCATGCCAGGTGAGGTGGCCAGCTGGCGCAGCGCCACCTCCAGTGCCTCCCCGTAACCAGGGAAGGCATGCACCACATCGGTCAAGACCTCTACCTGGATCTTGGCCCTGATGGCGAGGGTAACCTCGGCCATCCAGGAAGCCGCCTCCGGCCCCACCGCAGCGCCCCCGACCAGCAGGCCGGATAGCGGGTCGGCGTACAACTCGAGGCAGCCGTTGTCTTCGTCGCCCAGCCGGGCCCGCGCTGTGCCGGCCAGGTCGGCCCGTGCCGTGACGACGCTGGCGCCGGTTCGCGGGTTCGCGCCGACGGCGAATACCGCTGGTGTGGTGAACACCACTCTGGGGATGGCCGTGTAGTCGGCTTCCCGTTGCTGGCCGACGATGTTCGCCGCCGCGACGTCGGCCTGATACCGGCCGGCGTGGGTGTGGCCCACGCCGGTCACATCTCCCGCCGCCCAGACGTGGCCACCCGCGCCAACGACCTGGCAGGTCGTGGTGATGGGCAGTACCGCTCCCGGTTCGACCGTGATACCGAGGGCGTCGAGGCCCAGCCCGCTCAGCCGTGGTCGCCGGCCCGTGGCGAGCAGAAGGCGGTTCGCCTCGATCCTGGTGCCGTCGGCCAGCGCCAGTGTGAGGCCGTCCGGCGTACGCTCGGCCTTGGCGGCGGGCGAACCGAGGTATATCTCCGCTCCGGCCCGGCGCAGTGCGGCGGCGAGGATTTCCCCGGCAAAGACCGGCTCGCCCGGCAGGAGGCCGTCCTCGGCCTCGATCAGCGTGACGTGCGAGCCGAAAGCGGCATAGATCTGCGTCAGCTCGCATCCCGCGGGTCCGCCGCCCAGGACGATCAGGCGTCGTGGCAGGTCAGGAGAACACAGACCTTCCGCGGTGGTCCAGGCCGGGATGTCGGACAGACCCTCGATCGGCGGCGCGACCGGCTCGCTTCCGGCCGTGATCACCAGATCGGTGTAGCTCAGGGACACCTGCTCGCCAAGGCCGAGCGGGGTCACCTCCACCTGCCCGACGCCGGTGATACGGCCGGTACCGCGGATGACCTGGACGCCCGCGCCGGTGACATGCGCGGTGGCCGCCGAATCGTCGAGGTTGCCGGTGACCTCGTCTCTGCGGCTGATCGCGTGCTCCCAGGTTTCACCCCTGGCCGCCGACAGCAACAGCGACTTGGACGGCAGGCAGGCCAGATACGGTGATTCGCCGCCGATCAGCCCCGCCTCGACGAGCGCCACGGACTTCCCGCCGCGAGCGACCTGCGTAGCCACCTGGACGCCCGCTGTCCCGCCGCCGAGTACAACGACATCGAAGTCGCCCATGCCACACCGACCCCCTCAGCCGTTGCCGGCCCTACCACGGTCCGATGAGACCGGTCGTTTCCGGACGTCCATCATTTCAGCCGCGAGCCTAAGCCGCTGCCGGACTCTAACGAAAGCCCGCCTATCGGACAGTTTACGGATCGAACGTATTGTCGAATGCCAAATTTGGGGTAACACTGAATCAGGGCAACACTGGATGTATCAGGTGCACGGTAACCGGGGTAGGTGAACAGCATGCGCAGCATTTGGGCCGGCGCGATCTCCTTCGGGCTGGTCGTTATCCCGGTGAAGCTCTACGCCGCGACGGAGCAGCGTGACATATCGTTCCGTCAGGTCCATCGCGAGGACGGCGGCCGGGTTCAGTTCCGGCGGTTCTGCACCCTGGATGGCGAGGAAGTTCCGTACTCCGACATCGCCAAAGGCTATGAACTGCCCACTGGCGACATGGTCGTGCTGAGCGACGAGGATCTGGCGGACCTGCCGCTGGTGACGGCGCACCGGATAGAAGTCCTGCACTTCGCGCCTAACGCTCAGGTCGAGCCGATCCTCGCCAACAAGAGCTACTACCTGGAACCTGAAGCCGCCGGTACCAGGGCGTATGTGCTCTTCCGGGACGCGCTGGAGAAGTCGGGGAAAGTAGGCGTGGCCAAGGTCGCGCTGCGCCAGCGCGAGGCCCTGGCCGCGCTCCGGGTCCGCGAGGGCGTCATCACGCTGGAGACGCTGCTGTGGCCCGATGAGGTGCGCAAGCCGGAATTCCCGTTCCTCGACGAGGACATCGAGGTCCGCTCGCAAGAGCTGAAGATGGCCGCGTCGCTCATCGACACGATGACTGAGGACTTCGAACCTGACGAGTACCGCGACGCCTACCGTGAGGCCCTGGAAGCCGTGGTCCGGGCGAAGGTCGAGGGCAACGAGGTGGTCCGGCCCCCTGGCGTGGCGGCTCCGGAACCCAAGGGCCAGCCCGCGGACCTCACCGAGATCCTGCGCGCCAGCGTCTCGGCGCTGAAGGCGGAGCGCGGCAAGCCGGACGGAGGCCGTGGCAAGTCGGATGGAGGCCGTGGCAAGTCGGATGGCAGCAAACCGACCAGCCGCACCAAGTCCCCGAGCCGGAGCGGTTCCGCGACCAGGACCAAGTCCAGCAGCCGGGCCAAGCCAGCGGCCGCCGAGGCCGACGGGACCGAAAAAGCGGCCCCGCGCGCCAAGTCCGCCACCCGCCGCAAGGCCAGCGCGTAACAGTGTGCGCTGATTCGGCGCCCAGGAAGGAGCCGATTCCCCATTGGCCCGGGGAATTCGTTTCCCTCGGGGACTACAAGGTCTTCGTGCGCAACGTTCCGCAGGAGGAAGCGGGGCAAGGCAGGGGCGAGCCGGGGCTTTGCGTGCACGGGCTGGCGGGGTCGTCGCGGAACTGGACGGACCTTATGGGCGAGCTTCGGCCGAGACTGGAGTGTGCGGCGCTCGACCTGCCCGGGTTCGGCGACTCGCCGCCGCGACCGGATGGAAGGTACTCGATCAGCGCGCTGGCGGACACGGTTTCCGCGCTGATCGAGCGCCGGGGCCGCGGCCCGGTGCACCTGATTGGCAACTCGCTGGGTGGCGCGGTCAGCTTGAAGGTGACCGCCAGGCGCCCGGACCTGGTCCGGTCGCTGACCCTCATCTCCCCGGCCCTGCCCGATCCGCGGCCGCGAATGGACCTGGTGCGCTTCCCGCTGCTGGGCGCCCCCCGCCTGGGCAACTGGCTGCTCGAGAAGTTCGGCACGCTGCCAGCCGAGCGGCGCGTCATGAACACGTTCGCCACCTGCTACTGCGACCCAGCGACCATCGCCGCGGAGCGGTTCGCCGTGGAGGTCGCCGAGCTGGCTCGCCGGGATGCCCTGAGCTACGCGAACGCCGCGCTGATCGGGTGCGTGCGCACGCTGGTCGCGGAATCGATGCGCGGCGGACCGCTGTCACCATGGCGCGACGCGGCCCGGGTCACCGTCCCCACGCTTGTCATCTATGGCAGCCGCGACCGGATGGTGAGCGCCCGGATGGCGGGCCGCGCGGCGCGACTGTTCCGCGACAGCCGGGTCGTGGTGTTGCCCCGCACCGGTCATGTCGCGATGATGGAACACCCAGCCGCCGTGGCCGCTGAGATCGAGATGCTGCTGGACGGCAGCACCGCGTTGAATCGGCCTGGGCCTCCGGCCGCGGCGCGGCGGGAATTCCCGCTCATGTCGACCGGTTGACCGTGTCGTATTCCGAAGGAAGGAGATCCGCGGTGTCGCTGCCTCCGCTGGTTGAGCCGGCCGACACGCTGACCGTCGATGAGGTCAAGCGTTACTCTCGCCACCTGATCATCCCGGACGTGGGGATGACGGGCCAGAAGCGACTCAAGAACGCCAAGGTGCTCGTGGTGGGCGCCGGCGGACTCGGCTCGCCCGCGCTGCTGTATCTGGCCGCGGCCGGGGTGGGCACGCTCGGCATCATCGACTTCGACGTGGTCGACGAGTCCAATCTCCAGCGCCAGGTCATCCACGGCCAGTCCGACGTGGGCCGTCCGAAGGCGGAATCCGCCCGGAACAGCATCCTGGAGATCAACCCCTACGTGGACGTGGTGCTGCACGAGACGCGGCTCGACTCCGACAACGCGATGGAGATCTTCGCGCAGTACGACCTGATTGTCGACGGTACCGACAACTTCGCCACCCGGTACCTGGTCAACGACGCGTGCGTGCTGCTCGGCAAGCCTTACGTGTGGGGTTCGATCTACCGGTTCGACGGACAGGCCAGCGTGTTCTGGGCCGAGCACGGGCCGTGCTACCGCTGCCTGTACCCGGAGCCCCCGCCGCCCGGGATGGTGCCGTCCTGCGCCGAGGGCGGCGTGCTCGGCGTGCTGTGCGCGTCCATCGGGTCCATCCAGGTGAACGAGGCGATCAAGCTGATCACCGGCATCGGCGAGCCGCTGGCAGGCCGGCTGATGATCTATGACGCCCTGGAGATGACCTACCGCACCGTCCGGGTGCAGAAGGACCCGGAGTGCGCGGTCTGCGGCAAGAACCCCACGGTCACCGAGCTGATCGACTACGAGGAGTTCTGCGGCGCGGTGTCCGAGGAGGCCGCCGAGGCCGCCGAGGGCTCGACGATCACCGCGCGCGACCTGAAGGCCATGCTCGACAACAAGGAGGGCATCTTCCTGGTTGACGTGCGGGAGCCCAACGAATACGAGATCGTGTCCATCCCCGGCGCGACCCTGATTCCCAAGGGCGAATTCCTGTCCGGCGTCGCGCTGGAGCGGCTACCGCAGGACAAGCGGATCGTGCTGCACTGCAAGAGCGGGGCACGGTCGGCTGAAGCGCTCGCCGTGGTGAAGAACGCCGGGTTCTCTGACGCGGTGCACGTCGGCGGAGGCGTCCTCGCCTGGATCAACCAGGTGGACCCGTCGTTGCCCAGCTACTGATTCTTCCCCACTCGCCTCCGGCGCGTTTCCCTATCCGGGCGCGCGGGTACATATGGGAACATATGTTCCAAGCGAGGGTGAGGGTCTCCCATGAAAGGGGACTGGGTCGAGATCGTCATTGATGCCGGCTCCGGTGCGGCGCCGCGGACGTTCGAGGTGGCGGCGACACGGGCGGGGCGCCGGGTGGAGATCACGAACCGGCGTGGCGTGATCGAGGTCAGCGAGGTGACCAGGACCGGAACGCAGGTCAGGACGGCGCGATTCATGGCCAGCCGGGTGATGGCTCTGGTCGAGCATCCGGCGGACGGTGTGGCGCCGGCCGACGGGGACTAACATGCGCGGGTGGATGTTCTCCAGCCGGTGATCCGGCCGTACGCGTGGGGCTCCCGGACCGGTATCGCCGAACTGCAAGGCAGGCCGGTGCCGGCCGCCGGGCCCGAGGCGGAGCTGTGGATGGGCGCGCATCCGTCCGCGCCTTCGGTCGTCGTCAGGGACGGCGCGGCGGTCAGGCTGGACGCGGTCATCGCGGCCGCGCCAGACCGTGAGCTAGGAGCCGAGTGCGCGGCGCGGTTCGGCGGCCGGCTGCCGTTCCTGCTGAAGGTGCTGTCGGCGGAGGCGGCACTGTCGATCCAGGTCCATCCGTCCCGCGCGCAGGCGCAGGCGGGGTACCAGGCCGAGAACGCAGGCGGGCTGCCCATCGACGACCCAGCGCGGAACTACGTGGACGACTGGCCGAAGCCGGAACTCCTGTGCGCGCTGACTCCATTCGAGGTGCTGGCCGGCATGCGGACTCCGGCCGACGCGATGGAGCTGCTGCGGACGCTCAGGATCGGTCGGCTGCGGGCAGCGGGTGTGGAGCTGGCGCTGGCCGGCGGCGCTCAGGACGCGCTCGGTTGCGCGCTCGCGTCGATCCTGTCATGGCCAGCCGGTGACCGCGGCGCGCTCATCGACGAGGTGGTCGTGGCCTGCTCGCGCGTGACCTCCGGGCCATATGCGGCGGCGTGCGCCGCGATCGCGCGCGTGGCGGAGGACCACCCGGGCGACATCGGGATCGTCGGGTCGCTGCTGCTGCGCCACGCCGTGCTCCAGCCCGGCGAGGCGGTGTTCATGCCCGCTGGCGGCCTGCACGCCTACCTCCACGGCACCGGTATCGAGCTGCTCGCCAACTCCGACAACGTGGTGCGGGCGGGGCTGACCGGCAAGCACATCGACGTGCCCGAGCTGCTGAAGCTGCTCGATCCGGCGGTAGCCGTGCCCGTGCTCCATCCGGAGGCGCTCGGCGGCGGTGTGGTGAGGTACGGCGATCGGGCGCCGGAGTTCCGGCTGTTCCGGGTCGATCTGGACGGGGGTGCCAAGGCGCTGCCCGGTACGGGGCCGCGCATCGTGCTGTGCGTCTCGGGCGCGGTGGTGCTCCGCAATTCCGCGGGGGATACGGTCAAGGTCGGCCGGGGGGAATCGGCCTTCATTTCCGCGGCCGATGCCGGGGTTTCCGGAGCCGGGCCGGGCCAGGTCTTCGTCGCCACCGCCGGGCTATAATCAACCTGTCCATCGGACCGGGCCGCACCGGCTTGATCGGTGCCAACGGATCCGGTAAGTCGACCCTGCTCCGGCTTATAGCGGGAGAACTCCAGCCGGTCTCCGGAGCCATCCGGGCGACCGGTGAGGTGGGGTACCTACCGACACCGTGGGACGGCTGTCCGGCGGCGAGACCGTCCTGGTCGCGCTGGCCGCGTTGTTCTTGCACAGGCCCGACGTCATACTCCTCGACGAGCCGACGAACAACCTCGACCTGGACGCCCGGCGCCGGCTCTACGACGCCATCGAATCGTGGACCGGGGTCCTGGTCGTGGTAAGCCACGATCGCGCACTCCTCACGCGGGTGGATCGGATCGCGGAGGTGGCAAGCGACGCCGTTCGGATGTATGGGGGAAATCTGGAAGCGTACGAGAAGCTTGTCGCGATCGAGCAAGCGGCGGCTGCGCGGGAGGCTGCCTCAGCCGCCGCCGACGTGCGCCGTGAGCGGCGAGATCTGATCGAAGCCCAGGAGAAGCAGGCCAAACGCGACCGGCACGCGCGCAAGGTCGCCGCATCGGGGGGAATCCCGCGGATAGTGGCGGGCGGTCTCCAGCGGCGCGCGCAGGAGTCGGATGGGCGTTCGCGCGAGCTGCACGCCGACCGGCTACAGGCGGCGCGAGAGCGGCTGGCCGAGGCATCCAGCGCGGTCCGCGACGACGCGGAGATCCGGGTCGACCTGCCTGGCACGGCGGTACCGGCCGGGCGGACCGTGCTGGCCGTGAGCGGGCTGGACAGCGGCTGGCATCGGGCATTGTCCGATGCGCTGGGCGATGCGCTGGCGGTCGATGAAAGTCCGGACGGCGTAGGCACGCTTGCAGAGCTGGTGGTCCGCGGGCCGGAGCGGATCGCGCTGACCGGGCCGAACGGCGCGGGCAAGACCACCTTGCTTCGGGCGGTCGCCGGGCTGGCGGAGCTGCCGGGCGTCGCCATCCGCGTGGGTGCGGTGGTCGGCTATCTGCCGCAGCGCCTGGACATGCTCGACGATTCGCGCAGCGTGCTGGAGAACGTGCGGGCGGCCGCGCCGACCGCGTCGGTCAACGAAGTGCGGGCCAGCCTGGCCAGGTTCCTGTTCCGGGGCCCGCGGGCCGACATGCGGGCCGGCGCGCTGTCCGGTGGCGAGCGGTTCCGCACGGTGCTCGCGGCGCTGCTGCTCGGTCAGCCGGCGCCGCAACTGCTGCTAGACGAGCCGACCAACAACCTGGATATGGCGTCGGTCCGGCAGCTCACCGAGGCGCTGGAGGGATTCCGCGGAGCGGTGCTGGTCGTCAGCCACGATGTGCACTTCCTGCGTTCGGCGGGGATTACGAGGTGGCTTCGGCTGGACCGGGTGGCAGGCGCTGGCGTCGGGTCGGCCGGGGCCGGATCGGCCGGGATCCGGTCGGCTGGGGTCCGGGTGATCGATCCGTTGTGAGCGTTCTCGGTTCCGTGTTGGCTGGCGCGCGCGGGGTCGGCTAGACTGCGTTGGCGCGCTGCGGAACCTCGTGGCGCGATGCCATTGGGGTATGGGGTAATTGGCAGCCCGACAGGTTCTGGCCCTGTTAGTCTAGGTTCGAGTCCTGGTACCCCAGCAGGACAACGCGGACGCGCGCGATGCGTCCGCGTTTGTTTTCCCCGCCGCTGGGTTCAGCGAGACGACGTCCTCGGTTGGCCTCAGCGGTGGTGAGGCGGTAGTCTGAACGCCGCTAGTGTTAGCAGTTCGGGCCCTGGTGAAGTAGCGCCGGGGTATGGCACGGCCCCGTCGTCTAGAGGCCTAGGACGCCGCCCTCTCAAGGCGGTAACGCCGGTTCGAATCCGGTCGGGGCTACTTAATGTTTTGGCAGGTCACAGGCCGGTTCCCTGGGGACAGGATACCGGCCTTCTTGATCGTCTGCCATCGATCTGCCATCAGGACTGAATGTCATGACATGGCACGAACCAGCAGTCGTGGACCTCGCGTCGAGACCGGGTCGTTAAAGGCGAACGCTGCCCAAGCATGAGGTGGCAAGGGTTTGAGCGCCTTCAAGCTGTCCCGGCCCGTCGCTGATTCCTAACCTGTTCGATGGCTGTGGCGCGGGTGGCGCAGACGCAGTCTGAGCGCTGGCGCATTTGTTCGGTGATGGTGGCCTGCGGGCCGATGAGTCCGTCGTATTGCACGAGGTTGCCTGGCGGGTGGAGGTTGAGCTGGCTGGCGATCAGGCGGCCGACGGCCAGGCAGGCGGCTTGCAGGGAGACGAATGGGATGGAGGGCTGGTAGCCGTCAGCGCCGAGACCGGTGAGTCCGATGGCTTGGGCGAGCCCGCACACGGGCTTGCCCAGGTGCGGTGTCAGCATCTGCCGCTGTTTGGCGGTCAGCTTCGCGAGGTCTTCCTGGCCGAGAGGGGCATCGCCTCGCATGGCCCGCTCTACTGGAAGGCCGGTTGCCTTGGCGAGTTGCTCGGCGGCGGAAGGGCCGGAGCGATCAGAAGGGAAGAGACATATGAGGCATGGCCCGCAGTTGTGCTCATGGTCATGGATTCCAAGCATGCTATCGCCAGTTCCCGCGTCGATGAGCCGGTCGGGCCATAGCCGTTGGGCATCGCGTCGCGCCGCTGCGGTATCGAGGGCCGTCAGGACGAAGGGGAACCATGGGACATCTCCGCTATCAATGGCGGCGGGCAGTTCCGCTACGGGTCGGCGAAAGGGGGTGACATCGAAGCGGGGCAGCGCCTGTCGTGCCATATCGGCTTTCCAAGGCGCGGCAGCGACCTCGGCGGCTCCGCCGAGGGAGTAGGTTCCGCGGTTTGCCGGGCCGAACCGCTGGCAGTCCACCACGATCAGTCGCCCCTCGGCCCTCAAGGCCTGGAGTAGAAGGATGGTGCCCGTGCCGATCGCCCCTACTCCGATCTGTGTGAGGTCGCAGACCAGGGGAGAGGGTAGGTCTGGCGTGGCGCTGAGGTCGTTCGATAGCGTCACGGGGCAGTACTGAAGGTGGCGGTGCACAACTCGGCGGGCGGGGAGCACCTGGGCGGTCCACTTGAATGCCTCGGCGGCTCCCAGCGCCGCGGCGTATATGGCGCCCAACGGGTTCGCGGCCCTGGTGGGGGTGACGACCGCGGAGGGGTCTCCCGCGATGTGCGCGCCGTACCCATCAGGGACAACTCGGATGGCGTGAGCGTGCCCGGCACCGATGTGCAGCCGGACGCCTCGGTCGGTGGAGGAGTCAGTGATCATAAGCGGCTGTTCCGGATCCACCGCCGCGACGGCCGTTGCTATTTCTTCGATCCAGGGGTTCGGGACCAATCCTCGCTCCAGGATGAGCCGACCTGGGCTGCGACGTAGCGTGGTCAGCAGAACCTGAGCGGTGAGGAGGGCAAATGGCATACTCGGGTCGACGCTTATGGTCACTCTGCTGGCCGAAAGGGCCTGCTCCAGTTCACTGGCGTCGCGACCGGTTGCCTGCTGCGCCAGGAGCAGGCTGCGTGAGTAGTCACTGGGCATGGACACCCTCCTCATCAAAGGTCACGACCTCCATGTCGTTGCCTATTATTTGCGGTGGCTGGCAAGGGGCCCAGCCTTCGCTGGAGTACCGCCACCACCCCCATCCGGTCATTTTGGCGGGCGGGTTAGCGAAGTGCGGGATGACCGCCGAGGTGAAGCCGTTCACCCGCAACCCAAGCTGCTGGTCGGTGATGGACAGGAAAGGCCCGGCAGTGTGTGAATGGAACTGCGCCGGAATCCAGCAGGACCGCTGGTCAGCGAAACCAAAGAGCTGGTCCAGCGCGAGCGCACTGACCTGGAACAGCAGATGCTCGCGGATGATGCCCGCCTCTCCGGCGAACGCCATCACCGTCACCGTGCCCTGTCCACGAGGAGCGAGGAGGAAACCACCAGTCTCTACGCCGCGCTGGCCAAACTGGCGGACCTCTTCAGCGATTATGTGCCCGGCTATGGCTGGCAGCGCCAACCGAGGACTGGGCTGGGTGGTCATGACGAGCGCCCGCCGTAGTGATTGTCCATGTCGTACTGCAGGATCTCGGTCACCCACAGGAATGGGTTCCCCGAGGTGGGCCAGGCGTCCGGACCTGTCCGCCACTCGGCGTGCAGCGCGTATCCCTCGGCTGTTATGGGCTTACAGATGTCGAAGCTGGCCGAACGGTAGCCCGGTATCACCGGCCAGGCACCCGCTACCGCCGACGAGCCGCCAATCGAGTCGGCGAACTTCACCGACGGAGCTTCGTGGGGGTATGCGTACCATGCCATGCGAACGTAGTAGACGTCCGACGGTGCACCAGCTGGTCGCATACGCAGCCAGTACACCGCCGCATCCTTGTCATCTCGGATGAGGTAGCCGTCGTTGCTGGCCAGGAAGGCCGCGACGGCCACCTCATCGGCCGCGAGGTTCAGCAGCGACTCCTGATCCGACATCAGCCCTGCGTCAGTTCCTTTACGAGCCGGAACTCCACCGAGTGCCTGTCCTCGGCGATCTGGCCGATCGTCTCGCTGTCGGGCACCTTCCGGCCGTCGTGGGTAAGCACATAGGTGTATTGGTTGCTATCCGACACCGTGAAGTACTCCATGGCCGCGTCACGGACCGCCCCGGCCGTGGTGCTCGGCGTCTCCTTGGCCCGGTATGGGCTCTTCTCCGAGACCGGGAAACTTACCTGCACAGTGATTATGCGCGTCGCGATGTTCGCCGTGTTGGCTTCGCTCACGTCGTTCAACTCCTCTAGGGTGTGTTCGTACTGGTGAGACCTGAGCAGGCCCCACGCTCCCGACCTCTACTGAACGCCGGACCTGGGCTGGCTGTCCGGCTCGCCGACGATCTTCGATGGCCGTTGCTACCGGGTCGGCCTGATCCGCGGTGTCACGGCAATTTCGGACCGCTCTGTGCTCGGGACCGGACACGCAGCGCCGGTGCGACGTTGGCCACTTGTGGACGTGTTAGGAAGCTCGATAACGACCTAGATCACATGATCGTGCAGGCAAGGGGTGGGAAGTGGGGAGGGAGGGCACGCAGAGTGGCCACGCGCTACTCGCACCCGATTTCGGGCCGCCTGGCCCGGCGTTTCTGCCCAGTGAAGGTGAGGTCTACTGGGTACGGACCCTGTTGTACTCCAGCACCGACCCAGCTCCGGCACGGCCGGCTGTCGTTCTGCTGGTTCCGGCTCTCGCTTCGGCCCGGATCCAGCTCGTGACCCGGACCAGCGGCTCATCGTCGGGTGTGGGTCATCCGGCCGATAGTTTGCTCGGGTTGGAAGTCGAGGGGGTCTTCTCCGACCTCGTCAGCGTGGAACGATCTGCCTGGCGCCCGCACAACGTCCGCCTATGCGGTCAGCTCGGGGAATCCGTATGGATACTGGTTCAGGAGCAGTTCAGTTGATGACGCCACGTGACGAGGTGTTCGCCGAGCAGCGCATAGGGCCAGCCGGGGCAGCGCTGCTATACCGGCTCGTGCGCGTGGTCGCTATTACGCGGAACTTCCCACCGCCGCCAGGTTTTGATCGTTGGGACGACACCGCCATCACCGAGACCGCTCACGACTTCCTCGATGGAGAACGAGGGCGTCGCCGCGTTACCGACATCGCCATCCGGTCTGTCGACGAGAGCACCTTCGAGCGGATCATGGAGTCGGCTGTTGTCAATCACCTGCGAGAGGTCAGCCGCCGCACGGACATGGGTAGGCTTGTGTTGCGAGTGACGGAGATACTCACTGATGAGGACGACTTTCAGCGGGTTGACAGCCAGCCGTCGCGCTGGATCCTCACAGGCGGCCGGGCTGCTCCAAGCGCGGTCCCGGATAATCAGCTCGCCGCTGCGGTCGTGAGCACGCAGGTCACGATTCCCGCTTGGAGTAGTGAACGCCGCGCCGCTCCGCTCGCAGATCGCGGAACCTTCATCCGCTTGCTCCGGGCGGTGCTCGCCGTTGCGGACGGCAGCCTCACAGCCGCAGACTTGGCGCAGGCGCTCGCCACCAGGCTTGACCATCGGAGAACCCCACTCAGCCTCGAACTCGACATTCTTGAAAGCATTGCCGAGCGGGCACCGGGTCAAGATCCGGCTGCTCAAGCGACCACCAGCATCCGCGCTGCCCAGATTTTCGATCAGCTGGACGACCGGAGCCGACTGCTCATCGCGCTCTACGAGCAGCCACTGCGCGATCTTGGCGAGGTACTGGCTATCCGTAAGTCTCAAGCGGGCCTGCTCCGGCAACGGCTAACCGACTGGCTCCGGGAAGAACTCAAGGATGACACTGAGGCGGAGGAGACTATCGCGGGGATTCGTAGGATTTGCGAATCTTGGCTGGAAGGCCGGACTACGGCGCCTGGTCCGACGTCTACTAATACTGCCCACGCTGGAGGGAGGCGGGATAGATGAATATCCATGATCATCCAAGTGCGCTCACCCTTGCCGCGTTCCAGGACGAATCCGCGGAGGCCGTCGCAGTTCGCGAGCACCTGGCGGTGTGCCTGCTGTGCCGTGTCCGTGCAGGCCGTCTTCGTCACATGACCGCATCTGTCAGTCCAAGCGAAGACGCAGTTGCGCGTATCCTCCAGGCGTCCGCGCCAGGGCCCTCTGTTCTGGCACGGCTGACAACCGCCTACGAGGAAGGTCCGCCACGTGCAGGGGAGCTTTGGCGGGTCGGCCGTGACGAAGCCCTGCTTGTCTGGGTGCGGCGTGTGTTCGCCGACACCGCCGATGTCGTTCCCGCGGTTCTTGACATTGAGCTAGCGGACCAGGAATCCGTTGTCGTGCCTGCACACGCGACCCCACTGGGAATGCCCCTCGCCTTGCTCACGGGGGTGCGCGGTCATGTAGGGATGCCAGCCTTCCTCGAATGCCTCGGCTCGATTGAAGTGTCTGCCAAAGTGCAGGAGGTCATGGCAGCGACACGCGAGGGTAGAGCCCCGCAGGGTGTCGATGTGGGGCTGCCTATCGATTCAGACGATGACCAGCGTGTCGAGTACCGGCAAGTCATCGCTGATCTTCTGTCAGATCTGGCACCGAGCAGATGGCCTAGTGCCACTGCGGACGAGGTTCCAGAATCCGATTACGACGAACTGTGCATGATCCTGTCGCAGGAACTGCCTGGTCGGCACCGCGGAACCCAGGTGTCAGCCGTGCCCTTTCGGCCCGTGCTGGGATATGGCACGACGTCCTTGTGGACCTGCGCACGAGTTATCTACCTTGATACGTCGGTGATTGTGGCCATGCTGGATGGAGCACGCCTTGAAGAGGCCCTCTTGGTCGCGGCGTTGGCCACCGCCTGCCTCGAAGTCGTCCGCCTCGAACCAGATGCGGATGCGATCGCCGTCACATACAAGTCTTCCGGCTGGCCTACTGCCGTCCTGGGAGTTCCGCAACTCCGGACAGCATTCGAGACCCCCAGCGGAGGCCGAGTGCCGCCACGGCTCACAGCCGAGCCTCTTCCAGTAATAGACGCCCTAGCTAAGTTCCTGGACACGCAGGTGACCGCCTGGGAAGTAACCGAACCGGCCGTGCCGAAGATCCAGAACCTAGATTTCGAGCAACTCGCGCTGGAGGCCGCCATAGAGGCGGTCAATGCCGTGGCCGCCGAAGGGCGTCGTGCGAAAACCCCTGCGAAACAACAAGCCTGGACCAACCTTACAGAAGATCTCGGTCCGAGGATCGCCGCGAGCATTATCTCCATCACTACGGACGGACCGACCGAAGCCGTGCTGGATGACCTCATGGAGCGAGGAGCAAAGTGATCCGCCGACTCGCCCTCAAGAACTGGCGCAACTACGAAGACATCGACCTAGAACTAAAGCCAGGCACTACTTTTATCGTCGCCCCCAACGGCGTCGGCAAGACCTCACTGATGGAAGCTGCGTCCTGGGCCATCTTCGGAGCGTTGGGGCAGCGCCCAGGCGGTGCCGTGCGCAAGGGTGCCTCATCGGCCGTCGCAACCGCAGAGATTCAGTTTCCTGACCAGCGGATCCTCAGCATCACCCGGACCCTGCCCCCCAAACCCTTGGCTGCCCTCCCGCAGCCGACCGTACATCTTGACGGCAAGCGGATCAGCCCAGATACTGCCGCTGACAAGCTCCGCGAGGCATACGCCGCAGACCCAGCGTTCCTGATACGTCTCACCATGCCGAGCGGACGCATTGACGCACGAGGCCCATCGGATTTCGGCCTGGAAGGCCACCTTTGCCGCTTCTTCGGAATCGATGCTCTGCGGCAGGCTGTAGAGAGCCTCGATCAGAGGCTCAAGGCGCAGCAGAAGCGTATTAAGGGAGTGAAGCAGGGCTCCGTACCCACCCCAGCGGCGCTGTCCGCGCTCCGCGAGCGTATTGCGGCGAATGAAGCGGCGGCAGCGCATGCGGCCGCTGCACACGCACGCGCTTCTGCAGACCTGGACGGCGCCCGTCACATCGAGCGCAACCGCAGCCTGCTCATTGAGTGGCAGAAGCGAGTGACGTTGTATACTCGCGCGTTTGGTGAACTGGCGGCTTCGGCTGCCTCTGAGCTGACATTGGACGCCAATAACCCGGACGCTGCTCAAATTACGCTCGATACCGCGTTCAGCTCCATCCAGCGGGAGCTGGAGGCCGTTCGAGTCCAGCGGGCGGAGCTAGTTGGCCATTCCGCTGCCATTGAGAAACATTCGAAGGCACTTAACAGCGCGCACGGAGACTGCCCGGTCTGCCGTCGGCCTCTAGACACGGAGACAGTGAATTCCGCGAGATTCGCGCATGAATCCGATCTGGCACGAATCAACGCCAAGGCCGAGCACCTTAGTCAGGAGGAAGCCAAGCTAGCGGGCAAACAGCAGCGGCTAAACACTCTGATCCAGACCTTCCGGCGCTTGCCGCACCCCGGTCCGTGCCCTGCCGATACCAGTTCAGCTGACACAGCGCCTAGGAAGTCAGTCGATGAACTAGACGCTGAGCTGAACGGCGCGCTCGACCGGCTTGTTCAGCGCAGGACAGAACTGGCTACAGCACAGTCCGAACTGGAAGCCATCCTGGCCAGCCAAGCGGCACACTCTGAGCTTCAGCGACTGTACGCACAAGAAGCGGTGCTCAGGGCATCGCGAGAGGCGATATCTACTGCCAAGAACAAGCTCCTCCACGAGACGATCCAGCCACTCGCACACGAGATTGATGCGCGATGGGGTCAACTCTTCCCCGGCCGCGGACGGCTGATTACCCACTCGACCGGCGCAGTAAGTCGCGCCGTCGGAGGCGAATCCTTGCCAGACACCGAGTTCAGCACGGGAGAACGCACTGGACTCGTCATCCTCCTGCGCCTCTTGGTCTTGGATGCAGTGACCAAGGCTAATTTCTGCTGGCTTGACGAACCGCTGGAGCACCTCGATCCCGATTCCCGTCGGAAAGTCGCCGGAATCCTTGCTCGCGCAGGCAGCGTACGGGCACCCAAACAGATCGTCGTAACCACCTACGAAGAGCCCCTAGCGCGGCGGGTGCAGGAACGAGACCCCGAAAACGTGGCTCTCGTTTACGTAAGACCGAGTCCTGCTATTACATGCCATTCACCGTGAACATCAAGCGCCACCGCTCACCTGCCGGGTGCTGTTGCGGCAATGTCGTTGAGAGTGGCGTTGACGATCGGCCAGCATATGTCCACCGTGTCTGAATCCGGGGGAGCGCCCATTCGTACCTGAGCACGAGGATGCACAAGGTTGCGGTAACTGCGGATAAGCTCTGACCCCATCTTGACGTCGACCTGAATCCAGCCTTCGCGGTGTGCTAGCTGGATGAGCTCTTGCAAGCCCATCCGGTCAAGGGACCTGGGTGGCGGACCGGTCAACCTTTCTCCTACTGCGGATACGAGGACTCCTTCCAGCAGGCTGCCTAGCATGATAACGGTGGCAATGTACGCCCCGCAGTTATGGCAGAGCCGGGCCTCATCGAGGCGTTGCTGGATGACTGTGGCCAAAGCCGGGTCGCTGACAACCTGATCCATGGAAACCTTCAGCTCCACCCGCATGATACCGGCGTCAGCATCAGCGAACTCCGGGCGTCCGTACACGTCCCGGGCTATCCGCAGGCCTTCTGGCCGGAGTACTTCATCGAGGCGTCGAAGCGTTTCCTGGTAAGCAGCCTTTTCGGCCATGTATTCGCGCGGGTCAGCGAGCCGCAGCGCGGCGAGTTCGGCATTGGAAGGCTCCCTGTCGGCGTCGGCTATTACCTCGCCAACCCATAGCCGACGTGGTGAACCGTCATACTCAGGGACATCCTTGATTCCTGCTCTGCTGAGGAAACTCTGCAGTTCCCATCCCTTACGGTAAAGCGGCCCATCGTCTCCGCAGAGCAGGCGGGCGATCTCATCGATGGTGCTGCCGTCAAGTCGGCTCATGTGTCATTCCTTTTACCTATGCCGGAGGTTCAGTCGGCTTCCTGACCCAGATGCTCATCATCGTCGGGCAGCTCGGCTGGTGCCCAGGAACTCGATTCCTTTCCAACGGGCTGCTCATCCACACCAGGACGGATACTGCGGCGTTCAAGTTCTGTCCACAGCGGCTCTAGGGCCCGGTCCGGGTCGAATGTGAACTCACTTTCCCTGACCCGCCAGAACTCCCAGCCCACCCGCCGCAGTTCCCGCTCACGTTCCATATCGTCACGAATCTGGTCCGACGTCGAATGGGCCACCCTGCCATCACATTCGACAGCCAATCGCCCGCTATCCCCGCTCACCACGAGGTCAATACGCCGTCTACCTACGGGGAACTGCGGGATCACGTGATAGCCGCGCCGCCGGATCGAGATGAACACGCGCTGCTCGAAGAGCGACTCGAAGGGCTGCTGCCTGGCATGCTCGGAGACATCGTTAACTGCCATCGACTCGCCTAGCAAGGAGGGTGGGTCTTCCATGTACGAAAGCAGGGAATACCGGAGGTCAGTACGGTTGAGCCGGTCACGGCTGACCGAAGTAAACAGCCATAGCTGGTCGCGAGCGCGACTAGCTGCGACATTGAACCTGCGCTGTTCTTCCCGCCGCGTGAGCGCGCGTCGTGGATCGGTAACGATCATCGAAAGCAGGATGACATCGCGTTCGGCGCCCTGGAATTCCGGCGGGGTACCAACCTTCAGGTCGTGCTGTTGTTGCACTCCTGGGTCGACCGATTCAGCGACCATGCTATCGATCAGCCCAGCCTGGCCGGTTCCCTGCAGGGCGATAATTCCGATGGTGCGGTTCGCGTAGGCCGGATCGGCAAGCATTTGATGGAGTCTTTCCATGAGCTGCTTGGCCTCAACTTCGTTGCGGATGTTCTGATCACGGCCTTCTGTATATCCGCCCGGTACCCGGACCACTCGAAGGGGAGGCAGTCGCTCCGCACCGAACTGTCGAAGCGGTTCTAGCCTGTCGTCATAAAACTGGGCAGACGACCATCCTATGATCTCAGGCATACACCGGAAATGCTCGGTCAGGCGCACTATATCGGGGAAACGCGCCGAAAGCAGTTCGTACAGGTTGTTATCCGGCCTGAAATCGCTACGGAAGGCATGCTTGAGCCCTCCCAGGTATGTATCGAGCCGATCGAAAAACTTCTGGTGCTCCGTTACCGCGAAGGTCGGTGCGCACTGCTTATCGTCACCCACGACAATAACACGCGGGGCGAGCCAAAGCAGGAACAGTGCGTCAAGGCCAGCTTGGCTCGCCTCATCGACAACAACCACGTCGAAGGCATCTTTCATTGGCGGGATGGTCTCGACTACTCGCTGGATGGGCATGATCCATGCGGGTACGGCATCTCGTGCGATCTCCATCGCGCCGCGGGCTGCACGGCGATGCCGGGACGCGTAACGACCGGTCCCCTTGCCCAGCGCGCCCATTGCTGAGCGGTAGGACTGCAACGCCTGGCGTTGTTCCTGCGTCATCCGCGCCAGGCAATGTGACCAGGCGCGGGCGGCAGCGAGACGCTCGGTCACCTGCGCGAGTTGGTCCTCTATCTCCTTGAGTTCTTGCTGGAGTGATGTGTCCCGGCCAGCGTCTCGCATTCGTTCACAGAACGCTTTCGCATTCACCCACGCCCAGGCCTGCGGCCACGCAGAGAGCCTGCTTTCCCATTCGGTGTCGGCCGCAGTGACAGCGAGCTGGTCCGCGAGAGATGGGCAATAGTGTTGCAGCTTGGCATGTAGTTCGTCGCACTGTTGCTGCTCGCGCTGCTCCTCGACGGCAGCGCGCAAGCCAATGATGGCCCGCTCGTAGCGGGCGGGGTCTCGATCGCGGACGGCCCCGCGCAGCTCGCGTAGTTCTGGCGGATTGTCGGGTGCGGTGGGTGGCAATCGTGTCTGGATCTGATCGAGAGCCTCCAAACCACGTCGGGCATCGAGCAACTCCCGGGCTCCAGCGATCGCCCGGACGAGCATGTCCCAACCGCTGGGCCGCGACAGTTCGGCGAGTCGGATGCCGTTTTCGCTGAGCAGGCGGTCGACGGCATCCCGAGCCTCCCCCACCTGCTGAAGCCTGGCAAGGTCATTCGCGAGATCGGCGAGTCTAGAAAGTATGGCTGGGAGCGGTTCGTCGTCTTTGGCAGCGTGGACGCCGACATGCGACCAGCGCTGAACGAGTTCTGTAGTAGCAAGGCGCGCCCGCAGCATCACGAGAACCGCCTCGACATCGGCGGCGTCGGCAGGCGCGCGACCATCCACTGTGCAGCTGACCAGCAAGGGTTCCGCGTCCCGCTGCACGGCAGAAGGGAAACGTCGACGGATCCGCCCGCCGCCGGAGAGGTGGTCGTAGAGAGCTACCCCCGTACGGTACAAGCGTGCGGCCTCGTCGCCGTGCATGTCGGGAAGGCGAACCTGGCGCAGTCCAAGTGCGGTCAGCTGGCTCTGGACCTCCTCGGCCTCATGCGCGCTTGCGCTAACATGCTGCCACAACGCGTTGTTACGCCGAGTAAACAGGTCGGTGAGGGCCCGCGTCCGCCAGTCCTCCTGCTCCCATTGGGCTATCTGCGGTGGCATGCGCAGATCGTGCAGGACGGCCACCACCGACCCGACTATCCGATAGGTCTGATAGACGACGCTCTCGCCCAGATCGCACAGCTGTCGCCCAAGATGATCTGAACCTGCCGCTAGCTCCTCTACGCTCTTGGCGGCCAATACAGCGTCGGTGAAATCTTCTACGGGAGGCAGGCTGTCGATGGCTGGTAGGCGCTGGCTACGACGAGCCAGTCGCTGCGGCGTGCCAGTAGCGAAAAGAGATCTCAACAGCTGCATCTCGGCGGTCGTCAGGGGTGGGCTGGATACGGCAAGCGGGTTAGACAACGTTTCCGCTGGCGGGGCAGAAAGCCATCCGTATAGATCCTCAGCGCCCCTAACCTTGGCAACGATTGCCGACAAGGTCCCGCCATATCCGGGTGCGACAGGCCGGTGTTCCGTCCACTCGGCCTCGCGAAGCGCGCGGATAGCCTCACGGAGATCAGCGCGTCGGCTGAGAAGCGCGGATCGTTGATGGCTGAGGTCGTCGCCCTTCTGAAGGACCTCGCCAATCGAGGACGAACTCACCTGGTCAGAAAGAGCAGTAATGCTCTTTTCCATTTCGTCAGTGCCGCTGCCACGCTGGACTCCCGTGAGCATGACACATAGGTCCCGCAACTGCCGGGGCACCTTGTCGCGCAGCTCACGCAGTGCCTGATCCTTCTGGCTCGTCACCAGGATCCGCTTTCCCTCAGCAAGGTAGGCGCTGACCAGGTTGGCGATGGTGTGCGTCTTCCCGGTCCCTGGCGGTCCCTGCACCACAACCGCCGTATCAGATCGCATCCGATCAAGCACATTCCGCTGGGCCTGATTTGCCGGAAGCGGGAACAATGGTTCCGGCCCCGGCACCTGGAAATCTCTGGTGTCACCTGTACTGCTGACCCCGTCCCAGGCGAGCCGCTCGTCCTGGTCGAGCGGTGCCACCAGTTGCGCAAGGCCAAGAGGGCTGACGACGTCCGGGCCACTCAGCGATCGTGCGATCAGGTCGTAATACTCGGCAAGCGCATTGTCATCCCTGTGCCGCAGGATGATCGCAGGAGCGTACGACAGGCAGAGAACTCCGCCTTCAGCTGCCCTGGGCTGCTCGCCATTCTCAATCCTGACGGGGGCATCGAAAGCAAGTTCTGCCCATCGCCTCAGCAGGTCGTGAGTTTCCTCCGCCAGCGGGTGGGGATCCTGATCGGCAAAGTCGAGCCGCACTTGCTCCGTACGCCGCACGAGATACCCGTCTTCCTCGTCTAGGAAATCACGATCCTCTAGCCGGGCCGCTGTATCTGGGGCTAGTGCGACCGTAATCTTCGCGGTGCGCTTATCAGAGGTAATGACAAGCCGCCTGGTAATCAGATGCCGGTTCAGATGCCGCTTCCCAGGCACGTCTAGCGCGAGGAGGCCTATCGCGATGACTATTTCGAACACGTCATCGGCCTGATCTACGCGCCGGGTCATTTCGGAAAGGTGCCGGTACAGCTCGCGGTGTGAACGGAGAGCAAGTTCTTCGTGTGCCCACTGGCGCCATAGCGGCAGCCAGTCTTGATACGCTCGAAGCACCTCAAGGGCCTGGTTTCTCGGTACGGTAATAGCGTCGGCAGTCGCATTCCCTACCCACCCCGTGACGGTTGGTGCAGGTCCGTACTCCGCGAGTTGCGGATCGCCGCTCTCGGGTATACCCAGAGCCTCGTCATCCAGCCATTCCGTGAGTATCACAGGTGGTTGCGGATGGGGACGGGCCGGGATATGGGCGACAGACAGAAGCACGCCGTCAGCGCCAGACGCCAGAGGGCGGAAGGCGTCCGGAACCTCATAGGCCCAGATGCGCGCATCGTATCGCTCACAATCCCGAACCGGCCGTCGACGACTGCGGACCAATTCGCGGATATAAGTGATGAGGCCTCGCGTTAGTTCAAGAACCTCGGGGTCAGCCGAGGTGCGACGTTGAGATGCCAAAGATATTCCTCTCGCCTTTAGGCGGACAAAGCCTTACAGGCTATAAGCATCAGCGAAGTACGCGCAAGGGAGGATCTCCCCAAATCTCCGCAAAACTTTCACCATGCAAGGCAAAGTCGACCGATTAGCCCCATTTGCACCAGAATGCGACACCTCTTCAAGGTGTGGTCGCTGCGAGTCCCGAAAAGACATTAACGTAAGCGACTGCGACGAGAAGAATCATTTGGGCCGCTGATTCTAGGTCGAGCAACTCGATGCTGCTGGTGCAGACGGTGCCCACATCGGTCAATCTGTCCAGCGAGATCGTCGCCATCTCCCGAACCTGCGCTGTCCCGAGATGGCTTGCCTCGATGAGCAGTGATCGCCGACATTGGAGCAGCGCGTTTCGTGACTTCTCAGCGAGTCCCTGCGTCAGCGAAGTCACAGTATTGCGCTCAGGCAGCAGGACACGCGATTTCCAGGTTCAAGGGGTGGGGAGGCACGGTATCCTGGACCACCGGTCTCAGCGCTGGCTGTCCTTGCCAAACACTGCACACGCTGGCAGCGTTCGTGAGGGGCGCCTGACCCGTCGCACGACTTAATTGGAGAGCGACGGAAAGTGGTCAAGAACGCTTAGCCTGTTGGTGCGTTCACGTTGTATGAGTTCTTCTGCGGTAACCAGGGCGGTGGTGTGGACGGCCGCCATCTCGGCGGCGGCGGTTGCTCCGCACGCGGCTCTGGTCGCGTTGGGGGCCGGGGTTGCCAAGGAGGCTTTCGATCTCCTGCGCGCTCGCTCGCACCGGATCTCGGTGCTGGCTTACCTCGGGGCCGTCGGCGCGGGAACTTACCTGAGTATCGATCCGTCCCCAGCCGCCCCAGGGCTGGTACTGCGTCACCAGGTTCTGGTCTTGGTGGCGAGGAAGGGGCAGCGCTCGTGACTGCCGACGATGATCTCCCGCCTGTCGGCTCTGGCCTGGACCCGGGCGATTTCTGCATCAAGCAGCGCGCGGACTGGCTCGCTTTCGCGATGACCTATACCCAGAGCTTCCCGGATGCTGAGGATGCCGTGTCGCACATGGTGCAGAAGATGCTGGAGCACCATGCCAGGCACGGAACGCTGTGCCCGGATATGCGGGACCCGGTCGGGTGGTCGAAAACGGTTATCCGCAACTACCTCATCGACCAGTTCCGGCGTTCGAAGGTGCGGCGCCGGCACTCGGGCGCATTCGTGCTGCCCGAGGGTGACATCGCCGATGACATCGCCGACCGGATTATCGCGGCGGAGGCGATGGCCGTCGTCGCATCCCTTGAGCCGCGGGCTCACATGATCGCCATGCTGCGATGGGTCGAGGGCCTGGAGACGCAGGAGATCGCGGACCGGCTGGGCATGAAAGCCAGCTCGGTGCGCTCCTCACTGAACCGGGCAAGGAAGAAGATGCGCAGGCAGCTGGGTGTCGCTGAACCCGAGAGGGTTCTGAGGGAGGGGACCACGTGATGTTCCTATTCGTGTTTCTCGCTGTCGTGGTGTCCATGGCCGGAATTGCGGGGTTGGTGGCTTGGAAGCGTGGCGCGCACAGGGACCGGGAAAACGCCGAAGATGCCGCTATCCGTGATCTCTACGACCACTACCGCACCGGTATCGAAGCGCTCACCCAGGCATATCTGCTCCAGGGACCGTCAGATGAGGAATGGCTTGACGGGGTCAAAGCGCAGGCCAGCGCATCTAGCCAGTCGCAGCAGGCCGAGCCGTTCCCAGGCCGTCACTCGCGTCCAACCAGCGCCCCGGGCACGTCGCTTGCTGGCGTCCGCCTTGATCTTGATGCGTGCCTTCTGCTGCTTGCTGTCATAGTGGTAGCTGGAGCGATTATCGCGGGCAGCCTGGTGCTGGCCAGCCGGGACTTGCCCGCCGGCCTCGCGGCGATTCTCCTAGTCGTGTTCGGCGGGTACCTCGTCTCGCTGCGTATCCATCCGCTCAGGAAGTGCCCAGTCTGCAAAATGACCGGTCGGCACTTCGGGAGCGCCTTCATGAATTCCTATCGTCGGTGCAGGAGGTGCGGAGGGACCGGCTGTGTGGAACGCCTCGGGGCGCGAGACTTCTTTGGCGGTACCACCCAGGCAGAGGTCCCTCCCAAGAAGTAGCACGCTGTCGTAAAGGGGTGCGCCGTCCAGATGGCGGTGGCCGACCGGGGCGGGGCGCCTTGGGGCGAGATGGTGGCTGCGGCCGGACAGTAGCTGGCGGGAAGCTGTCGCGTGCATTGGCAAAGGGTGCCCCCTGGTCCAGCGCGGCGGTAGCTACCGGTGCTGAGGTTGGGCGCGAGTGCCGGGCAAGGTATCTGAGGCGCTCGGCAGCCGAAAGGGCTGCGGCGGCCTGGTGGGCGCGGCCTTGCTCAGCGCGCAGCTCGGCTCCCGCCATCACGAGCTCGGCGAGATTGACGACCAAGGCGGCCAAGCCGAGCGCCTGGCGCCCACTGACAGCCTGGAGCACCGACAGCAGTCGGGCGGTGGTGCGGACCGCATCACCTGGAGGGGTCGGCCGCGGGATGGCTGTGTAGGCCTCGCGGGCGGCGCGGTCGAAATCATCGGCGGCCCGCCGCAGGTCCCGGCCGGGCGCGCCCTTGATGACGCGGGCGCTGATCCGGAGGGCATCGGCGGTTGCGGCGGCGACGTCCGACGTGGCCTGGCTGCGGGTGCCGGTGAGAGACCGGAGCTGCCTGGCGGTGTCGCCGGTCAAGCGGATGACGTCATCCCAGATCGCCCGGCGCTCGCCCAGATCGGGTACCGACGGCACGGCGCGGCCTCCGGTCTGCCATCGGCGGCGGACCCTGGGCATGGTGAGGTCGGCGGACAGGCGTCCCCCTCCGTACCAGATGAGCTCGCTGCGGGCGTCGCGGTGCCCAGGGAGGGTGAGGGCGTAGCCGGTGACCTCGCCGGGATTCTGGTCGCTGTAGCGGTACCGGACCAGGACGCCGGCCTCGGTGAGACGGGCGAAGAACATGGTCTCGTCCCGGGCGTGATCCGCGGCGGAGGCGGCGGCAGAACGCAGCGCGGCGCGCACCGAACGCGCGGACAGGTCCTGCGTGTGCTGGACACCGTGGTGTTCCGCGTTCCCGGGACGTTCCCAGCGGCGGCGCAGCTTGGGCAAGGTCAGATCTGGGGCGAGCCTCCTGCCGCTGAACCAGACCGGTTCGCCGGGCCGGGTCAGGTGTCCGGGCAAGGCGACTGCGTATCCGGTGATCCGGCCCGGATCGGCATCGCTGCGCCGTTCCCGGATCAGCGCTCCGTTGTCCCGGAGCCGGGCGAAGAAGCCCGCCTCGCTGGCGGCGACCGCAGCGGCGTCCTGGACCAGACGGCGCAGCGTGATCCGCTCGGGTTCGGCGCCCCCGGTCCGGGCGGACCGCTCGGTCTCCGCGCGGGTCGGCCGGACGGCGGCCGTGCGGTCGGCGGGGGCGGTGATCGTCAGCCCGAATTGCCGCTCGACGGCCCGGCTCGCTTGCCGTGCGCGGAGGAAGTCGTTGTGCACGTTGGGGACTCGTCCGTCCTGGCGGGCCAGCGTGGCCACGATGTGGATGTGGTCGATGCCGCCTTGGGACAGGCCGTGCCGGACCGCGACCCACCGGACCCCGGCCGGGTCATCGCGGCGGGCCAGGCCCATCTGGTGCATGAACTCGGCGCCGAGCGCGTTCCATTCGGCGTCGGACAGCAGCCGGTCGGCGGGGGCGGCGCTGAGCACGCAATGCCACACCGTGCCCGCCTGGCCGCGTCTGCCGGTCGCGTCCAGCGGCGCGTTCAGCAGACCGGAAAGGCGGCGGAAATCGCGCTGGCCATACAGCCTGACCGGCGGCTCCAGATCTGCTACCGGGTCGCGCCAACCCGTGACCAGGTGCGAGTTCTCATGCTCGTCGGATTTCCCCGGGCCGTACAGGTAATACAGCAGCCTTGTTACGTTCCGGCCTTTGCTGATGCGGTCGATCACGGAAGATGACGGCTGATTCTCGCGGCGATCTGGTCGAGCTTGCCGATTACCGCCGTCGCGTATCGCGCGTAGTGGATGAGATTGCCAGGTGCCTGCCCGGTCGCGTTGAGCGCGGCCACTGAGGTTTTCTCAGCAAGGCTGAATCGGTCACGCGGCGCATTATGCCCATGTAGGCAGACACGCGGATGTAAGCGGACATCTCCGGGGAGGCGCGGAGCTCCCGGTAGAAGAAGTCTCGCCAAAG
>Ga0213881_10000300_pt1 | contig 36294 bp, 40 predicted proteins | sample BarmaccoBMER_R08_FD_160104 | JGI IMG/M metagenome (GOLD analysis project Ga0213881, IMG submission 160104) | Barbacenia macrantha exposed rock microbial communities from rupestrian grasslands, the National Park of Serra do Cipo, Brazil - ER_R08 ...
TTGCCATCAGTGCCCTCCGGCTGGCCGGACGCACCGACATCACCGAAGCCACCCGATGGGCCGCACGCCGCATGGATCGGCCCTTCACCATCCTCGGACTCACATCATGATCTTGGAACGACCGTGCGAGGATGGCGAGAAGTACGTAAACGTCGTGTAGTTTCAAAGCGTTTTTATCGCGTAACAGGACCTATTGACTGCGCTGCTCGTAGAGTCGCCGCCATCTCCGGCAGCGATCGAGGTAGTCGGCGAGTTCATCGCGACTGAAGTCCGTGATAGACCAGCCCTGATTGACGTATTTACCATCCCATCTGTAGGCGAATGCCTCTGTTTCAACGGGGAGCATGACTCGGACAGCGGTAAGAGCATAGGCAGGATCCTCGAAGGCATCTAAGATAGCCCATTCAGCGCCCGTGAGGTCGGTGAATACCTTACCCCTCGTTTCACCTTGACCGGGAACCAACCCGGGATAGACCTTGTGCGGCAAGCGTGCCACCCACCAACCCGGCAAAGTAGCATCTTCGCGGTGCGGTATGCGATCGATAAGGGTGCTGATGACGTCGTCGAGGAGGAGCGTGCCGTAGACGAAAAGTTTACTGGTTCCCTCCGATGACTGGCCCAGCTGGCCAGAGTTCGTGGAGTTCGCGTGGAGTAAGCGGGCGCTTATAGGCTTCACGAAGCACCTCCGCGAGCATGGTACCGCCCGCTTCGACGAGTCTGACGAACCAGTCTATACCTGCGGGGTAGGACCACAAGTAGGATCTGAACTGTGGATTCCTACTGCGATCATAAAGCTCCCGAGCGATCTCCTCGTCAGTCCACCAGGGAACCTGGCGGCGGGCTAAGTCACGACAGTCCACAACCGTTGCTCCGCTATTGATCAGGGTATGAATCTGACCGCGAACGAGATTCATAAAATGATCAACCCTCGTGCGGGCAATCACGATTCCGTCATCAGGTGACGCTATCCATGGCAGAACTTGCGCCAAACCCTCGAACAGGACTTGGTGGGGACAGTGGACAGCAAGGATTCTTGACCACTCGACAGTGTTGACCTCTGCCTGCGCGGTAAAACTTGAGTATTGCAGAGCGTGCCCGAGGACCTCATGGAGCGCGAAGCGATAGGCGTCAACACGCGAAAAAGAAGCCCTGCTCTTGTTGATACGCAGACGCGTGTCATAGCCCGCGCCATCGAGCCAGTACGACCAGTACGCGTCGACCTCAACGTCCTCGATTATCAGGTTAAAATCGGCATCGGTCTCGACAAGTCGGCGGATACTGGACTCGTATTTCCCCGCGTACTCCGCGATGGCAGCACCCACGTCGGCTGCGGGCAGCTGCTCACTGAGGGCTTGGATATTTCTCCACGTGTGCTCATCCCACGAGACTCCAACTGACCCAAGTGCGTCCTGGGCAATCGATGCACGATAGTTAACGTAATCCTGGGTCCACCCGCGAGGCAGGCAACCCTGCGTGAGCGTGATGTACGCATCGAATGGTAGTTGTTCGCCAAGAAGAGCGCGGAGGTAGGCGATGTGCGCATCGAGGTGCACACTCAGGGCTGGTTGATGCTGGGCGTCAGTCTCGATCCGGAGTCGGCTGAGGGCGTCGAGCACGGCGAACCGGCTTTCGAAGGGACGTGGTGTCTGCCCTGGAAGCGCGCAGTCGAAGTCGATCACGGGTGGTTCGCCGCGTGATCGTTCCAAGGCATCCCAGCGACGTACCGTCTCCTCCACAGCATCACGAAGATGCACGAGTGACTTCCCACCGCAGAGTAATGGCCTGGCTGGGTTGCAGGTAGTCGCGGGTCACGGTGATAAGCGCGTCGCCAGCGTCGTCGGTGCAGACCAAGTCTTCGGTCGCAGAGACCTCCGACCCGTCGGCTTGCTCTTCGATGGCGGTGCAGTTGAGGAGCATGTGAACGTCGCGGTGGCGGATGTTCAGGGTGAGGTGGCGGGTGTATCGCGGAACGGCCTGCCGCCAGTAGTGATCGTGGACGAAGCGTCCGCCGCGACAGAAGTATGAGACGGTGGCCACTTCTCCGCAGTCGATGGCTGGTGAGATGTGGCAGGCGAACTTGGACAGGTTGTTCATGTCGTGAGTTCGCTGGATCGCTACCTTGCGCTCGTTACTGGGTGAGGGCTCGATCGTCAGGGGTCCGCTTGTGGTTTCGAACCACAGTTCCCGAGTCAGGCGCTTGATAGGGCGCTGTGTCAGGTTGAGGAGTTGGTGGGAATAGGTGACGGTCGACCAGCCTGCATCGTCGATGTCGATGGAGCAGGTCATGTCGAGTTCGACAATATGGCCGGCGAGCTTCGCTAACTGGGTAATCTCCGCGTCAGATAGGCGCAGACGCTTAGATAATGCCACCAGCGATCGAGCGATACGTTGCGCGGGCGTTTGTTCGGTCTCGGACTGCGGGACGCCCACGGTGAGGGGGAAGTCAGTGCTAGGCGAGGTAAGCGCGCGAGATTCGGCTCGGATACCCGATCCCCATCCGGCTTGTCCGTTGGCGGGCGCTTCGAAACCCCGTTCGATGGGATCGAGCACTGCCAGAGTCGCGGCGCTTGGATCGGCCGGTCCGGTTGGCAGGAGCGGTGGGGTTGTGGGTGATGTTTTCTGTGGCGTGGCCGGTTCGGGTACGAAGTCAATTCCACCGTCATGAGTCTGGAACAGTTGGTCGACTTTCCAGCCGGGGAACATGCTTTCCAGAATGCGACAGTGGTCGGGGTAAGGAAGCCCCACCAGTTCACCGGAAAGCCACCGGTAGAACTGCGCTTTGCTCGGCCACCCTCCTCGTAGCGTCGGGTCGGCTTTCGCGGCGACCCTGTCGTATTCGCGGCAGAAGGCGCGGTGAGTTTGCAGGTGGCGGTGCTGGAGCAGCACTTTCAGTACGACGGGCTTGGCGTCCAACAGCGGTGACCTTCCTTCTAGCTTGAGCGAGACGAGACTAGCACATTCGAGGGACCGCACGAGACCCGGGGAGGTATAGAAGTTGGAGATGAGACGGCCGCGAGGTCGAGAACGGACCTGACCTGGCCGAATCTTGTGATGTCGCTCGCAGACCGGGGCGGCAACCACACAGAGGATCGAGTCAGAGGAGCAAGGATTCATGGCGATTCCCAGGGGATACCGATTTGACATCGAGTTCGACAGCGCGTTTCCGCAAGGTTTGGTTCTGATTGGTGACGTTGCGCCGGATAACGAATATCAGACGCGCGAAGATAAGGCCGCCGGTCGACCGGTGCGACAGAAGACCGATCAGGCGACAGGTAAGCGGCAGTGGAAAGCCACCATCACCGACCCAGATGAACCCACCGCCAAGCGGGCCTCGTTTGAAGTCACGTTAATCGCGGACGTGCAACCGGTCCCGACAACCACCGAAGTCCTGCCGGGAATGCGTCCTATTCGGCTGGATGGACTGACAGCGGAACCCCGAGTCGCGGGTAACGGTGAGTTTAAGTACCAGTCCTATCTCTATCGGGCCACCGGGTTCGCGGCAGTACCGGGTGTCAGCGGGGTTCGCTCACAGCCGAGCAAAGCTGTCGGCTCGTCAGGTGGTGAGCAGCATCACAGGGCCGCGTGAGTCTGGTGGCGGGTCCCACCGATTTCACCCAGGTTCCGGCCGCCGGTCGGCATCCTCGTCCAGCCCGTCGGTCAACGGGTCGCGCCACGTCCGACCTGGGCGAGGGCGTGATGGCCACCGATGACTGTGTGCGGGCGTGGGAGGGGGCCTACCGGTATTACGGCCGGATGTGGGAGCTGACCGCACGCGCACCCCAAGGAGACCCAGCAGCAGCCCGGGAAATGGCCGCAGCATCCCGAGCGGTCGCGGCAGCCTGGCGAGCAATCCAGGCCGCCACCCCCTTGCCATGGTGGACCCTCGCCGCCCTCCACTCCGCCGCCGCAGCCTTCGACGAACAGGCACAGAAATATGACGAAGACAGCAAAAACCCCACCCCACCACAGGACCGCTGAACCAGGACCACCCCCGCCACCAGGCACCCGAGTCCAACTCAACGACGGGGCGCAACATAAAGGCACCGTCATGCCACACGAGCCCAGACACTCACCAGCCTGGCGGAACCTGTTCTCGGTCCGGCTCGACAACGGGATCTGGCAGATCTGCGACACCAACGACATCACCATACTCCCCCCACCACCAACGCAGGCCGACCAGTAAGCACACGCAGTTCCCCCGTGGGGTCATCACGCCGGAAAATGGAAGAAAGGAGGTGATGATGGGCTCGACAGCGGTCACCTAATCGGCGTTAACCAGCTTGGCTGTAGCTGTCAGTGCCTGTCATAGCACATATCGCGCGAGGAAACTCAAGAAAGGGAAATAACGCGCCCGGGGTGGTGTGGTAATGCCGCACGCCCTCATCAACTACAAGACTGGCATACGCGCAGAAGCGGAATCTCTGGCTACCAACCTTGTCCGCTTCTGCGCTGTCCACCCAACTCAGGAGTGAACAAGAATGAGGATACACAGACCCCTCGGGCCGGGCGCAAGCCCCCTCCCCAGTGGAAAGGACAACCGCACCAACCAAACACACCTCACGATCCCCCAGCTGAGCATCGGGGGTAATCGGTGATGGACACCCAGACAATCGCCCTGCTGATCGCCGGTGGCGGCGCACTCGGCGTCCTGGTATGGATACTCGCCAAACTCGGTAGAGCCCTGGTCACGATCGCCGAAGCACTCGCCACAGCAGCAGTCGTGTTCCTGGTCGCATGGCTGATCCTCAAGGCCGTACTGTGGGCGTGGCGTCAGACGCTCACGCACTGGCGAACCAGCCTGACCGTACTGAGTGCGTTGGCGTGATGGCACTGGTGGGGATGGCCATCACTGGTCACCACCGCCGGTGTGATCACAGGAGTCCTCACCGGGTGGCGGCTGATCAACCTGAGATCGTTTGATGCGGGGGCGGGCCGGCATCTGCGGGCCTGGTGGCTGCGCTGGACCGTCTACGCACCCAAGCTGCCCGGCTGGCTACAGGCCTGCGGCCTGGGCATCACCCCGGACCCCGCGCCTGTGGCGCTGGCACTCACTCCCTTCGGGCGCACCCTGGGCCGCAGACGACGCCCGACACCAACCCAGCTACCCAAAGTCCTCGGGGTGCGTTCCGGCGCATCCTGGGACGAGGTCCGCGTGCGACTGATACCCGGCCAAAAACCAGAAGACCTCGACGAAGCCACCCGCGCCCTAGCCTCAGCCCGGGGTGTGGCCCGCTGCCAGGTCCGCGAACTCACCCCGAACGTGATCTCGATCGATTTCCAACGCCGCAACCTACTCGCCGACCCGGTCAACTGCCCGGATCTCGCCAGACTGGCCAGTGTCGAAGGCGGATCGGTGGATTTGCGGCGGGTCTGGGCCGGACGCACCGAATACGGCCAGGACTGGCACATCCCGCTCGCCGGGGGCCATACGTTGACCGCGGGGGCCACGGGGGCGGGAAAGGGCTCGGTGATGTGGTGCCCACTCGTCTCGATCGCCCCCGCCATCCGCGATAGGTGGGTACGGGTCTCGGGAATCGACCCCAAAGGCATGGAACTGGCCTACGGACGAAGGATCTTCCACCGCTACGCCGTCACCGGCACCGACGCCCTCACCGTACTCGAGGAGCTAGTCGCCGCGATGGACACCCGCAAAGCCGCCTTCGCCGGGCGGGTTCGCATGGTGCCGATCAGCCCCGAACACCCGCTGGAATTACTGGAATTCGACGAGATCGGCACATTAACGAAGTACACGGATCGCAAAACCCGCGAGGCCATCACCGAACGAGTCGCCTTGTTGACCACCCAAGGCCGGGCCCTGGGATTCACCGTACGCGGCTACGTGCAGGAGCCCACCAAAGACACCGTACCCGTCCGAGAATTGTTCCCCCGACGGATCTGCCTGCGGGTCTCCGCGAAATCCCACGTCGGCATGGTGCTCGGCGAGAACGCCTACGAGCGCGGCGCCTGGGCCAACCGCATCGGCGAATCCGAAGCCGGCACCGGTTACGTCTGGGGCGAGGGCATCCGCGAACCCCTCCGCATCCGCGCCGGATGGGTCCCCGACCACACGATCAAACACCTCGAAACCTTCGTCACCGGCCCCACCGAGCACGACACAGCAGTGCTGCCCTTCCCACCCAAACCCACCAACCCGAGCGGATCGACTCACGGAGGTGCCGCATGATCAGCACAGTTGACCCGCTCACCGCGATCGGCACTCACCTCAACGTCTTCGAGCTACCCGCAAGCGCCTCAGTGCACGGGGCTGCCGCGATGTCCAGGCCGCAAGTGACCGTGCAGCTGTCCTGCCGCACACCCTCCGCGATCGCTCTGGGACTGCTCGCCTGGGCCGGCACTCTCATTGAGGTCACTGCCCAGGTTTGGCGGATCCCCCACGGTGACTTGGTGCATCTGTTGGTGACCGGGCTGCTGCCCGACGGCGCCGACGTAGTCCGGGTCTACGGCGGAATGCGGATCATCGATTGCAGCTTGGGAATTGATCTTGTACCTGATGGTATCAGGACTCTGCGGCTAGTGACGCTGCGCCATCTCTCCACTCCCGGCCAGCTCATGGAAGAGGTCACCCTCTGATGGACACCCCCGATCCCAGCACCCTGGATGCCGCTCGGATGACCCGGGCGCAACGTGCCGCCCTGCCGCTGAGCGCTGAGGTCGCCCAAGCCCTCGCCGAACAGCACGGCGTGTGCATCCGGCCATTGGCCATGCGCCGGATCGACACCACCACCGGCCGCGTCGAGGTCGTCCCCGTGCCCTGCGGATCCACCCGCCAAGACCACTGCCCGTCCTGCGCGGAGAAGGCCCGCCGACTGCGGATGGCCCAATGCCGCGAGGGCTGGCACCTCGACACCGAACCCACCACCGGCCGCACGAAACCTACAGAGGAACACAAAGAGCTGATAGCCGCCCGCGCCGATCTCCTCGCCGCCTACACCGAATGCAAAACACACGGCGACGACCTCACCTGCGAACAGATCACCGAATCCATCGCCGACCTCGACAAAGAACTCCGCGCGCTGGGCGTACGCGGACGCCTCACCCCGCTGGATACCCCACCCAAACCCCTCAAGCGCTCCACCCGACGCCGCCACGACGCCCCGGACCTACCCCGCCGCCCGATCGAGCGGCGCACCCTGGGCCAGGTCTTCGCCGGCCGCTACCGACCCTCCACATTCCTGACCCTCACCCTGGAGTCCTACGGCCGGGTCGACGCCCACGGCGCAGCACTGGACCCAGACCACTACGACTACCGGCAGGCCGCCCGCGACGCCATCCACTTCCCCGCACTACTGGACCGGTTCTGGCAAAACACCCGCCGCTGTGTGGGCTGGGACGTCCAATACTTCGGCACCATCGAACCCCAACAACGCGGCGCACCCCACTTCCACGCCGCCCTCAGAGGCACCATCCCCCGCGCCGAACTCCGAGCGATCACAGCGGCGACCTACCACCAAGTGTGGTGGCCAGCACACGACCAGCCCATCTACCACGGAGACCACGTGCCGGTCTGGAACACCCGCGCCAAGACATTCACCGACCCCGACACCGGGGCGCCATTACCAACCTGGGAACAAGCATGCCAGGAGCTGACCGAACCCGCGCACGTCGTCCGATTCGGAACGCAAGTCCACGTCAAAGGAATCCTGGGCGGCACCGAGGAAGCCGGCCGCCACGTTGGCTACCTCACAAAATATCTCGCCAAATCCATGGGACAGGCCGCCGGGCTCAATGAGCATGCCACCGACGCCCACCGCGACCACGCCCGGCGGCTGCACGCTGAACTCCAGGTCACCCCGTGCTCGCCACGGTGCGCGGTATGGCTGCTCTATGGCATCCAACCCAAAGGCGCCCGGTATTCGATGACTCCCGGACGGTGCAAGGGCAAGGCCCACCAGTCTGAGCATCTGGGTATTGCTGGTCGGCGCGTGCTCGTCTCCCGGAAGTGGTCCAACAAAAGCCTCGACGACCACCGGGCCGACCGGGCCGAATTCGTTCGGCAACTCCTCGACGCCACCGGCATCCAGCCCAGCCACGGGGTGCAGGACGGGCCCTACCGGTGGGAACGCACCGCACCCACCGACCCCGACATCCCACCCCGACCCGTCCTACTCCTCCACGCCCTCGCCGAACGACAACGATGGAAAGCCGAATACACCGCCGCCCAACTCGCCGCAAACGGTGCACCACCCGGCGACCGTTCGGCAATCGACGATCAAGCCGCGTGAGAGAGGAGGACCGACATGGACAACGTGACTCCGCTGTGGGCGTCTGACGTTGCACTTGAGGATCCGGTGTCGTTCAACGACTTCACCCGGGCGGATATCTACACCGTGCGGCAGGCGGCCGCCAGGCTCGGCATTAGCGCGGGTCTGGCCTACGAGCTGGTCCGAGCGGGCCACATCCCGGCCAAGCGGCTGGGCCGGCGCTGGGTGGTACCCCGAGAGCTGTTTCACAGCTGGCTCAACGAAATGCCCAAGGGGGCCTGAGACATGTCATTTGTATCACGCACGCCGGAGGGCAATTACCGGGCCAACTGGCGGGAGCCTTCAGGTCGGCAGAAGGCCAAAACCTTCCGCACCAAGACGGAGGCCAAGCGGTTCCTCGCCGAGATCGATGCCGGCCTCTCGCGCGGCTTATATGTCGATCCGCACGCCGGGCGGCTGTTGTTCGCCACACACGCCCGGCAATGGTTGGACAGCCGCAACGACGAGCTGACCACCAAAGCTCGCGACGCATCGATCATGGATACCCACGTACTGCCACAGTGGGGCGACTGGCAGCTCTCAAAAATCGATCACCTGTCGGTGCAGAAATGGATCACCGAGCTGGGCACCCGCCGGTCACCGGCCACCGTCGCCGAAGCACACCGCCTCACCTCGGCGGTACTGCGCTCAGCAGTCCGGAATCGGCTGATCGCGTTCAACCCCTGTGAAGGCATCCGGCTCCCCCGGCGCCGTCGACAGGACACCGCCGATCAGATCATCAGCCGGGAAGAACTACGCAACACACTCCTGCCCGTAACACCCGAGAGGTACCGCGCGATCATCGCCACCGCTGCCGGCACGGGGTTGCGCTGGGGTGAAGCCGCAGGCCTACGTCTGGACGCACTCGATCTCAAGCGTGGCCGCCTTTCGGTGATCCGTACCGTGGTCGAGGTCAGCGGGCACACTTCATTCAAGCCCTATCCCAAGAGCAGCGCTGGCCGGCGCACGGTACCTCTACCGGGCTGGCTGGTACCGATCATCCGCGAGCACCTTGACCAGTATCCCGGCCCAGCCGAAGCACCAATCTACGCTAACGCCGTGGGCAAACCACTACGCCGGACCCTATTCCGCTCGCGAGTCTGGCGGCCCTCACTCGTCAAAGCAGGAATGCTCGGCACCCTCAACGTCATTGACGACAACACCGTGCGGGCCGGCTGGACCGACACCACCGGAGCAACGCTAACCAAGGAATTCGCAACCGAGCGAGAAGCGGTGCTGCACATCGCCAAGTCGTGCACCGGCGGCCTACGTTTTCATGATCTCAGACATTCATATGCCACCTGGCTCGTCGATGACGGCGTGCCCGTCAACATGGTGCAACGCGTGATGGGACACGAGCGGTCCTCCACCACACTGGACCTCTACACCCGACGCACCGACGACCACGACCGCATCCTGCAGGCGCTCGATCACGGCGATGACGTCTGCTGACGATTCGCTGACGATCAACAGTAATCATTCAGGTGAAGATCAACCGAGCAGCTCCAACAGGGCCTCTGACCTGGGAGGATAGAAGTGGGCGATACTGGGATCGAACCAGTGACCTCTTCGGTGTGAACGAAGCGCTCTCCCGCTGAGCTAATCGCCCCTCGCTGGCCGCGGCAGCGGGATCACCATACACGATCAGGCCAGCGGCACAGGATCAGACTAGCGGCGAACGCACCCAATCCGACTGCAAACCGACCCACCCGGTAACCAGACCAAAGACGTTCACCAGCTGTCACCTGCTCGTCGCCACGACGTCAGTCGGTGCCGCAGGGGCGCGCCGACCCGGCTCCAGGGACACCGCGTAGCCGGTGAACTTCCCCGTTTCCGTGGCAGAGGGCACGGCGTGCAGCCGGGGTGCCTGCGACGCTACATCGAACGCTGCCAGCGCAATGGGCGCTCCGCCAGTAAGCCCCCACAACACGTAAGTCTGATCTTCCACCCGATTGCTTGGCAAGCGGGTGGGCACCACAGCGACCCGGTCCCGGCTCGCAAGCACCATGCCCACCACCACACCGCCGTCCTTGGCGATCAGGGGCACCCGGACCGCCGCCGGGTCCGCGGCGCTTTGTATCGCCTCGGACATGGCCGCAGCCTGGCGTTCCGCCTGATTGAGCTCGCCGCTGAGCTGCACTACCCGGACCCCGAGCACCACCGCGGCGGCCACCAGAATCACTGCCGCGGCCGCGGTCAACTCACTGATACGCAGCCACGATGGCTTGGTGATGTGTCGTGCTGGCGGCGCCGATGGTGCCCGTGGCCCGACCGGTGCTGCCCATCTGGCACCCGTGACACTGAGTACCCGCTGCTCCAGTTCAGCGCTGGGAACTGCCTCCGGGACGGAAAGGCCCAGCATGGCGCCGATCTCGTCGGTCTCCGCGGCAGTACTGGTGCATGTCGGGCACTCAGGCATGTGCGCGGCGACCAGGGACTCTTCGGCAGGCTCGAGGGCGTGCAAGGCCCACCCGACCGCCAGCTCACGGTGCGGGCAGTCCGCAACGTGGTGCTGGTCGTTCATCGGTTCACCTCCCTCACCATGCGGGCCTCAGCGACCAGGGCGTCCGGCCCCCATTGATCGGTCAGCAGCGTGCGCAGCCGCTGCACTGCGGTAAACATGCGGGACTTCACCGTGCCCAGCGGGACACCTGTCAGCACCGCGATCTCACGCTGGGTGTGCCCACCGAAGTAGGCCAGCGCGAGCACCTGCCGCTGCTCGATCGGCAAGCGATGAAGGGCCGCGCGCACCTGGCCGGCCGCGACACGCGCCATCGCCGCCTGATCGGCGCCTGGTACTGGGGTCGGCGACCAGTCCTCGCCCGCCTCCGGCGCAGCGACCATGCGCCGACGGATGGTGCTCTCTCTTCGCACCGCGTCCACCGCCTTGTGGTGGATAAGCGTGAGCAGCCAGGTGGCAAAACTACCCCGCGATGGGTCGAATCGGGTCGGATCACGCCACAGCGTCAGAAAAACCTCCTGCACCACATCCTCGGCGAGCCCCTCGTCGGTACAGATCCGGCGGGCCAACGAGTAGCACGGCCGACCAAAGCGCTGATACAGCTGGGACAGTGCCGCCCCGTCGGCATCCCTGAGTCTTTGCACAAGTTCGGCGTCGGAAGGTCCCTCGACCATATTGAGAGCTGGCGGCATCGACTCTGGAGTGTCTTGCCATCGGTCGGGCCGGGGGGCGCTCGATCGAGCCTCATCGGCCACCAGAGAGATCCTCACGTCGTACCTACGCCGGGCACCACCTGCCGGTTCAGGTTATGTTGCCTTAGCGTATCCCCGCAGACGGCAGCAGGTAGGCACGATGAGCGACGAGCCTGCCGCCCCGGCCGAGCGCTTCTGCCCCGTCCGGGTGGTCTGTCTTAGGCATCCGAGCGTAGCTCAAGCATCCCCGCGTGACAGCAGCCAAAGTCAATCGTTTCAGGGTTCAGGCCCGAAGGCACAGAAAGGGGAGACAACGATGGGTAATGACCATGTGACTCTCCGTTCATCGGCGGTCTTTGATCTGCTGGCGCCGCGCACGGCCGCAGTGCCTGTTCAGGTTGCGCTCCGTTACGACACTCGTGACCCATACGCCATCGTCGCCGCCTTTCGCACCGGGCGGGCTGGATGGGTCGAGTGGGTTTTCTCCCGTGATCTACTCGCCGACGGCCTGATCGCCGATGCGGGAGACGGCGACGTGCGCATCCGACCGGGCTCACGTGATCCCGAGATCATCGTAGTGGAGCTCAACTCCCCTTCAGGTCACGCCGTGTTCGAGGCCAGCGCCCAGCGGCTCGCCGAGTTTCTGGACGCCAGCTACGACATCGTCCTGCCCGGGAACGAGACTTTGTGGATGAACGTCGATGACGCACTCGACCAGATGATCGCCAATGACATGCCCTGAGCCCGGGGTGGGTTTGATCCGACTTCCCGGGTCGGCTACAGTTCTGGCACGCATCAGGGCGGGGAGACCGGGCGAGTCCCGTCGGGAGCATGCGGACGTAGCGCAGCTGGTAGCGCATCACCTTGCCAAGGTGAGGGTCGCGGGTTCGAATCCCGTCGTCCGCTCTGTGCGGCCCTTCACGCCGGGCCGCCCCAGGGATCGGGTCTTCAGCGAGTTTGTCCGGGGCGACGATCTCAGACCGTCGGTCATGGGAATCCCTCCGGTACAAGGCGCGGCGGAGTGGCCGAGTGGCTTAGGCAAGGGCCTGCAAAGCCCTGTACGCGGGTTCGATTCCCGCCTCCGCCTCGGGCGATTAGCTCAGTGGGAGAGCGCTACCTTGACACGGTAGAGGTCACTGGTTCAATCCCAGTATCGCCCACCGGCGGCACCGGTGATCACCTGGGTTTCAGGCACGTCGCACTGACGGCATCAAGAGGAGCTTGATCGCCAAGAAGAAGTCATTGTTTGATCGTGACCCGTTCGGGACTAGGATCGACCCCTGTGCGCGGATCCTGGGATGACGACGACTTAGTCCCCCTGCACCGACCGTTCGAGACGGCACTACGCGGATTCAACCGAAGGCAGGTCTTGGAGCACCTTGAATCGCTCGAAGGCCGCATCGCGTTGGTTGTGGCCGATCGGGATGCGGCCCTGACCCAGGTCGCCGAGCTCAGCAAGGTGCTGAATCATCTTCGACTAGAGAGCGAGCTGCTCGAGCAGCTGCGACGGGAGGCGGATAAGGCAACATCACGAGTTGAACGCATCCTGGCTACCCCGATGGCCGAGGCCAGCGCCCGGATCCAGCGCATCCTGCGACTAGCCGAGGAGGAGGCAGCCGAACTCAAGGCCCATGCCGAGGCAGAGATCGCCGCGAGGATTGCCCGCACCGACCAGGACATCGCAGACCTGAGAGCCCGCGCCGACGACGAGATCACGAGGCTGCGAGCGCGTGTTAGCCGCGAGGCTAAGTCGCTACTCGAACATGCGAGACGGCAGCGCGATCAGCTCGAGGCGGACTCCGCTGCGCGCCGGGAGGCCGCCGAACAGGCTGCGGCGCAAGCGATCGCGCAACATGAGTCTGCGGCGAACGCCCGGATTCGGGACAGCGAGCTGCGCAGCATCGCCGGCCTGCACTTCATGCTCCAGGTGATTGGCGAGCAGCTGTCGACCCGGGTCTGCGCGATCGAACGCGACGAGTCAGCGCTGCGCAAGCAGCACGTTCAGGTTGCCAACGAGGTGACCGCGCTCGAGACGCTGCGCACCGAGGTCACCGCTTCGTTGGTCGCTGCACATCAGCTCGTGACAGAGGCGCTCGGGCAGGTCCACAGTGCCCCGGTCGAGCACTCCGGGGTGCCCGCACCCCCAGTGCCGATTCAGCGCAGTGCCGAGGGCGGGGCAGTGTACCTACTGAATGCCAGCGCCGAGGACCGGCGATCGCCTCGCACTCCCCGCTGAGCGCCACCGACTTCATCGACACCGACGAGCAGTGGAGTACGCGCAACTACCATCCGCTGCCGGTGGTGATCACCTCCGGTGAGGGTGCCTGGGTTACCGATGTGACCGGCCGGCGTTACCTCGATTTCCTCGCCGGCTACTCGGCGCTGAACTTCGGGCACCGGCATCCCGCCTTGGTGGCTGCCGCAGTGGACCAGTTGGGGCGAGTGACACTGACCTCGCGGGCGTTTCACCACAACCTGCTCGGCGCGTTCTGCCGGGAGCTTGCCCAGCTGACGGGAACCGAGATGGTGCTCCCCATGAACACCGGTGCCGAGACCGTCGAGTCTGCGATCAAAGTGGCCCGGCTGTGGGCTCACCGGGTCAAGGGTGTCCCGGACGGCACCGCCGAGATCGTGGTCACGAGGGGAACTTCCACGGCCGCACCACCACCCTTGTCTCGTTCTCCACCGACGAGGTGGCCCGGGCTGGGTTCGGCCCGTTCACCCCTGGCTTCGTCGTGGTGCCCTACGGTGACCTTGACGCGCTACGGGGCGCGATGACGTCCCGGACAGCAGCGGTGCTCGTCGAGCCCGTGCAGGGTGAGGCGGGAATCCTGGTTCCGCCTCCGGGTTACCTGGCCGGAGCCCGCACGGCCTGCGATGACGCGGGCGCGCTGCTGATCGCCGACGAGATCCAATCCGGGCTGGCTCGCACGGGAGAGCTGCTGGCCCTAGACCATGAGGATGTGCGGGCCGACCTGTACACCCTGGGTAAAGCGCTGGGCGGGGGGATCCTCCCGGTCTCGGCCGTAGTGGGACGGCGCGCGGTGCTGGGTGTGCTGCGGCCCGGGGAGCACGGATCAACCTTCGGCGGCAACCCACTGGCCTGCGCAGTCGGTCGCGCTGTGATCACCCTCCTGGCGAGCGGCGAGTTCCAATCGCGCTCCCGAGAGCTGGGCGCGCACCTGCACACCCGTCTGCGCACGCTGGTCGGGCATGGAGTCGCGCAGGTCACTGGCCGAGGACTGTGGGCCGGCGTGCACATCGCTTCCGGTGGCCCAACCGGCCGGGTGGCGGCGGAGGCACTGCTTGCCCGCGGCGTGCTATGCAAGGAGACCCATGCCACAACATTGCGGATCGCTCCCCCACTAGTGATCACACGCGACGAGCTGGACATCGCCCTCGACGCCATCACCGACGTCCTCACGCACTGATCCCTAGCCGCCATTCGGCGCCGAATTATGATCGCACGGGGCATCCGGCAGCCATGTGGAGTCGAATCGCAGTCGGGTCACGGCAGGTTTACCGGGTGGCTGTCAACATCGCGATGCCGCCCCTACCTGGAAATGCGAGGAGAGTTCGTGCCCCACCGGATCCTGCGGTGTCTGGGGGTGCCGATGATGCTGCTGGCGGTGCTGATAGGCGGCTGCACCGCCGGGCCCTCGGACCGACCCGCGGTGGCGGTCCGGGACGCCAACCTCCCCCCGCAACGCATTCAGCAGACTCCGCCCAGCAGCCCGCCGCTGCCACCGGCCGGCGAGTACTACCGTAATTCGCTGCCCTGGCGGGACTGCACCGGCGCGATCAGCACTGCGCTCGGCATGGCAAGCCCGCGACGGGTGGAGTGCACCGAACTCCGGGTCGACACCACGGTGGCGACACCAGCGTTCGGGAATTTCCTCAAACTGGACCTCAGCAGGGTCGGCGACGGCCCCGCCCCGCTTGTGGTCCTCGGCGAAGCGTCCGGGGCGCCCGGAACGGTCCAGGCCGCCCAGCTGGCACAGCAGCTGCCGCCCGTCCTCCTAGACCGTTTCACCGTGATCGGGCTGGCCCGCCGTGGCACCGGTCCAAGCGAACCAGTGGACTGCATACCGAAGACCACCCGGAATCAGATCGTCGGCATCGATCCCGGCGCAGGCCAGGCCGGAGCGCTGGATTCGCTGCTCGACACCACCCGCGCCGCGATCCAAGCCTGTGTGCAAGACCTCGGCGAGGTGCTCACCACGATCACTTCCACGGGCACAGCTGACGACCTCGAGCAGCTCCGGGTTGCCCTGAACGCCCCAGTGCTCAACCTGATCTCTTACGGTGAGGCGTCCCGGGCGGTGACCGACTTCCTACGCCGGTATCCCAGCTCCGTCGGGCGGGTAGTGCTCGACGGAACTGTTGATCCAACCCTCGACGACGTCAGCGCAAGCGAGGCCACGCTGGTCGCCGCGGACGCTGGCTACACCGCATTCGCCACCGACTGCATGGCCCGGGGTTGCCCACTAGGATCCGATCCTCGCGGCGCCTTGGTGGCCCTGGCCGAGGCACTGCGTCGGACCCCGCTACAGGTCGGCTGGCAGCAGATCACTGCGGGCATCGCCTACCAAGCAGTACTCGAGACAGTCGGTGACCCCCAGCGCTGGCCGCTGCTGTCCCACGCGCTGGCGGCCGCCCGCGACGGGGACGGGGCCGAGCTGGCCGCGCTCGTGGCGCCAGTACTAGCGAAAGACCGCGGGCTGCCGGCCCGCTTTGACCCTGCCCTGGCGACGCACTGCAACGACACCCCCACCCGAGTGCCACCCGAGCGTGCCCAGCAGCTGGCATACCAGTGGCAGCAGCGCTCCGCGCTATTCGGGCCGTTGTTCGCGGCGCGGCTACTGTGGTGCAGCGCGTGGCCGGTGCCCTCGCCACCACCGGGAGGACCGGAGGACCGGGCGCTACCGCCGGTGCTTGTGGTGGCCACCACCGGCGACCCGGTGACCCCTGCCGAAGGAGCCAGGCGCACCGCGCAGTCGCTGCCCTCCGGAACGCTGGTGAGCTGGCAGGGCCAGGCGCATGGCGCGCTATCACGCAGCCCTTGCATCGTCGACCTGGTCACTCGCTTCCTGGTGGATGCCTCGATACCGAGGCAAGGCACACTGTGTCCACCGTAACTGAGTGTCCACCATAACTAAGTGTCCACCGTAACTGGGCGCAAGGAGGTGAACTCCAGGTCATGCCGTTGGCCTCGTCGGTCGATCAGCCGCCGTCCGCCATGCGGTCGATCGAGCTGTCCATCGGGGGTATGACGTGCGCAGCATGCGCGGCGCGGGTGGAACGCAAGCTCAACAAGCTTGACGGCGTGCACGCCAGCGTGAACTACGCGACGGAGAAAGCCAGCGTGGCGGCCTCCGCTGAGGTAGGGATCGCGGAGCTGATCGCTCAGGTGGAACGCGCCGGCTACCGCGCCGCGCCGATCGAGCCCGAACAGCCGACGCAGGACGGACTGACCGATGCGCCGGTTCGGTACCTGTTGCGTCGGCTGGTGGTGGCGCTGCTGCTCGGGGTGCCGCTGGGGGATCTGTCCATGACGGTGGTCTTTCTGCCCTCGTCGCGGTTCACCGGGTGGCAATGGGTACTGCTGGCGATGACCTTGCCGGTGGTGACGTGGTGTGCTTGGCCATTTCACCGCAAGGCCGTCGCCGCCGCGAGGCATGGTTCGACCTCGATGGACACTCTGGTGTCGTTGGGGATCACCGCAGCCAGCTGCTGGTCCGTCTACACCATGTTCGTCAATAACAGTACAGGACAACGGGGTGACAGCGGCTGGGGACTGATCTTCCGGCCCGCTGGCTCCATCTACCTCGACGTGGCCGTCGGCGTGACGATCTTTCTGCTCGGTGGACGGTTGTTCGAAGCGCGGGCCAAGCGGCGAGCCGGCGGTGCGCTGAGTGGATTGGCCAAGATCGGTGCGCGGAACGTGTCTGTACGGCGCGACGACGGGCAGGAGTACCGCATCCCGGTCGCGCAACTGCGTCTCGGTGATCACTTCGTGGTTCGTCCTGGCGAGACCATCGCGACCGACGGCGAGGTGGTACTGGGTCACAGCGGAGTGGACAGCAGCGCGCTCACCGGAGAATCGGCGCCCATCGAGGTGTCCGAGGGCAATCCGGTCATCGGCGGCACCATCGCCCGTAGTGGCCGGCTTGTTGTCCGCGCCACCGCAGTGGGCAAAGACACCCAGTTGGCTCAGTTGGTGCGGTTGGTCGAGCAGGCGCAGAACGACAAGGCCAGCGTCCAACGGCTCGCGGACCGCATCTGCGGGGTATTCGTTCCGGTTGTGCTCGCCTTGGCGGTCCTGACTTTCCTCGGGTGGCTGGTGATCGGCGGGTCGGTCGAGCATGCGTTCAGTTCGGCGCTGGCGGTGTTGATCATCGCTTGTCCGTGCGCGCTGGGCCTGGCCACGCCGACGGCTCTCATGGTGGCCTCCGGGCGCGGAGCGGAACTGGGCATCTTCATCAAGGGTCACCAGGCGTTGGAGTCGGCCAAGGCCATCGACACGGTGGTGTGGGACAAGACGGGAACCATCACCACTGGACGGATGGCGGTGATCGACGTTGCCCTGGTTGAGAGGACACCAGTTGAGAGGACACCAAGCGCGGAGGCCGAACTGGAAACGCTGCTGCGTCACGCCGGCGCCGTGGAGGACGCCTCCGAGCATGTCGTTGCAACGGCGATCAGCGCGCTGGCCCGAGCCGGGCTGGATGGAATCCCTCCGGTCGTGGACTTCACCAGCCTGTCCGGCCTCGGGGCCCGGGGTGTGGTCGACGGCCAGGAAGTGCTGGTCGGATCGGCGCGGCTGCTGGCTGCGCGCGGCATCTCGATGCCGATCGCGCTGGAGGAGCAGCGTGTCCGCTGGGAACAGCAGGGTTGCACGACCGTGGTCGTGGCCGCGGACGGTGTCGTAGAAGGCGCCTTCGCGCTGACCGACACGGTGCGGACCAGCGCGGCCGCGGCGATCAACGAGCTGCTCCGGCTCGGGCTGCGCACGGTCCTGCTCACCGGCGACAACGCGGCCACCGCTCGGGCGGTCGCCGCGCAGGTCGGCATCGATGAGGTCATCGCTGAGGTGCTGCCGGGTGACAAGGCCGCCGTGATCGAGGCGCTGCAGGCTCAGGGGCGCTCAGTGGCCATGGTCGGAGACGGCGTTAACGACGCGCCCGCGCTGGCCCGCGCCAACCTCGGCTTGGCGGTTGTCTCCGGCACCGACGTCGCACTTGGCGCCGCCGATCTGATCCTGATGCGCAACGACCTGAACGTCGTGCCCAACGCGATCAAGCTCGCCCGGAGCACCCTTCGCACCATTCACAGCAACCTCGCCTGGGCGTTCAGCTACAACATCGCCGCGCTGCCGCTAGCGGCCCTCGGCCTGCTCAATCCGCTGATCGCCGGGGGTGCCATGACGATCTCCTCGCTGTTCGTCGTGACGAACAGCCTCCGATTACGCAGGTTCGGGCGGGACCCGTTGGTTTGTAATTTTTGTCAGCCTTCGCACGCGGCTTACTGCTCGTGCCGCTGCTTCAGCCGATAACACGCTTCGCACGGGAGGGCTGCACCCGCACGGGCTCGCCGGGCATCTTGGGATACTCGGGTGGATAGGGCAGGTCCCCGAGACCGTGGTCGCGCTCGTCGCGCGCTGCCCAGTCCAACAACATTTCCAGGCCAAAGGCTTCGCCGTCCAGCTCGGCGTGCGGGTCACCCCGCTGCGCGAGCAGTGCGGGTACCGTGAGCACGTCGAAATCGTCCGGGTACACATCCGTCAGGTCTTCCCAGTGCACCGGCATCGACACCGTGGCGCGCGGGGTGCCGCGTACCGACCAGGCCGAGGCAATCGTGCGGTCCCGAGCTGCCTGATTGAAGTCCAGGAACACCCGCCGGCCGCGCTCCTCCTTCCACCACGACACGGTGGCCCGTTGCGGGATCCGCCGCACCACCTCCCGAGTCAGCGCGATCACTGCCCGGCGGACGTGCGCGAACGACCACTGCGGGCGGATCCGGACCGCGACGTGAATCCCCCGGCCCCCGGAGGTCTTGGGATAACCAACCAACCCCGCCGCGGCCAGCACCTCGCGCAGCACCTCGGCCACCACGACGGCATCGCCGAAGCCGGTCCCCGGCTGCGGGTCGAGGTCGACCCGCAGCTCATCAGGGTGATCCACCCGGGGGCGGCGCACCGGCCATGGGTGAAAGTCGAAGGTACCTAAATTCGCCGCCCAGGCGAGCACCGCAGGCTCGGTGGGGCACACCTCGCGGGCAGTGCGTCCAGACGGGAAGGTGATCTCCACCGTATCTACCCAGGCCGGGGCCCCGCGGGGAACCCGCTTGGCGTAGAAGGCCTCCCCCCTCACCCCATCCACGAAGCGCTTCAGCGTGACCGGACGCTGCGCGAGCACGCTCAGCAGCGGCTCGGACACCGTGAGGTAGTACTCCACGATCTGCCGCTTGGTGATGCCGCGCTCCGGGAAATACACCTTGTCTGGGTTGGACACCCGCACGGCGCGTTCGCCCTCCGGGCCGGGCACCGTGAGCTCCAGCTCGTCACCGCTGCCCACGAAGAAGAAAACTACCGCCCGGGTAGCGTGTTGACTATGGAACCGGTTGAGGGGATGACGCCCAAGGTCGTCAAGTCTGACGCCCAGTGGCGCGAACAGCTCACCCCGCAGGAGTACGCTATCTTGCGCAGGGCAGCCACCGAACCCCCGGGAACCGGCGAGTACGAACACACCAAGACCCGCGGAGTGTACGAGTGCCGGGCCTGCGGAGCAGAGCTGTTCCGCAGTGAGCACAAGTTCGAATCGCACTGTGGATGGCCCTCGTTCTTCACGCCGCTGGCCGGCGACGCGGTGCTGCTGCGCGAGGACCACAGCTTGTTCTCCACACGCGTCGAGGTGCTCTGCGCCACCTGCCACAGCCACCTCGGGCACGTCTTCGAGGGTGAGGGTTACGAGACCCCCACCGATCAGCGCTACTGCATCAACTCGATCTCGCTACGGCTGGTGCCCGACGACGGCCAGCCCACCAGCTAAAGCACCCAATTAGGGCAGCGCAGCGGCCAGCTCGGCGACAGGCACCCGGGGACCGGTGAAGAACGGTACCTCTTGGCGGACGTGCCGCCGGGCCCGGCTGGCCCGCAGCGAGCGCATCAGGTCGACGATGCGATGCAGCTCGTCGGCCTCGAACGCGAGGATCCACTCGTAGTCCCCCAGCGCGAACGAGGCGACTGTGTTGGCCCGCACGTCGGGATAGTCGCGCGCTTGCATGCCGTGCTCAGCGAGCAGCTCGCGGCGCTGCGCATCGGGCAGCAGATACCACTCGTAGGAGCGCACGAACGGGTAGACGCAGACATACCGTTTAGGCTCCTCACCGGCCAGGAACGCCGGCACGTGACTCTTGTTGAACTCCGCGGGGCGGTGCAATGCCACCGTCGACCACACCGGCAGGCTGGCCCGGCCCAGCGCGGTGGCGCGGCGCAACTCAGCGTACCCAGACTGCAGCGCCTCGATCTCCTCAGCGTGCCACCAAATCATCCAGTCCGCGTCGGCGCGCAGGCCAGCGAGGTCGTAGACTCCGCGTACCACCACGCCCTTGCCCGCCAGCGCCTCAAGGTAGTGCTGCGCCTCATGGGCGGGCTCAGTGCGGTCGGTGGGCAGCCGTCCGGGCTCGACCCGGAAAACCGACCACATGGTATAGCGAATGGTGGAGTTCAGCGCGGCGTAGTCCAAGCGGGTCATGACCCCATCGTGCCACCGCGCGCTGCGGCTGGTGCGTTGACGCCGTTCAGGTACTCAGCGATGCGGCGGGCGGCGGCGTCAGCGGTCGCGATGCAGGCGGGCAGGCCAACCCCGTGCAGGGTGGCGCCGGCAACCGCGAGACCAGCTGACCCGGATACGTCCCGCTCAAGGGCAGCGACGGCGTCCAGGTGCCCAGGCGCGTATTGCGGCAATCCACCGCCCCAGCGGGCCACCACGGTGGCCACCGGCGCGGCGGTGATCCCGGTGAGTGCGGCGAGGTCGGCGCGCACCGCGTCGAGGAGCTCCGCGTCGTCACGTTGCAGCACCCGGGCCTCGCCGTGGCGGCCCAGCGAGGCCCGGACCAACAGCACGTGCTCGGAGCGGGCATGCGCCCACTTGCGCCCGGAGAAGGTGAACGCCTTGACCGACAGTGGTGGCTCGCTTAGGGCCTCGCTCGCAGCGACCAGCACGCCGGAGACCTCTGGCAGCGCCTGCGTGGCGGCCAGCGGCAGCGCGAGCCCAACCACCGCGCAGGAGGCAACTTCAACCCGGCCCGCGGCGGCCGAGGCGACAGGCAACGGATCAGCCAGCAGCCGCCGCAAGGCGGGGGCCGGGACGGCGAGCACCACAGCGTCAGCGTCGAGATACTCGGCCCCGGCAGTCCCGAGAAGGTGACTGCCCAGCTCCAGCCGCCAGCCCTCGGGAATGCGGGCCAGCCCGCGCACCGGTAACCCGAGCCGCAGACGCACCGCCGCGGCGGCCACCAGCGCGTCCACCAGAACGCTGAGCCCGCCGCGCAGCGTGCCGAACACCGGAGACCGGCCGCCGCCGGGAGGCGACCCGGAAAACAGCACAGCACTGGCCGCGGCGAGCAGTGACCCGGCGCCACGGTCTAGCGCGGTAGCCACCGCAGGCAACGTCGCACGCAGCCCCAGCGCGTCGGCGCGCCCGGCGTACACCCCCCCCAGCAGCGGGTCGACCAGCCGATCGACCAGCTCGTCACCGGCCCGCTTCCGCAGCAACATTCCAACCGCAGCGTCCTGCCCCGGCTCCCAGCACAGCGGCACCGTGGGTTCCGCAGCCACTCGCGCCGCGCCTGGCGCGGACAGCAGGCCTTCGACGTCGGTAGCCGCGCCGGGCAGGCCCAGCACGGTACGGGTGGGCAGCGGCAGAGTACGGCCACCACCCCGCACTGTGGGAGCCGCCGGGGTGGGGTGCGTCAGTTGCCCACCGAGCCCCAGTTCCGCAACCAGCCCGACCGCCTCCGGCCGGCGCACGAGGAAAGCTTCCGCGCCCACATCGAGCGCGACGCCACCGAGCTCGACAGTACGCAGCGCACCGCCGAGCCGCTGCGAACCCTCGACGAGCACGATCTCGGCGGCCGGGCCGAGCAGCGTACGCAACCGGTACGCCGCGACCAGCCCGGAGATCCCTCCACCGACCACAGCAACGCGGGAAGCGGCGACCCCGGAAGGGACGACCCGCGAAGGATGAGTGCTGCTCACCGCGAGTGCGCCAGCTCCACGATGCGAGTCAGCATGTCCGGGTCGGTTTCCGGCAGGACACCATGACCGAGGTTGAGCACATGAGCGTCAGCCGCGCCCCCCTCAGTGATCACCCGGCGCACCTCTCGCTCGACGGCCGGCCACCCGGCTAGCAGAATTGCCGGGTCGAGGTTGCCCTGAAGCACAGTAGTGCCATGCGGTCGGGCGGCCCGCACGCGCTGCGCAGCGACGTCCAGGGAGATCCGCCAGTCCACCCCGACGACATCCGCGCCGGCTTGGACCATCGCGCCGAGCAGCTCCCCGGTGCCCACCCCGAAGTGGATCCGCGGCAAGCCGGTGCCAGCCAAGCCCGCCAGCACCCACGCCGAGTGCGGGAGCACGAACTGCCGGTAATCCCGTTCCGACAGTACGCCTGCCCAGGAGTCGAATAGCTGAACCGCGTCCACCCCAGCGGCTGCCTGCACCCCAAGGAAGGTCAGGGTGAGCTCGGCGAGCCGGCCCAGCAGCGCGTGCCAGACTTCGGGCTCGGAGTGCATAAGCGCCTTGGTGCGCTCGTGGTGCCGACTCGGCCCGCCCTCGACAAGGTAGGAAGCAAGGGTGAACGGGGCCCCGGCGAAGCCGATCAACGGGGTTTGACCGAGCTCGGCGACCAGCAGCCGCACCGCGGCGGCAACCGGCTCGACCGCATCGGGGTCCAGTACCGGCAACGCCATGACGTCGGAGGCGTTACGCACCGGGCTGTCCACCACCGGACCGGTGCCCGGCACGATGTCCAGTCCGACTCCGGCGGCGTGCAGCGGCACCATAATGTCGCTGAACAGGATCGCAGCGTCCACTCCGTACCGGCGCACGGGCTGCAGCGTGATCTCGCACGCTAGCTCGGGAGTCATGCAGGCCTGCAGCATCGGCTGCTCAGCTCGCAGCTCACGGTACTCAGGCAACGACCGCCCGGCCTGCCTCATAAACCACACCGGCAGACGATTCGGGCGCTCACCCCGGGCGGCGACCAGCAGCGGTGCGTCGGGAAGCAGCCGGCGGGGAGTGGCCGGTGCGCCTGTCTTGGTCATCTCAGCCACTATCGTCGCACGGGTTGGCCCAGGGCTGTGGAACCAGCCCCCTCTCCAACGCTCTGGGCAGCGGCGTTTCGACGAGACTGTCGGTGAGGATCCTCCTACAGTTGGCGGCTGTGCCCGATCTGGCGGATGCCCCGGAGATTTTCCGCAACGCAGTAGCCTCGCTCAGCGCAGTGCGGCCTCGCCCCGAGATGCGGTTCGAGCCGGTCCCGGCCCCGCGCAGACTTGCGCCTTGGACATACGCCTGGGGTCTTGAGCTTTCCGGCGCTGGCCACGCGTCGGCAACCGGTCGGCTTGTGCTCCTGCACGACCCGGCGGGTCAAGACGGCTGGAACGGCACCCTGCGGCTGGTCGGCTTTGTCCGCGCCGAGCTGGACGTCGAGTTGGCTGGTGACCCCCTGCTCCCAGCGGTGAGCTGGTCCTGGCTTGCCGACGCGCTGGGCAGCTCAGGCGCCGAGCACACCGCCCTCGGGGGCACCGTCACCCAGTCCTCGTCATTCCGGTTCGGCACTATTGCGGGACCTGAGCGGGCCAACGACATCGAGTTGCGGGCATCGTGGACCCCGGTTGGCGACAGCCTGATGGCGCATGCCGAGGCTTTCTGTGAACTCATGGCGGCAGCCACCGGGCTCCCGCCGGTCGGGGTGGTAACCCTCGGTAAGCGGCTCGATTAAAGAGTCGCCGGGCCCAGCCCTCACGGGGAGCTGGCGTTATGCGTTAAATAGAGGAAATCGTCCAGCATGGCACTGGCGTTAGCTCGTCTTCTCAAGTCTCGCCTGATTGGGCGACCGCCGATGGCGGCTTTCGGGCAGATCGGCAAGAAGGTTTCCACCGGGCCCCCCGTTAGGCCGCTCGGGCAGATAGTCTGCCCCGTACGACACCATCCTCGCTCGAGTGGCGGCGCGGTTACTCGAACGGGGTCCCGGTGCGGTCGGGGGCACGACCGACTCCAGGGAGGTAGCTACGTGGCTGCTGTCGGATACGGCGCGGCCGTCAGGTCGGCGCCATCCGGCGCCGTGCCGGCGTCATTGGTCCCGCATCCGCGGGAGGAACTGTTTACGGTGCTGGTGGTCGATGACCATCCGTTACTGCGTGAGGCCATCGCCTCACGTTTGGTGACAATGGGAGCCGTCACCGTGCATGAGGCCGCATCGCTAGCCGAGGCCAGGACACGCGCCCTGGCCTCGGGCCCGTGCGATTTGGCCATACTTGACCTGACCCTGCCTGACGGGAGCGGACTCGACCTGATTGGTGAGCTGCGCGGATGGGGCTGGACCCGCATCGTGGTACTGGCCTCATCCGACGACCCGCACGCCGTACGTACGGCGTTTCAGACTGGCGCGCAGGCCTACCTGCTCAAATCGGCGTCCCCTTCGGTGGTCACCGACGGCGTGCGCCGAGTGCTCGAAGGCGGGGTATACGCCGACCCGACGGTGGCGCCGATCCTCGCGTCGGGCACCCGGGTAGCAGGAACCGACAACACGCCGCGCGAACTGTCTGCCAGGGAGGTGGAAGTGCTCCAACTGGTCGCCGACGGCCAATCCAACAAGGAGATCGGCGAGGCGCTGAGCCTGTCCGCGCTCACCGTCAAGAGCCATCTCTCCCGGATCGGACGCAAGCTCGGCACCGGTGACCGAGCGCAGATGGTCGCCCTCGCGATGCGTGCGGGGGTCATCCGCTGACCGAGACCACTCCGGTCCCGTTGCTGGAACCGGCCGCCGGGGTGCCACCGATCGTCGCCTCCGCGGGGGCCTTGGACGCCGCAGTCGCGGTGCTCGGCCGCGGCACCGGCCCAGTAGCCGTGGATACCGAACGCGCATCGGGCTATCGCTACTGGCAGCGCGCCTATCTAGTACAGCTCCGGCGAGAAGGCGCGGGCACGGTGCTCATTGACCCGATCGGTCTTGATGGCCTGTCCGAACTGGCCGACGTGCTCAACCCGCTGGAATGGGTGCTCCACGCCGCTTCCCAAGACCTGCCCTGCTTGGCCGAACTGGGGCTGGCGCCCGCCGCGATATTCGACACCGAGCTGGCCGCCCGGCTGGCCGGACTCGAGCGGGTTGGCCTGGCGGCACTGGTCGAAGAACTGCTGGGCTACCACCTGCAGAAGGGACACGGCGCCGCTGACTGGTCTCGCCGGCCGCTGCCCGCGGAGTGGTTGACCTACGCCGCGCTCGATGTCGAGCTGCTGCTGCCGCTGCGGACCGCGATCGCCGCTGAACTGGATGCCCAAGGCAAGTCAGGCTGGGCTGTGGAGGAGTTCGAGACCGTGCGCAACGCCGGCCCACCCGTCCCGCGGACTGACCCTTGGCGGCGGACCTCGGGGATGCATCGCATCCACAAGCCCCGCGAATTGGCCACGGTGCGTGAGCTGTGGCACGCCCGCGACCAGCTGGCCCGGCAGCGGGACATCGCCCCGGGTCGGGTGCTGCCCGATGCCGCGATCATCGACGCAGCGCTGGCCGACCCGCCGGATGAGGCCGCGCTGCTGTCCCGGCCGGTGTTCAATGGCCGCTCGCAGCGCCGGCACGTCAAGACTTGGCTGGCCGCGATACAGGCCGCGAGGGTCCTGCCAGCCAGCGAGCTACCATCGCTGCGCGCCCAAGGGGGGGGTCCACCTCCGCTGAACCGCTGGCAGGACCGGGATCCGGCCGCGGCGGTCCGGCTCACGGCGGCGCGGGCAACGCTGACCAAGATTGCCGAACACTACCGGCTGCCGTTGCAGAACCTGCTGGCACCCGACGTGGTCCGCCGGTTGTGCTGGGAGCCCCCTGAACCGCTCGATGCCGCTGCGGTGCAACGGGAACTCGTCGCTGGTGGGGCACGGCCGTGGCAGTGTGAACTGACCGCGCACCCCCTCGCGACGGCCCTCACAACAGCCCCCAAGTAGCCCTCGAAGCCTCCAAGTAGCCCCTCGAGTACCACCTATGCAGCTGGCAGGTGCACCGTCACGATGAGCCCACCGCCGGGGACGGGTTCGGCGTGCACCGTGCCAGCGTGCGCGGCCACCACGGCGCGGACGATCGACAGGCCCAATCCGGCTCCGTCGTGGGCGGTCCGAGCCACTCCGCCGCGGTGGAAGGGTTCGAACAGCTCAGTCACCACCTCGGGCGCAACCACCTCGCCTGAACTGCTGACCCGCAGCGTCGCCTGCGGTCCCGCCAGGCCCGTGCAAACCTCCACCCAGCCGCCGCCCACGTTATGCCGCACCGCGTTCTCTACCAGGTTGCCCACCACCCGTTCCAGCAGCGCGGGGTCACCCACCGTCAACGCCGGCGTCATCCGCGTGGTCACCCGCAAGCCCTGACTGCGGGCCTCGGGCGCGACGATCCGCAGGGCGGCCTCAACCAGGCTGGCCAGGTCGGTCAGCTCCCGGATCCGAAGCGCGCCGCCCTCGGTCCGGGCCAGCACCAACAGGCCGTCTACCAGCTGCTGGGCCCGCAACGTCGCGTCCCGGATCACCGTGGCCATGCGGCGCAGCTCGGCGGTGTCCGCAGCGGGATCCGCCAGCGTAACGTCCACTTCGGTACGCACGACTGTCAACGGGGTCCGCAGCTCGTGGCTGGCGTTCGCGACGAATCGGCGTTGCGCCTGGAACGCGGCTTGCAGCCGGTCAAGCATCGCATCGAAGGTGTCGGCTAGCTCAGCCACCTCGTCCCGCGGCCCGGGCAGCCGCAGCCGCTCGTCCAATGACTCAGCGGAGAGCCGGCGCGCGGTGGCGGTCACGTCATGCAACGGCCGCAACACCTGGCCGGTGATCACCCAAGCCAGGAGCACGGTCGCGGTCACCGCAAGCAGGAAGGCCACCGACCCGGCCTGCAGCACGCGCTGCCTGGCGGCCTGCTGCAGGGCCTCCCCGAGCTGGCGGGCGGCCACCGGCACACCATTAACCTGCACAGTACTGCCCGGCGGCAAGTCCGGCACCGCGGCCACCACCCCGCCGACCAGTAGCCAGCCTAACCACAGCAGCAGCGCGCTCACCGCCGCCGACAACCCAGTGGCGAGCAACGTGAGCCGGGCCCGCAGTCCTGGCCCGCGGCGAGGCCTCACCAACCACTCAGCCGAGGGCAAGATCAGCACTCGGCACTCGGTAACCGGACCCGACCACGGTCTCGATGATGCCGGGCTCGCCGAGCTTCTTGCGCAAGGTCATCACGGTTACCCGCACCGTGGTGGTGAACGGATCGGCATTCTCATCCCATACCCGATCCAGCAGCTCCTCGCTGCTGACCACCCCGCCTCCGGCGGCAATCAGCACCTCGAGTACCCCGAATTCTTTTCGAGTGAGGTCGACCGGCGAGCCAGACCGGCTGACGGTGCGCCGGGACGGATCGAGCACCACATCACCGGCGCTGAGCACCGGGGGCACCGCGGGCGTGGCGCGGCGACCCAACGCGCGCAGCCGGGCCACTAGCTCCGGGAACGCGAACGGCTTGGACAGGTAGTCGTCGGCTCCCAATGACAGTCCAGCCACCCGATCGGACACGGTGCCGCTGGCCGTGAGCATCAGCACTCGAGTCACCGCCCCGGATCCGGTGATCTCGGCACACAGCCGGTCACCCGACATTCCGGGCAGGTCGCGATCGAGCACCACCACGTCGTACCGGGTCACAACAGCCTTCTCATGCCCGCTGTCGCCGTCGTAGGCGACGTCCACAGCCATGCCCTCACGGCGCAGGCCACGAGCAACCGCATCGGCCAGCGGCTGCTCGTCCTCGACGATCAGAATGCGCACCCCCCCACGGTGCCACACCCCGCTGCCGCTGCGTCACCGGCTGGGACACTGCTATGGGATGCCCTACAAGGTGGTGTCCGTGCTTTTCACCGTCGTGTCGGGTGCACAGATCGGCTTGATCAGCCCGGCCGCCCAGCCGGTCACCGCCCTGGCGACACCCTGTGCGGTCAGACCGAGATCCGCGAGCACCTCATCGCGAGAGCCGTGCGCCAGGAACCGCTGCGGGATGCCGAGGTCACGACACGGCACGCCGATCTCAGCATCGCGCAGGGCGGCAGCCAACGACCAGCCGAAACCACCATGGCGGCCACCATCCTCCACACTGACGACCAGCCGGTGCGCCGCGGCCATCCGTACCAGCACCTCAGGCACCGGCAGCACCCAACGAGGGTCGACGACAGTGACCCCGATGCCCTGGTCGGCAAGCCGTCCGGCGGCCGCCACGGCAAGCGCGGCGAATGCGCCGATACCCACCAGCAGTACGTCGTTTCCCTCTGCCGGACCAGGTCGGACCAGCACATCGACTCCCTCGATACGTTCCAGCGCCGGCACTTCCTCGATCACTGGGCCCTTGGGGAACCGCACCGCGGTCGGTCCGTCGTCCACCGCGACGGCCTCGGCCAGCTCCTCGCGCAGGGTGCCGGCGTCCCGGGGTGCGGCCACCCGGATCCCTGGCACGATCCCCAACACGGACAGGTCCCACATGCCGTTGTGGCTGGCGCCGTCATCACCGGTGACGCCGGCCCGGTCCAGGGTGATGGTGACGGGGGCGCTCAGCAGTGCCACGTCCATCAGCAGCTGGTCGAACGCCCGGTTGAGGAACGTGGAGTACAGCGACACCACCGGGTGCAACCCACCCAGGGCCAGTCCCGCCGCGGAGGTGACCGCATGCTGCTCGGCGATACCGACGTCGAAGCAGCGGTCCGGGAAACGCTTGGCGAAGGCGGCCAAGCCGGTCGGGCCAGGCATCGCCGCAGTGATCGCCATCAGGTCCTCACGATCGCCGGCCAGCCTGATCAGCTCCTCGGTGAAGACGTCGGTCCAGGAGATACCGACAGGTGCGATAGGCGCGCCGGTCTCGGGGTCCATGACCTTCACCTGGTGCATCAGTTCGGCGACGTCGTTCTCCGCGGGCAGGTAACCGTTGCCCTTGCGGGTCACCGCGTGCACGATCACCGGCCCACCGAAGTCCTTGGCCCGGCGCAGGGCGGTCTCCATGGCGCGTAGGTCGTGCCCATCAATGGGGCCTAGGTATTTCAGCCCGAGATCCTCGAAGAGGATTTGCGGAGCCAAGGCGTCCTTCAGGCCTCGTTTGGCTGCGTGCAGACCGGCATAGATCGCCCGTCCCACCACCGGGGTACGCTTCAGAGCTTGCTTGCCGGTGCGTAACACCAGTTCGTAGCTTGGCTGCAGCCGTAGCGTAGAGAGGTGATCGGCGAATCCCCCAATGGTCGGTGAGTACGAACGGCCGTTATCGTTGACTACGATGATCACCGAGCGGTCCTTGCCGGCGGCAATATTGTTGAGCGCCTCCCAGCACATTCCCCCGGTCAACGCACCGTCACCGACCACCGCGACGACGTGCCGGCACCGAGCGGAAGAAGCACCAGGTTGGGCACCGGAGTGCGCAAAGGCTTTGGACAGCCCGTCGGCGTAGGACAGTGCGGCTGACGCGTGACTGGACTCCACCCAGTCGTGCTCGCTCTCGGCGCGGGAGGGGTAGCCGGACAGGCCACCTCGCTTGCGCAACCGGTCGAACCCCTCCGCTCGCCCAGTGACAATCTTGTGCACGTACGCTTGGTGGCCGGTATCAAAGATCACCGGGTCATGCGGGGAGTCGAACACCCGATGTACCGCAAGGGTGAGCTCTACCGCGCCGAGATTCGGGCCGAGGTGCCCTCCGGTGCGGGACACCTTTTCGACCAGAAAACTGCGAATTTCGGCGGCCAACTGCGTCAGGGCAGCCATATCGAGGCGCTTGACGTCCTGGGGGCTGCACACCGACTGCAACAGGGTCAACCCGTACCTCCCTCGCTCATCAGCCGCTCAGCCTACGGCTCCGCGCCTACAGGAGCCGGAACACCACGCCGCCTGGTGCAACCGTGGGCGCTCTGGAAGCGTACGGCCACGTGACGGCCCGGCGCGGGACTGCGGTGGTATCGCGATACGGTTTCCTCGGCAACCGTCGACCCAGGAGTGACCGTGTGCACGTCGTGATCATGGGTTGTGGCCGGGTGGGTGCCGGTCTGGCCCTCGCGCTGGAACGTCTCGGCCACGACGTGGCAGTGATCGACCAGAGTCTGCAGGCCTTCCGCAGGCTCGGCGCTGACTTTCACGGCCAGCAAGTTCGCGGCAGCGGCTTTGACCGACAGGTTCTCATCGAGGCTGGGATCGAGCAGGCCGGAGCGTTCGCTGCGGTATCCAACGGGGACAATTCCAATATCATCTCTGCCCGGGTCGCCCGGGAGACCTTCGGGGTGGCGCACGTCGTCGCCAGGATTTACGACCCCAAACGGGCTGCGGTCTACGAGCGACTCGGCATCCCGACCGTGGCCACTGTGCCCTGGACCACTGACCGCTTCCTGCGGATGCTGTTGCCCGGCGGCGTGGAGGCCGCGTGGCGCGATCCGTCAGGCACGGTGGCCGTGCTCCAGCTGCCGCTGCACGAGGGGTGGGCCGGGCGCACCGTAGGCGACTTGGAGGAACACACCGGCGTGCGGATCGCCTTCATCGTCCGATTCGGGACTGGAGTACTGCCGAACCACAACACAGTGGTGCAGGCCGACGATCAGGTGTACGCCGCCGCCGTCTCCGGCACCGTCACTGACGTCACCACCATGGCAGCCATCGCGCCCCAAACGACTAACTGAACAAGTGCGTCACTGCACTTCACCGATCTGCACTTCACCGATCTGGACTCCACCGACCTGGACTCCACCGACCTGGGAGCCGCCATGCGCGTGACCATCGCCGGAGCGGGCGCGGTGGGCCGGTCCATCGCGGCCGAACTGCTCGAGTTCGGCCACCAAGTGATGCTCATTGAGCGAGATCCCGATCAGCTTGATCCGCACGAGGTCGAGGGCGCTGAATGGGTCCTCGCCGACGCCTGCGAGCTGGCTTCGCTGGAGGAGGCCGGGCTGGAGAGCTCCGATGTCGTGATTGCGGCGACCGGCGACGACAAGGTCAACCTGGTGGTCTCACTGCTGGCCAAGACCGAGTTCGCGGTACGTCGGGTAGTGGCCCGGGTCAACAATCCGCGAAACGAGTGGCTGTTCACCGAGGCGTGGGGGGTGGATGTCGCGGTGTCGACCCCGCGGATGCTCGCCGCGATGGTCGAGGAAGCAGTCTCCGTCGGCGATCTGGTGCGGCTGATGACCCTGCGGCAAGGGCAGGCAAATCTGGTCGAGGTCACGCTGCCGGCGGATACGCCACTGGCCGGACAGCCGGTGCGCCAACTGCAGTTGCCCGCCAATGCCGCGCTGGTCACCATTCTGCGTGGTGGACAGGTAATCGTCCCACAGGGCGACGACGCCCTCGAGGGTGGGGACGAGCTGCTCTTCGTCGCCGCCGCGGAGGTGGAGCCCGACGTGCGCGCGGCGCTGGACCGTCACCGAACCTAGCCAGCCACCCGCAGGGCGCGGCGGATAGCCCAGATGGTGACCAGTGCAGCCACCGCGGTCAGCGGCAGGCCCATCGCCAGCCGGGCCACCCCGAGCCAGTCCGCCTGCTGCAGATCGTACAGATAGCGCTGCACACCGAAACGGGCCAGCAAGAACACCGCCCAGACAACAGTCGCTACGTCGAAGCCGAATCGGGCGCGGCGGTTGGTGCGCCAATCGCCGCCGAAGCCGTTGAACGCTGACCACAGCATGCCCACCAGCGGACGGCGCACCACCACCGATGATATCAGCATCAACCCGGCGATGAGGCTGTACCAGATGCCGTACAGAAAGAAACCCCGCGCCTCCCCGGTCCGGTAGGCGATGAAGGCGCAGACGGCCACGCCGAAGATCCCCGACACGGCCGGCTGGAGAGGTTCCCGGCGCAGCCGCCGCCATATCCCCACCGCGACCGCGACACCCAGCGATGCCCAGATCGCCGGTTGCAGTCCGGCCAACGGGTTCACCGCGACGAAGACCACCGCCGGGACGACAGAGGACACCAGACCCCCGACGCCACCCAGCTGTTCCAACAGAGTGGGGGTGCACAGTTCGGAGTCCGCTCGGGTCCCGATATTCGGCTGCTCCGTAGTCGTATGCTCTGGCAAGGATTGAGTCATGAACTCCGCTGCAGCTCGTAATAGGGGTTGTAGAGGACCTTGCGGCCGTCCCGGACGGCAATCCGGCCCGACGCCTTCACGGTGCGCCCAGGTTCGATGCCAGGGATTCGCCGCCGTCCCAGCCACACTAGGGTAATCACCTCGGAGCCATCGAACAGCTCGGCTTCCAGGGTAGCCACCGCAGCCCGGGGGCGGTGCTCCACGCTGCGCAGCCGGCCCAGGACAGTGGCCGCCTGACCGGAGCTGCATTCGCTGGCCCGCCGCGCGCCAGACTGCGCAACACGGCGGGACAGGTCCTCCGCGTCCAGTTCAGAAGCATCGCTGGTGAGCTGGCGGACGAGTCGCCGCCAGTAGCCGGGGGCCGCATCGCTCATGTCGATCTCCGGACTGCGATCGAGGGTACCTCGACGGACCCGCTCGAGGCCCAGGGTAACCCGATGGCACCGCGATTCCGCTTGACCACGTGCGATGTCGCCCATCTGTGGGTTCAGTCTCGCTGGGTGGTGTCTCCGCCGCCATCGGCGGCGGCGTCGACCAGCTCGGCGGTGGCCTGCTTGAGCTGCTCTCCCAGCGGCCCGGGCAGCTGCAGCGGCAACGGGCTACGCACCGGCAGCGGTTCTAGACCACGCACCACCACAGTCTGCCGGATGACATCGCGCAGCAGCGTGGTCCGAGCATCGGCATGTTCGGCAGGGCCGGCTGCGACGCCGCGCAGCATCCACCGGGGTCCGTCTACCGCCAGGAACCGCAGCACCCCCTGCTCGGTCACGGCCTCGATCTCCTCGCCCCACTCGCCAGTGGCCCGCCCAACCCGTGCACCATCAGCGCGCAGCCTGCTCACCAGCTCCGGGGCGACCTCGCGCCACAACCCGCCACTGCGGGGGGCGGCAAAAGCGGTGATCGTGAACTGGCCGAGACTGGTCATCAGGTGCACCGCGCGTACCGGACCGGAGCTGTCCACCTCGACCTGAAGGTGTGCGCCCTCCGGCACCGGCAGCCGCAGTGAGCCGAGATCCAGCCTGATCCACTCGTCATCAGGTGCTTCGTCAACGTCGTAGGGCCCGAACGCCGGCCCGGAGTCCATAACGTTTTCCGGGACCTCCTCTGAGGCACCGTCAAGCGCCTCGGCGCGCGGCTGCAGCTGGGCCCTGACGTGGGCCCTGGCACGACGTCCGAACACTGCTTAGCACTCTCCCTGTTGTGTTGTCCCGCCCTGCTGTGGCGTCAGACCTTGCTGCTTGATTCCGGTTGAGCCGTAACCGTTCGTAGCCCGGGAGGAGTCCGGTAACGTGGTCACCTCACAGAACACGGCATACTCCACTCGCTGTACGACCAGTTGCGCGATCCGGTCCATCCGGTGAAGCACCACAGGCTCGCACAAGTCGTGGTTGATCAGACAGACCTGCAGCTCGCCGCGGTAGCCAGCGTCGATCGTGCCCGGCGCGTTGACTACCCCCAGCCCCGCCTGCGCCGCCAACCCGGAACGAGGGTGAACGAACGCCGCATAACCAGCGGGCAGCGCGATCGCGATGCCGGTGCCCACTACAGCTCGCTGCCCCGGCGGCAGCACCAGGTCCCGCGTGGTGACCAGATCCGCTCCGGCGTCGTCGGCATGGGAGTATCCAGGCATCGGGACCTCCGGATCCAGCCGCCTTAGCAGGACCTCAAGTGGGAACATCTCGTCCGGGAACACGGGCGGCGAGACTACCCTCGGTCCGGTGCCCGATCGTCAAGCCCCGGACCGGCATCCACCCGACGTCGAGCCGGTCTTCGATGAGCGTCTCACCGTGCCGTTGTGGTGGTGGCCGCTGGGTTTCGGGGTGGCCACGTTACTGGCGGCCGAGGTACATATGGGGTACCCCGGGGTGCGCGCGTGGCTGCCGTACCTGCTGACAGTGCCGCTGGTCAGCGTGGTGCTGATCCGGCTGGGTCGGCATCGGGTTACGCTGCGCGGTGGTGAGCTGCGGGTGGGCCCGGCGCACGTCCCAGTTCACCATGTGGGACAGATCCAGGTGATCTACCCTAACGCCAAGCGGCGCGCGCTAGGTCCAGCCCTGGACCCAGCGGCGTTCGTGCTCCACACCGGGTGGGTGGGACCCGTGTTGCACATCACCATCACCGATCCGGTAGACCCCACCCCCTACTGGATCTTCAGTGTCCGTCAGGCCGAGAAACTCGCCGCGTTGCTGCGGGGCAACACCGACGAAGTGCCGCACGACAGCTCCGGGCCGCGCTCACCCGGCCGGTAACAGCTGTGGCCGGTAGAGAGGCCCTCTCAGGCCGCGCAATCCCGGCAGACCATCCGTCCGTTACGTTGTTCGGCCAGCCTGCTGCGGTGATGAACAAGGAAGCAGCTTGAACACGTGAACTCATCGGCTTGCTTGGGCAGCACTCGAACGATCAGCTCCTCGCCGGACAGGTCGGCGCCAGGCAACTCGAAGTTCTCCGCGGACTCCGACTCGTCGACGTCGACCGCTCCGGACTGCGCCTCGTTCCGTCTCGCCTTGAGCTCGTCCAGCGAGTCCTCGACAAGCTCATCCGCCTCGCTCCGCCGGGGAGCGTCGTAGTCGGTCGCCATGATTCCCACCCCTGAGTCGTACGGGTCATGCCGCAGCACAAACGCACAGGCACGGTAATTTGTGCCCGAGACGTCGGTCACACTTCAACGCTGCGGGACGGCCCTGGTACGCCGTACCGTGAGCCGCTTGGCGGCACCAGAGCGGCGAGAGGGTAACTCGCCGACCAGCGCAGGTTGCGGATTTCCCCGGCGTGTCTCCTCGGCGGTGCCTCTGCTCGGGCGGCCGAGTGGGGGAACCCCTTCGGACACGCCGTGAGCGGCTGCGTCACTGCTGCCCCACACCTACGCTCAGGTGTGGGGCTGCACCGGTGGGGGCCAAGGAGGACGGGGCCGTGGCTGCGGTAGGCGCGTCAAGCGCACAGGTGAAGGATTACCGCACGCGTAGACCGCTGCCCGCCGTCCTGCTCGCAGTGATTCTCAGCACTGTGGCTGGGCTGGTCTGGTTCAGCGCACTGCATCAGACCGAGGGTAGCTGTCCCAGCCGCAGTGCAGAGAGTCGCCCGGGTGTAGAGGATCAGAATGCCGACGCGGCCGCCACCTCCAGCCAGCGGCTTCCGGCCAACGGCTTGGATACCGTGCCGCCTGCGCCACCCCAGTTGACGCAAGTGCAAGTGCTCAACGCTAACGGCGTGCGCGGCGAAGCGACCGTCGTCGACGGCGCGCTGGCCCAACTGGGGTTCGCCCCTACCACCACGCCCGCGAACGATCCGCAATACCCCGCCTTCGACTTGCACTGCTACGGGGAGATCCGCTTTGGTGCCGCTGGACAGTCCGCAGCCCGGACGTTGAGCTTAGCGGTACCGTGCGCCGACCTTGTCCGTGACGCCCGTCCCGACGCGAGGGTCGACCTGGCGCTGGGCACCAAATTCATCGCACTGCGGCCCAACGACGCGGCTCGCACAGCCTTACTGGAGCTAGCCGGACTCAGACAACCGGTGCCAGGACAACCGGTGCC